>OLZJ01001038.1_pt1 | contig 12299 bp, 7 predicted proteins | sample 1673951 | NCBI WGS metagenome assembly OLZJ01 (sample SAMEA103958135, study PRJEB25191) | human gut metagenome
CGGGCTTGACTTTCATCATAAAATCAACCACTCCTTACTTTTATACTCTACGGATGTTGCGTTATACGGGTCAAATTTGAGCAGACACACATAAATCGACCCGTATCCTCGAAGGAAGTTCGGCGTTTTTCACAAACTTTTCCTCCCGTGCCTTTCGGCCGGTCGAATACAAACTCCCTTTTTGGCGCACTAGGCCATTATGTGATACTAATGCAGTATACACCCATAAAGCCTTGTTGTCAAGCCATTTTTCGCATTTCAGGCCGATTTTTTTGTCAAGTGCCCCCTTTCTCCGCACACACGGAAGCGTGTACGCTTTGCTTATTTTGGGCCTTGATTTTTTGTTTTTGCACGTTCTCACCTAAAACACCCTTGTGCATTTTGTACAGGTTGACTCTTGTTTTCCGCAAAGCAAAAGCACCCCGGCCGGCAGGGTGCTTTTGCATCGTTCTTATTCCAGATAATCCTTCAGCCGTTTGGCGCGGCTGGGGTGGCGGAGCTTACGCAGGGCCTTGGCTTCGATCTGGCGGATGCGCTCCCGTGTGACGTTGAACTCCCGCCCCAGCTCTTCCAAGGTGCGGGGCTGGCCGTCGTCCAGACCGAACCTCAGGGTCAGTACCCGCTCCTCGCGGGGCGTCAGGCTCTTGAGGACGTTCATCAGCTCCTGCCGCAGCAGCTGGCGGCCCGCTTCGTCCACGGGGACCCCGGCCTCCTCATCCTGAATGAAATCCTCCAGATGGGCGTCTTCCTCCTCCCCCACCGGCGTTTCCAAGCTGATGGGTTCCTGCGACAACTGCAAAAGCTCCCGCACCCGGTCAGGCTCCATCTCCAAACGGACGGCGATCTCTTCCGCCGTCGGTTCCCGGCCGTTTTTCCGAAGCAGCTCCCCTGCCGTCTTTTTGACCCGGTTGATGTGCTCCACCAAATGCACCGGGATGCGGATGGTCCGGCCTTGGTCGGCGATGGCGCGGGTGACGGACTGGCGGATCCACCACGTTGCATAGGTGGAGAACTTGAAGCCTTTGTCCGGCTCAAATTTTTCCGCCGCCTTCATCAGGCCGAGGTTGCCCTCTTGGATGAGGTCAAGGAAGGGCAGCCCCCGGCCCGCATAGCGCTTGGCCACCGAGACCACCAGCCGCAGGTTCGCTTCGCTGAGCTTCTGCCGGGCTTCCATGTCCCCTGCCTTGGCGGCACGGGCCAATGCCCGCTCTTCTTCGGCGGAAAGCAGCGGCACCCGGCCGATCTCTTTCAGGTAGGCTTTCACCGGGTCATCCAGTGCAACGCCCTCCGCCGAGAGCTCATGCTCCAACCGCCCGATCTGGGCTTCGTCCAGCAGCGGGACATCCGGTTCCTCCTCGGCCACGCGGATGCCGCGGGCTTCCAGCTCCGCATACAGCGCATCCAGCCCGGCAACGTCATAATCCTGCTCGTCCATCGCACGGCTGACCTGTTCCGGCGTCAGGGTGTGCCGCCGGGCACGAGCCGCCAAGATCTTTGCCAATTCCTCTGTTTGCGACATTTTCCGCATAATTCCTTCTCCTTCCGACTCCAGCCGGGAGGAAAGGGAGCAGTTCAGTCTTCCGCAGGGGCGCTGCCCTGTTTCTTTTCTCGCATCGACTGGAGATATCGTTCTAGATCTTCATTCGACATCTGGGCCGCCTTGTTCGCCATGGGGGTCCCGCGGGCGATGCGGTCCAGATAAAACCCGATGTCTTCCGGGGTACAGTTGACATCACTGTATTGTGCCGCAAGACGGCTCAGTTCATTCAGCGCTTCTTCGCTCTGCACAAAGCCGTGGAGGGTGGAAAGTCTGACCTCCACCCCCTGCTGCTGGCAGTCCAGCATGGCCTGATACAGCTCTTTCTGCTGGGGCAGCAGGAACTTGTCCGGGGAGAGCTGAGCCCGCACCTGCGGGATGTAGCTCGGCTCCCGCAGCAGAGCCGCCAAGAGCCGCTGCTCCGCCGAGGCCACGCCCAGCGCCTGTGAGCCGCCCGCGCTGTAGGGAACGCTGATCTGGTTCATCTCGCCGGAGTGCAGCCGGGCGCGGTTCTGGTCCCTGCGGCGCTTGTTGCCCGCCTTTTTCACGGCGGCAGCCAACTGGGTCATGATGGCCGTTTTGGAGATGTTCGTCTCCTCGGCCAGCCGCCCGGCGTAGACCTCCTGCTCCGTGGGGTTGGAGCGTTCGGCCAGCATGTCCACAGCCTCGCGGACGTATTCGAGCCGCTGGGCATCCTGTTTCAGATCATATTGATCCCGCAGCCGCTTGAGCCGGAAATCCAGCGCGTTGCCCACGCCGTCCAGCAGGGCTTGGAACCGCTCGGCCCCGTATTTTTTGATATACTCGTCCGGGTCCTTTGCGCCGGGAATCTGGAGCACCCCCACCCGCACCGGGCTGTTCCGGAACAGTTCCAGCGAGCGGAGGGTCGCCTTCTGGCCCGCTTCGTCCGAGTCGTAGCTGAGGATGACCTCCTCCGCGTACTCGCTGATGAGCCGCACCTGCTCCGGCGTCAGAGCCGTGCCGCAGGCGCAGACGGCGGTATCGATGCCCGCCTGCTGCATACTGATGACGTCCATGTAGCCCTCACAGAGGACGAACCGCCGGGACGCGCTCTTTTTCGCGATCTGGAGCGCGAACACCGTCTCCGATTTATGATAGACCAGCGTTTCCGGGCTGTTGACGTATTTCGGTTTGGAGTCGTCCAGCACGCGCCCGCCAAAGGCAATGATGTTGCCGCGCAGATCGAAGATGGGCGTCATGACCCGCTTCCAGAACAGGCAGTAGATGCGGCCCGATTGGCTGCGCTTGAACAGGCCGCTGGCGTCCAGCTCCTGCTGGTTGTAGCCCTTATCCCGCAGGAACTGATACAGAGCTTGTCCGTCGTTGGGGGCATAGCCGAGGCCGAACCGAACGATGGTCTTATCGTCCAAGCCGCGGCGGCGCCAGTAGGCGCGGGCCTGACGGGCCTCCTCCACCGTGGAGTTCAGGCAGGCATGGAAGAACCGTGCGGCCTCCTTGTTCATCGAGAGGATGCGGCTGCGCATCCGCCCGGTCTTGTCGTCCTCCTGCGGCTCCGGCATCCCGGCGCGTCCAGCCAGCAGCTTGACGGCCTCGCCATAGCTGATGCTGTTGATCTTTTTCGCAAAGGTGATGGCGTCGCCGCCCGCCCCGCAGCCAAAGCAGTAAAAGCTCTGGGTGTCCGGGTAAACATAGAACGAGGGGGTCTTCTCACTGTGGAAGGGGCACAGCCCGCCGTATAGGCGGCCCTTCCGTTTCAGTTGGACATAGCTGCCCACCAGATCCACGATGTCCGTCCGGCGGGTCAGCTCTTCAATATATTCGTGTGGGATCATTTTGTCTTTTCCCTGCTCCTTTTATAATACGTGCCACTTGCGGGGCACGAACACATCCTCAAAGGTCCGGATGGCGAACTCGTCGCTCATGCCGCTGATGTAGTCGGTCACGGCCCGGTCCCTGCCCTCCTGATAGGCCAGCTGCAAGTAGAAGTTGGACATCTGGTCGATGTGGGTCAGGTAATACTCGTAAAGCTCCGTGAGGACCTTTTCCACTTTTTGCTCTTCCCGCTTGGCGGTGCGGTCGGTGTAGACATTGGCGTACATGAAATCCTTCAGGGCGAGGAAGGCTTCTTCCTCCTCGCTGCCCACGGCCACATCGCCGTCGCTGTGGAGCAGGATGCTGTTGATCATGGTCGTGATGCGCTGGGATTTCGTCTCGCCCAGCACCGCCGTGCACTCCTTGGGGAGGGTGGCCGGGTCCAGCACCCCGGCGCGGACTGCATCCTCGATATCGTGGTTGACGAAGGCGATCTGGTCCGCCATCCGAACGATGCGCCCTTCCGGCGTGGCCGCCCACGTGCCCTTGGTGTGGGTGATGATGCCGTTGCGCACCTCCCACGTCAGGTTCAGGCCCTTGCCGTCCTTTTCCAGCTTATCCACGACCCGCAGACTCTGGCGGTAGTGCTTGAAGCCGTCCGGGCAGAGCTTGTCCAGCGCGCTTTCGCCCGCGTGGCCGAAGGGAGTGTGCCCAAGGTCGTGGGCCAGACTGATGGCTTCGGTCAGGTCCTCGTTCAGCCGCAGGGCGCGGGCAATGGTGCGGGCGATCTGCGAAACTTCCAGCGTATGCGTCAGCCGGGTGCGGTAGAGGTCGCCCTCCGGCGAGAGGAAGACCTGCGTCTTCTGCTTGAGCCGCCGGAAAGCCTTGCAGTGGAGCACGCGGTCCCGGTCCCGCTGGAACACGGGGCGGATGGGGTCCTGCGGCTCCGGTCTTGCCCGGCCCCGGCTGGCATCGCTGAAGGTCGCCCATGGGGCAAAGGTCAGCCGCTCGATCTCTTCGGTACGCTGGCGTACATCCATCCGAAATCCCTCGCTTTCGTTTCTGCGCCCCCTTCCCCGCCGCTATTTTAGCAAAACGGCCCTGTCGAAGGGGGAAAATCGCTGTCATTCCAAAAAATAAACCTCTCCGTCACGCTTCGCGTGCCAGCTCCCCTAACAGGGGAGCCCTTGGCATTGCGGTCAAGCTGCTGTCTTCCACCTCTTAAAAGGGTGCGTAAAACGGCTTTGAAACGCGCACCTGCGCTGCGCCCCGCGTCAGCTCCCGGAGCTGTTCCAGCAAAGGCGGCTCGGTGCCTTCGGGCATCTGCCAGCGCAGGGTCACGCGGTCGGTGAACTGGGGGTCTGCAAGCTTCGCCCCCGCCCCGTTGATGAGCAGAGCCGCCCGCTCATAAAGCGAGTAGTCCACCGTAACTTCCAGCTCCACCACGCTGCGCACCGTGACCACCTCGGCGGCTTCCAGCGCACGGGCCGTGGCGGTGGTGTAGGCACGGACAAGGCCGCCCGTGCCCAGCAGCACGCCGCCGAAGTACCGGGTGACCACCACGATCAGGTCGGTCAGGCCGCTGTGCTGCAGCACCTCCAGCGCAGGGGTGCCGGCCGTCTTGGCGGGCTCGCCGTCGTCGGAATAGCGCTCCCGGTTGCCCTCCCGCAGACGGTAAGCGTATACGTTGTGCCGCGCCGTGCGGTTGGCCGCCCGCACCTGCTCCAGAAAGGCCACGGCCTTTTCCTCACTGTCTGCAAACGAGAGCTGCGCAATGAAGCGGCTCTTCTTCTCTTCGTATTCGCCGATGGCTGTGCCCCGGACGGTGCGGTAATCCTCCACGCTGGTTCCTCCTGTTTTCTGCAATTGGTCAAGTTTAGTATAGCATAAATCCGCACAAAGAAAAAGCCCGGCACGAGCGGATGCTCGTGCCGGACCTTCCCCCGGATTTATTTGAAGCACGGAGATATCATTTTGAAGAAGCTCTTATCAGACGAAGAGCTGCACCCACTGGTGGCCCCAAGCGGAAGTGGCATCGAAGTAGTAGCCAACGCCCATCTCGGTAGCGGAGGGATTCAGAATGTTTGCGCGGTGGCTGTCGGAAGCCATCCAAGAGTCGAACACTTCCTGAGCAGAAGCTTCGCCCCAGCCGATGTTCTCGCCTTCGCCCTCGCCGGTCTGCTTGACGCCATACTCACCCAGAACGGTAAAGCAGTTGGTGCCATCGGGGCGGGTGTGGGAAGCGGTCTTTGCAACTTCCTGTGCGCGCTTCTCAGCGGCTGCGTTCAGGTTTGCATCGCCCAGAGTCAGAGCGGAGAGGCCGTTCTTGGCGCGCTCGTTGTTTACCAGAGTCAGGAGCTCCTGTGCGAACTGGTTGTTGCTGGTGTTGGGAGCGTAGGTGAAGATCATAACCCAGTAGTTGCCGTACTCGCCGCCTTCGTAGTAGCCGATGCCAACGTGGGTGGCGTCCTTGCTCATCATGCGGGCACGGAAGAAATCGTAACGGTTCCAAGTTGCGAAGACATCTTCAGCGGAATCGGAAGCTGCCCAGTAGTTCTCGCCAACTTCGATCTCGTTGACGCCGTACTCAGCGAGGACGGTGAACTCGCGGCTGCCATTGGGGCGGTTGTAGGAGTAGTTGGTTGCCAGCTCTTCGGCGCGGGCCTGAGCGGCTGCGTTCAGCTCGGTGCTGCCGATGGTCAGAGGAGCGATGCCATTGGCTGCGCGCTCGTTGTTGATGAGGCTCAGCAGCTCGGTGCCATTGGAAGTTGCAGCGTGTGCGGGCATTGCCATGACCATCATCAGGCAGAACATTGCAGCACACAGGAGCAGGTTCTTCAGGACGTTTTTCGTAGTGTTACGCATCGTATTACCCTCTTTTGAGTGACCCTACGAAAAAAGGTGTCGATCTACCAAAACACACTCGGCAAATCGACACCTAGTATTCCTAGATGGAGGTCGCTCAAAGGGCGGGCACCGCGTGTCCGTTTTGAGAAGCAACTGGCTGCCATTTTACAGGCCCTATAGCTTTGCGTCACAGCCTTTCGACTGCTTTGCCGAGAATATTCAGTTTTGACGTCCTTCTTCCGTAAGAGAAGAATTACAATAAAAAAGGTGCTGATCTGCTGATACACTCGGCAAATCAACACCTGAAATTCAGATGAGGGTCACTCGACATTCCACATCATTGTGTCCTGTCCGAGAAGCAACTGGCTGCCATTTTACAGGCCCTATAGCTTTGCGTCACAGTCTTTCGACTGCTTTGCCGAGGATATTCAATTCAGAAAACCTTTCCTGCAGTCCGTAGGCTTTCTTTCGCCCGCCTCCGTTCTGCGGCTCTATGTTACCACATCCCACCTTCCCTGTCAACACTTTGCGACAGCTTTTTTCAAAATTTTTCCGCTTTCTGTTTTCGACAGCCGTTTTCCGGTTCTTATACCTATTATAATGGCCGATTCCCTTGCCAAGGCCCTGCCGCAGTGGTAAAATGAAAATGAAATATCAAGCGTATGATTTTCGACATTTTTCGAAGGAGATTTACATATGGAGTGTACCACTCTGCAGGAGGATGTCCTCTACTCCCAGAACGCCTCCAAGCTGACCCCTGAAAGCATCGCCGCCATCCAGAACACCGTCCAGCGCAGCCAGCCGGTCGGCGTAGTGGCAGGCCTGTATGATGAAGCGCTCACCATCACGGATGTGAGCGGTTTCTTTTTGAAAAACCTCGGTTACGAATACGAAGATTTCTGCCGTGTCACCGGCTGTTCGCTCCGGGCGCTGTTCTACGGCGAGAACCAGAGCTTTCTGGCGCCGGAGCGCTGGCCCCTCATCACCGCAGACGGCGACGGCCAGCTGCTGACAAAGGACGGCGTGCCCATTTTTGCACGGCTGTACAAAATGGACTCCACCAACAGCGACGGCGCCCCCATTTGGATCCTTTCCGCCCAGATGGACTGGGTCCGCCAGAACCTCCACCTCGTCAACAGCGTCATGCGCTCCGGCATATGGTACATCGACTGTGACCACGCCGGTTCCCCCACCGGCGTGGTCTACAGCCATGAGTTCCGCCGGATGCTGGGCTACCACGACGTTCTGGATTTTCCCAACACGCTGGACGCTTGGTCTGCCCTCATCCACCCGGACGACCGGGGCCCGGTGCTGGCCGCGCTGGATCGCGCCCTCTCTGACCGGACCGGTGCCAGCCCCTACGATGTCGAGTACCGGATGCGTCTGCCCGACGGCCACTATGAGTGGTTCCGGGACAGCGCCGAGGCCAGCCGCCGCCTGAACGGCACCATCCGCCGCTTCGTGGGCGTTTTCGTCAATGTGGACAAGGAGAAAAAGGCGGAACTTCTCGTCAAAAAGAGCGAGGCCTTCCACCGCGCCTACACGGAATCCAACCTCTGCGAATATTACGTCGATCTCCAGACCGATCGTTTCGACCCCCTCAAGGAGGCTCCCTCCTTCCTGAGCGCCTTCGAGCAGCCCTCGTGGGATGCGCTGGTCTGCTCCTACCGCGACCGCTTCATTGCGCCCGAAGACCGGGACGCCGTGGCCATGATCTTTGACCGCAGCTACATCACCGAGCGCTTCCGGCAGAACCGCCCGGAGTTGAGCTTTGAGTGCCGCCTCCGGCTGAACGGTGAGGAATGCTGGGTGCGGAACGTGGTCATGCCCGGCGAGACCGCCGGAGACCCCCGCTATGCCATCGTCTTCATCCGCGACATCACCGACTCCAAAAAAGAGGCCGCCCAGATCGCCGCGCTGACCCAGCAGAACAAGGCCATGGACATGCTGCTGCAAAGCACGGTCAAGCTCGTGGATCGGTACTTCCTGTGCAACCTTTCCACGGATGAATACACTTTCTACAACATGCTCTCCTCCGCCAGCCGTCCTTCCAGCGGCTGCTACCACGACCTTGTGGCCTACTTCCTCGCGCAGTTCCAGCCCATCGGCGGCGAACGGACGCTGGAAGAGAGCCTCTCCCCCGCTCACCTGCGCCAGCAGCTCCGCACCCCGGACGACATCTACCGCTTCGAGTACAGCACCAAAGATGAGACCCAGTTCAAGACCATGGCCATTCTGCCCGTCTCGTGGAAGGACGGCGTGGTGGAACAGGCCCTCTTCGTCGCACAGGATGTCACGCAGGAAAAGAAGACGGAGATCGCCTCCCGCAAGGCCCTCAAGGATGCTTACGACGCGGCCAACCGCGCCAATCGCGCCAAGACCGAGTTTCTTTCCAACATGAGCCACGACATCCGCACCCCCATGAACGCCATCGTCGGCATGACAGCCATTGCCGGGGCCAACATCAACAACCCGGAGCGGGTGGCCGATTGTCTGGGGAAGATCACCCAGTCCAGCCACCATCTGCTCGGCCTGATCAACGAAGTGCTGGATATGTCCCGCATTGAGAGCGGCAAGGTCGTGCTCAACGAGGAAGCATTCAATCTGGCCGAACTGGTGGACGACCTCATCGGCATCAACAAGGGCAACATCGCCGCCCACGGCCACAGCCTCGATGTCCACCTGCACAAGCTGGAACATGAGGACGTCTACGGCGACAGTCTGCGCATCCAGCAAGTCATCACCAACATCCTCAGCAACGCCATCAAGTACACCCCGGACGGCGGCCGCATCGTCTTTTCCATCGCCGAGCAGCCGACCCACTCCCCCGGCGTAGGCTGCTACCAGTTCACCGTGAAAGACAACGGCATCGGCATGACGCCGGAGTTTCAGAAGATCCTGTTCGAGCCTTTCACCCGCGCGGACGACAAGCGCACCACCAAAATTCAGGGCACCGGCCTCGGCATGGCCATCGCCCAGAACGCCGTGAACATGATGAACGGCACCATCGACGTAGAAAGCGAGCTGGGCAAGGGCAGCAAGTTCACCGTGACCATCTTCCTGAAACTGCAAAACCGTTCCACCGAGCAGATCGACGAGCTGGCCCATCTGCCGGTCCTCGTGGTGGATGACGATGTGCTGTGCTGCGAGAGCACGGTCGAGATGCTGCAGGAAGTGGGCATCGACGGCGAGTGGACCACCTCCGGCGAGGAAGCCGTCGCCCGCGCTGCGGCCCGCCACGAGGCACACAACGATTACTTCGCCGTCCTCGTGGACTGGAAGATGCCGGGCATGAACGGCGTCGAGTTTACCCGGTGCATCCGGCAGAAACTCGGCAAGGCACTGCCCATCGTCGTGCTGACGGCCTATGACTACACGGATATCGAGAACGAGGCCCGCACCGCCGGGGTCAACGACTTCATTACAAAGCCGCTCTTCCGCTCCCGCCTGACCGCTGCGCTGAAAAATCTCGTGGCGGGCAAACCGAACGCCGCCGACCGGAACGAACTGGACGAGCTGGCCCGCTGCGATTACACCGGCAAGCGCATCCTTCTGGTGGAGGACAACGAGCTGAACCGCGAGATCGCCAAGGAGATCATCGGGATGACCGGCGTCTCCATCGAGTGTGCCGAAAACGGCCGGGAGGCCGTAGAAAAGTTCACAGCAGCCCCCGTCGGCTATTACGATCTGATCTTCATGGACATCCAGATGCCGCTGATGAACGGCTACGAGACCACCGCCGCCATCCGGGCCCAGACGCTCCACGGCGGGCAGACCATCCCCATCGTTGCCATGACGGCCAACGCCTTTGCCGAGGATGTCGTCCTCTCCCGCAATGCGGGCATGAACGATCACATCGCAAAACCCCTCGACCTGAACAAGCTGAACGACGTGTTGCAGCAATGGCTGTGATCGCTTGCGTTTTTCTCGTGTGTGTGCTATACTTTCTAGCGAACTGAATAGAAAACAGTCGGTGCGTTTCGTCATTTTGCTGATAAGCGGAGGGCAGAAACGTTAAAAGGGAAGCGGGTGCACAATCCCGCACGATCTCGTCACTGTGATAAGGGAGTCCCTCGTCCGGGTGCTTTGGGCACCGGTCACTGGAGCATCTGCTCCGGGAAGGCGGCGGAGGGCGGTGATCTTTCAGTCAGGAAACCTGCCGGTTGTTGGTACGGGAGCGTATGCTCCAAATCACGAGGAATTGGTTGTACCCAAAAAGCCTGAATCACTAGAAAAGGTCCTTTTTGTTTTGCCATCCCGCAAACAAAAAGGGCCTTTTTGTTTGGTCAGGTTCTCTTTCCTGTACCCTTCTGTCCGGTTCGAACGAATGTATCCAAAACAGGAAAGGAACACAGAACATGAGAAAACGCACGATCCACAAGGCGGCGGCCGCTCTGACCGCCCTCGCCCTCTGCGCCGGTGTGCTCACCGGCTGCGGCGGGTCCGCATCCAGCACCGCTGCTTCCAGCGTGGCAAGCTCTGCCGCCGCATCCAGCGAAGTTTCCAGTGAGGAGGCCGATGAGTTGGCTGCAAAGAACGTTGCCGATCTGATCGACGCCATCTATGTGCAGGAGCGCAACGACAACACCGACGAGCAGTGCGCTGCCGCCAAGGCCGCTTGGGACGCTCTGACCGACGCACAGAAGGAGCTGGTCGAGGGCGAAGAGGCCGACCCCGATTACTTTGGCCGCGACACCGGCGATGCCTCCAAGGACGACAGCCGCAACGAAGACAACATCGGCGACAATGAGCTGCTGGTGGTCTCCTTCGGCACCTCCTTCAACGACAGCCGCGTGGCCGACATCAAGGGCATCGAGGATGCTCTGCAGGAAGCTTACCCGGATTGGTCGGTTCGCCGTGCCTTCACCGCTCAGATCATCATCAACCATGTGCAGGCCCGTGACGGCGAGAAGATCGACAACATGCAGCAGGCCATGGACCGTGCTGTGGCCAACGGCGTGAAGAACCTCGTGGTCCAGCCCACCCACCTGATGCACGGCGCCGAGTATGACGAGATGATGGAGATGATCGACTCCTACCGCGACAAGTTCGAATCCGTCGCTGTGGCAGAGCCCCTGCTGGGCGAGGTCGGTTCCGACGCTGCCGTCATCAACGCCGACAAGGAAGCCGTTGCCAAGGCTGTGACCGCCGCTGCCGTGAAGGAAGCCGGTTACGACAGCCTCGACGCCGCTGCTGCCGACGGTGTGGCCTTCGTCTTCATGGGCCACGGCACCTCTCACACCGCAAAGGTCAGCTACAGCCAGATGCAGACCACCATGGGCACCCTCGGCTACAACAACGTCTTCATCGGCACCGTCGAAGGCGAGCCGGAGGAGACCGCTTGTGAGAACGTGATCGAAGCCGTCAAGGCTGCCGGTTACACCAAGGTCGTCCTGCGCCCGCTGATGGTCGTTGCCGGTGACCACGCCAACAACGATATGGCCGGTGAGGACGACGATTCTTGGCTGAGCCAGTTCAAGGCCGCCGATGCCTTCGACTCCATCGACTGCCAGATCAATGGTCTGGGTGAGATCGACGACATCCAGCAGCTCTACGTTGCCCACACCAAAGCCGCCATTGATTCCCTGAACGGCTAATATCCCGCATTTCATTGCCCGAAGGGAGAGATCTTTTCGGGCAATTTTTATGGGAACCGCCCCCGCATGAGGAGGAGGCTCCCACCCATCTGAAATTTTGATTTTTTGAGGTATTTGATCGATGCGCTGCAAACAGTTTCTTACGCTTTCCGCCGCAACCCTGATTTTGGCCGCTGCCCTCACCGGCTGCGGTGCTTCTTCCTCCACCGCAAGCTCCGCCGCGACCTCGGAGGCTGCTTCTTCCGTGGCCGCGGCCTCGGAGGCTGCTTCGGAGGCCGCTGCCACCCTGCCGGACGGCGTCTACACCGCCGACTTCGAGACCGACAGCAGCATGGTCCACGCCAACGAAGCCTGTGACGGCAAGGGCACCCTGACCGTGAAAGACGGCCAGATGACCTTCCACGTCAGCCTTGCTTCCAAGAAGATCGTCAACCTGTATCTGGGCAGCGCGGCCGATGCCGACGCCAACAAGGCCGACTGGCTGCTCCCCACCACCGACATCGTGACCTACTCCGACGGCACCA
>OLZJ01001050.1_pt1 | contig 12127 bp, 10 predicted proteins | sample 1673951 | NCBI WGS metagenome assembly OLZJ01 (sample SAMEA103958135, study PRJEB25191) | human gut metagenome
AACAGAATGCCCTGTGCATCCGCATGGGCCCCTGCATTTTATAAAAGGAGCATTGCATGAAAAAGTTAAAGCGTCTTGCGGCTGTTCTTCTGGCCGGTATCATGGCACTGGCGCTGTTCACCGCCTGTAGCGACAGCGACCCCGGCAACCCCGAGTTTGATCCCAAGGTGGAAAGCGCCTATCTTGACGCGCTGAATAAGACATTCGGGACGAGCTTTGAAAACGATGCCGACATCAAGAGGCTGGCCATCGAGCACATCGAGGAGAAACATGGCGCAGACAGCCTGACCGGCAGTGCACGCTGCAAAACAGAAGGTGACGAAAAGACCGTGGTGCGGCAGGTGCAGCTCTGCTATGATACAAAAAGCAGCAAGCCGGATGCCTTTGTGCCGCTTTTCTACGAGGCCGCAGCCGCGCAGACCATCACGGCGAACCGGCTCAATGTCCAAGCCCTGCTCCGCACTGTGAACAAGGAGCGTGGCGGCGCAGAGAAAAACGGCAGAACGCTGGAACTTACCGCGCTGGGCGTCGGCGCATGGACCATTGGCGGCAAGACCTATGTTGCCATCGGCTTTGAGCTGACCAACACCACCCCGCAGAACTGAACCCCACCCCGCCCCGAGGAGCACTCCGCTCCCCGGGGCTTTTTTTCGCCTTTTTGTGACAAACCCCGCCCGCTGTGGTACAATAAAAGGGTATCGAACTTACACAGAAAGGACGTTTCCATGCAGCTGTTTGAACTGGTCAGCCCACGGCTGTTCCGCCCGCTGGCGGGGCCCAACCGGGCGTTTTATGCAGAGCTTTTGCTGCTGCTCTGGGAGGAGTGCCGTCATACGGCAGATTACAGCATTTCCCGCGCCGAAGCCGTCTCCCGCGCCGAGGATTATTTTGCCGCGCTGGCAAAGCCGCTGGCGCTGGACGCCGACGGCGCGGGCGATGAGGACGAGCAGCCCACCCGCGACCCCCACACGCTGGCGGTGGGCTTTTTGCTGCGTCTGCGCCGCACCGGCTGGCTGGAGGAGCAGCCCGGCAGTTATGAGAGTGAGCCGACCTTTGCCTTTATGCCGGAAGTCACCCCGCTGCTGGACGCGCTGGAAGAGATACTGAACCCCCGGGTGGTCACCTACACCGGCAAGCTGTACAAGGCGTGGCAGCTGCTGGGCAGCATCGGGCAGGAAAAAAGCCCCTATGAGAACGTTCTGCGGGAGGTGGACGCAGACCTTGACGCGCTGAACCGCTCTCTCCGGGCACTCAATGCCTCCATCGGCCACTATATCGACCGGCTCACCCGCAACCGCACCCCGCAGGAGGTGCTGGAACTGTTCGACCAGTACGAGGAAAAGGTGGTGGCGGCGGCGTACCATCGCTTTAAAACCAGCGATAACCTGTTCAATTACCGCGCCTATCTGGAAGAAGAACTGGACGACTGCGAGCAGAACCAGCTGCCGCGCTTAGCGCTGGATTACGCCCGGGTGGAGCACTGCGCCCCCGGCGAGGCTGCACCCCGGGTGCGTGCTCTCATCCAGCAGCAGCGGGACGCGCTGGAAGAGATGAGCACCCTGATGAAGGAGATCGACGCCAGCCACATCCGCTACCGCAAGCGGGCCGTGCAGCGGGCACAGTTCCTGCTGCTGAGCGACCGCTCGTCTCAGGGCAGCGTCACGGCCCTGCTGCGCCGCTACGCCGAGGACATCCGTACCCCGGACCAGCTCTTTGAGCCGGATGACGGCCCGGTGGCCGCCCATCTGCATCTGTACCCGGCGGCTGCCTTTGGCGAAAAGTTTTTGTACCCGCCGGCCGCGCCCCGCACGGCGGCCCCGCTGGCCCCGGTGCAGGCGGAAACGCTGGACCCGGACCAGCTGCGCAAAGAACAGCAATTGCTGCTGGACTACGCCCGGCTGGCTGTCACCGAAGAGAACGTGGCCCTGCTGGCACAGCAGGCACTGGCTGCCCGCCCGCAGGTGGAAGCATCCACCCTGGCGGACGAATATCCGGGCGATTTTGCCCGCATCATCGGCCTGCATACCTATTCCCAGTCGCCGCACCGGAACTATGACATCCGGCTCACGGGCAACTGGGTGGAGCGCGGCGGCTTCCGGTTCGAGGACTTTGTCCTGACCCGCCGCAAGGAGGAAAACGATGGCAACGATTAACATGCTGGAAGAGACCGCAAACTACCTGCTCAACCACTGCTTCGTGCTGGGCAGCGTGGAGGATCAGCGGGCAAAATATCTCTATGTGCAGGATCATCTGCCCGAGGTGCGGGCGGTGTTCAAACCGCTGGGCTACGCTGTGCTGCTGTACCCGGCCCCGCTGCAGGCGGCGGCCCTGGTCAACGAGCACGAGGGCAGCCAGGCCCGGCTGCTGAAATACGAGAGCATCCTGCTGCTGGTGCTGCGGCTGCTCTATCTTCAAAAGCGGGAGAGTCTCGCCGCCAGCGCCGATCAGGTGCTGGTGACGGTGGAGGAGGTTCAGGCGGAACTGCAGAAGATGAACCTGCCCCGGCGGCTGGACCAGCTCACCCTTGAAAAGCTGCTGCGCACCCTGCGCCGGTACAATCTGGCCCGCCCGGTGGGGCGGCTGACCGGCCTCGACAGCCGGATCGAGGTCTTCCCGACGGTGCTGCTGGCCCTGCCGGACGCCGACCTTGCCGACGCCGCAGCCGAGAGCAGCCGCACCCGCAGCGAGCTTGCCTTGTATGAACGCCCGGAGGGCGAATCCGGCACGGAGGACGAAGAATGATCGAACTGAAACGCCTGAAGCTCATCAACTGGCACAACTTTGAAAATGTCACCTTCGACTGTGCCCGCCTGACCTATATGATCGGCGTCAACGCCGTGGGCAAGACCACCATCCTCGACGCCATCCGCTACTGCCTGACCACCAACCGCAACTTCAACGCCCTCGGCAACAAGAAGAGCGGACGCACGTTGCAGGGCTCGGTCCACGCCAAGCAGCGCGGCGAGAACGCTTACCGCCGCCCCGGCCGCACCGTGGCCTACATCGGCGCGGAATTCTGGGACAGCGTCAAGCGGACGAACTTCGTCATCGCGGTCCGGGTCGAGTCTGAAGGGCCCATGCAGGAACTCCATCCCGGCGACCAGACGTGGTACATCTCCGAGGATGGCATCACGCTGGAAAAGCTGCCCTTCATCGACCCGCGCACCGGTGCCCCCAGCGCCAAGGAGGACTTCAAGCCCGCCGTGGGCCGGCTCTCCTATACCCGCAGCCCCAGCGAAGCGCGGGACCGCATCTGCCGTGCGCTGGGCATTGGCCGCGCCGCCAGCCCGCTGGGCAAAAAGTTCAATGAAGTGTTCCAGATGGGCACCAGCATGGACGAGATCCCGAATTTCCGGGAGTTTTTGTATCAATACATCCTGCCCCAGCCGGAACTGGACCTCGACGCTTTACAGGGCGACCGGGTGGAGCTGGAAAATCTCCACGCCGTCCTTGCCGAGGCGCAGACCCGCGCCGCCGCACTGGAACAGATCGTGGGATACGGCCGGGAAGCCTCGGCCAAGGAGACGGATGCCCTCGTGAACCGGGGTGCGGCCCTGCTGGCCCGCGCCGAAGCGGACGCCGGGGAGCACGAAGTCTGGCAGGGGCATCTCGACGCCGGACGCCGCCAGATGGCCGAGCTGAATGCCGCCTATGAGACGGCTAAGAATGCCGAAGCCGAGGCCCGCCGCTCCTATCTGGCTGCCCACGGGGCGGCCTCCGCCAGCGGCGAAGGCCGTGCGCTGGACGCCATGACCGAGGAGCTGGCCCGCAAAAAGAGCGCACTGGACGCCGCCAGCCGGAAGGTGAGCGGTCTGGAGCAGACTGCCGACACCGTCACGAACCTGCTGACGGTGCTGAACCGCAGCGGCTTCGCCGTCGAAAAAGCGCTCTGGCCGGTCAGCCTGACCGAAGACCGTCTGCCCGACCTGACCGCCGCCCTTGACAAGCTGGAAAAGCCGCTGGAAGAGCAGTATTTCGCCGCGCGGCAGTCCGCCGCCGACCTTGCCCGTGGGCAGGAGGAAAAGCGGGCCGAGCTGGACGCAGTCTCCGGCGGCAAATGGGTCTACCCCCACGGCGACGCTGCCACCAAGGTGCGGGACGCCGTGAACGCCGAGCTCAAGAGCCGCGGCATGACCCCGGATGCGAAGATCTTCTGCGAGCTGCTCAGCGTCGCGGACGAGAGCTGGCAGGACTGTGTGGAAGCTTGCCTCGGCGACCGCCGGTTCGATATCCTTGTGCCGCCGAACCACTACGCCGCCGCCAAGAGCGCCTTTGTGGCGCTGGGTGAGTGGGTGGGGCCCATCAGTCTGCTGGACACGCCGGGCATCCGCAGCGCGAACCGCCGGGCCGATACGCCCCCTGCCGACAGCCTTGCCGCGCAGGTGGAGAGCGAAAACCCGCTGGCGGCTCAGTACGCCGACACCATTCTCCGCCGCATCGTCTGCTGCGATACGCCGGACACCCTTGAAAATTACCCGGACAGCGCCACCCGCGACCTGCTCCGGCATCATCCGTTCCGCTTGGAGCGTCTGCGCAAGCCCCAGCGGTATATCGGCCTCGACGCCCGCCGGGCCCGCGCCGGTGCGCTGGAAGAGGAGCTGGGCGCCCTCGGTGAGCGCCGCCGCGAGGCTGCCCAGACCGAAAAGCAGCTGAAAGCGGCCTACGACCAGTATCAGAACGTCCTGCGCACCCACGCGCTGGAACAACTGGCGGGCCTGTGGGCCAGCCGCGCCGCGCTGGACGCCGCCAAGGCCGACTACACCGCGCAGGAACAGAAGCTGGCCGACTGCCGCGAGAACCCGCTGCTGCAAGAGCTGTACAAAGAGGAAGAGGCCCGCGAAGCCGCATGGGAAGCCGCCCGCAAGGCGGTGGAGCAGGTGGGCGGCGATATCCGCGTCTGTGAAAAGCAGCTGGCTTCCTGCGAGGCGGAGCAGACCAAGGCCGTGGAAACGGCCCGCCAGAGCACCGCTGCCGCAGAGGCATTCTTCGGGAAATACCCGCTGCTGGAACCCTTGGCGCAGGAGCGCAAAAAAGGCCTGATGACCGGCGGGCGGACGGCCCGCGCAGCGGCGCAGACCGCCGAAAAGGCCCAGACCAAGCTGGACGACGGGCTGCAAAGTTATCTGTCCACGACGCTGGAGCCCGCCCAGAAGGAGTACAACGAGCGCTACGTCTGCGATTATCCGCTGGGCCTTGCCGGGGTGGAGCAGTACCGCGCCCAGCACGAGAGCCTTGTCCGCATCGACCTTGAGCGCTACGCCGCCCGCTTGGAACAGGCGCAGCGGGACTGCAAGGACCGCTTCCGCAAGGACATCCTCTTCCGAATGAAGGACGACATCTTCAACGCCCGCCGCCAGTTCCGGGAGCTGAACAAGGTGATGGAGCAGCTGACCTACGGCGAAGAGGTCTACCGCTTCGAGCTGGAACCCAGCCGCGACCCGCAGCTGGCCGCGTTCTATCAGGTCATCGTGGACAAAGGCAACCAGCAGATGACCGACACCGACTCGCTGGACAACCTCGCCGCCACCGCTGACCCGGTCTACGAGCGGCAGGTGGACGAGCTGATGGAAAAGATCATGACCGATGTGGACGAGAACACCCGCGCCCGGCAGGAGGGCCGCACCACCTCCGGCGCGACCTTGTCGGACTATGTGGATTACCGCACCTATCTGGATTACGACATCAAGGTGACGAACACGGTCTCCGGTCAGCAAGCGTATCTCTCCCGCGTCAGCCGCGATTCCTCCGGCGGCGAGAATCAGGCCCCGTTCTATGTGGCCATCTGCGCTTCGCTGCTGCAGATCTACCAAAAGAGCGAAAACAGCATCCGCCTTGTCCTGCTGGACGAGGCTTTCAGCAAGATGACCAGCGACCGCATCCGCCCCATGATGGAGCTGTTCCGCCGTCTGCAATTGCAGGTGCTGCTCATCTCCACCGTCGAGAAGAGCACCGCCATCCAGCCTTATTGCGACATTACCTATTCCATCGTGCGCCACGGCGACGCCAACGCCATCGCACCGTTTTACCGGCTGACCGCCCCGCAGGACGCGCCGGAGAAGGAGACCGAAGATGAGTGACAACCTTGCAAAATTCTGGCTCTTTGCGACCCACTGGACCAAGCTGGACACCTTTGACAACGAGGAGGAGCTGAACGACGAGCTGGAGCTGCTCCAGCGCCAGAGTCTGCCCACCAAGGTCCGCCAGATGAAAAATAAGGAAGGCAAAGAAGAATACGTCCTTTACGTCAAACAGGCTGACCGGGACTATGCCCGCTACTGCACCGGCTGGCGCCCCGGCGGGATGATGTAAGAAGGAGAACTCATGCCAAAGCAACTCATTCAATTGTCCGACCACTTTACCTATTCCCGGCTGGTCCGGTTCGTGCTGCCCTGCATCGGTACCATGCTGTTCACCTCGATCTACGGCATCGTGGACGGCCTGTGCGTCTCGAACTTTGTGGGCAAAACGGCTTTTGCTGCGGTCAACCTCATCATGCCGCTGCCGATGCTGATCGGCACCATCGGCTTCATGCTGGGTACCGGCGGCTCGGCCATTGTAGGCATCACGCTGGGCGAGGGCAACAACAAGAAGGCCGATGAATTTTTCAGCCTGTTCCTGATCGCGGCCCTCGTTGCGGGCATCGTCTTCACGGTCATCGGTCTGCTCATCATTGAGCCGGTGGCTGCGCTGCTGGGCGCAAAGGGGGAGATGCTGGACTATGCGCTGCGGTATGGCCGCATCCTGCTGATCTCTCTGCCCACCTTTATTTTGCAGAATATGTTCCAGAGCTTTTTCGTTACCGCCGAAAAGCCGCACCTCGGCTTTGCCTTTACGGTGGGCGCGGGCTGCACCAATATGGTGCTGGACGTCGTTCTGGTCGGCGCGCTCCACTGGGGCGTCGAGGGTGCGGCCATTGCGACCTTTATCAGCCAGATCGTCGGCGGTCTGCTGCCGGTGTTTTATTTTGTGAACCGGAACAATACGAGCCGGCTGCACCTCAGCAAGACCAAGTTCAACCGCCGTGTCCTGATGAACGCCTGTGTCAACGGCTCTTCCGAGCTGATGACCAACCTCTCGATGTCGCTGGTCAACATCCTCTATAACTATCAGCTGCTCCGCTTTGCGGGCGAAAATGGTGTGGCGGCCTACGGCGTCATCATGTATGCGTCCTTCCTGTTCGTGGCGGTGTTCGTCGGCTATGCCGTCGGCAGCGCCCCCATCATCAGCTACCACTACGGTGCCCGCAACCGGAAAGAGGTCCACAACCTCTACTCCATGAGCTTCCGGCTCATCGGCGTGGTGGCCGTTTTCCTGACCATCGGCTCCATGTTCGTCATCCCTTATGTGGCCGCCATCTTCGTTGGCTATGACGCTGAGCTGCTGGTCCTGACCACCCGCGCCTTCCGCTTGTACGGCCTGAGTTTCCTCATCATGGGCTTCAACGTCTATGCGTCGTCCTTCTTCACGGCGCTGGGCGATGGCGTGACCAGTGCGCTGATCTCCTTCCTGCGCACCCTGCTGTTCCAAGTGGCGGCGGTCCTCGTCCTGCCCGCGCTTTGGGGCATCGACGGCATCTGGCTGGCCATCACCGCCGCCGAGCTTGCCGCGCTGGCCGTCAGCGTGTATATGTTCGTGACCAAGGATAAAAAGTTCCATTATCGTCACGCAAAGTAAAAACAAAGGGGCTTTTCGCGAAGATGCGAAAAGTCCCTTTGTTTTTGTCGAAGTCTATGGTATACTTTTTGTGCTGCCCTACCCATTCTGGCAACAGAAAGGGGGTGCCACAGGTGGCTGAAATTGTGACCAGCTTGATCGTAGCCGTCGGAGCAAATGTGATAGCCCATTACATCTGCAAGTGGCTTGACGACTAACGTAAGGGTACGCAAGCACGCAAGAACCCCATCGGAACTGCTACTTCCGATGGGGTTCGCTTTTTTGTGCCACGGGTAAATCGTAACCAACTTTTTGCCCAATTCCAGTATATGCGAAAACCGAAAAAAGTCAAGCGGTTCGCACAAAAATTCATTTATTCGTCAAATGTGTACTCCACGAACTCGCAGTTTTTGATGCCGAAGGCGGCGTACTCCTCGTTGGTCATATCGCAGAAATAGGAGCGCACGACGCGGGCGATGCCGTTGTGGGCGACGAGAAGGTAGGTCTTGCCCTCGTCGGCTTTGAGTTCGTCCAGCAGATCGTAGATGCGCTGGGCCAATTGCAGCATGCTTTCGCCGCCGGAATAGCGGTCGGCAAAGTGGGTCTTGGAAATTTTGAACTCGGCACCGTCGCGGGGGGTGCCCTCGTAGCGGCCGAAGCACTGCTCCCGCAGCCGGGGCTCCGGCCGGGCGGGGATGCCGGTGGCCGCAGCGATGGCTTTGGCGGTGTCGGCGGCGCGGGAGAGGGGAGAGTACAGGATCTCGTCGATGTGCACCCCACTGTCCCGGACATGGGCCCCCAGTGCGGCGGCCTGTTCCCGGCCGCGGGCGGTCAGCGGGCTGTCGGTCATGCCGCAGATCTTGTTTTCGACGTTCCAGACGGTCTCGCCGTGGCGGGTAAAATACAGGCTGTGCATAAGCGCTCCTTTAACATTTGGTCAGGGTGTGGTGTTCGAGCCGGACGGCGTCGCCTTCGTTGATGCCAAGGCGGGTGAGTTCGGCGTCCGGGTAGGCGAGGACCCGCCGCTGCCCGGCGGCATCCTCCAATAAGACATCGCAGCAGACGGGCTGGCCCTCTGGCAGCTCTTCGCAGCCGTATAACTGCTCGTCGATGCGCAGAACGTGGTAGATCTCCATAGCAAAAACTCCTTTTTCTTATTATAAAACGTCGATGTGCCGCCGTCAACTTGACAGCGCGTCGGCGGGGCTGATACAATAATGAACAGATAGGATATGATGCCAAAAGGAGAGAAGAGCTTGAACATTACAGAATTGCGGTATCTGGTTGCGATCATGCAGTGGGGCTCGGTCAGCGCCGCGGCAAAGCAGCTGTATGCGGCCCAGCCCAACATCAGCAAGGCGCTGAAAAACTTGGAGGAAGAGTACAAGATCCGGATCTTTGAGCGCTCGTCCACCGGCATGATCCCCACCGAGCAGGGGCGGCGGTTCATCGAACAGGCCGAGCGGGTGTTGGAAGATGTGGATCTGCTGAGCCGGAGCGTGGAGGAGGAGCAGGAGCGCTGCGCCGAACTGCGGGTGATGCTGCCCCATGCCACCTATGCGTCCTACGCGGCGGTGGACTATCTGGAACAGGCGGCTCATCTGGAAAAGATGCACATCCACATCCGGGAGGGCGGCTCGATGGAGGCGCTGGATTTCGTGCTGCGGCGGGGCTATCATCTGGCGCTGCTGCGGTACGCCATGGAGGACGACGAGCACTACAGCCACTACTGCGCCCGGCGGGGGCTGAAGATGGAACCGGTGATGGATTTCGAGTACCAGCTTCTGACCAACCGGGATGGCCCGCTGGCAAAGCACGAGGTGCACGACCTTGCGGAGCTGAATCAGTATATGGAGATCCTGCACGACGACTTCCAACTGCCCGGCGAGGAGGGCGGCGACGGCGTGCGCTGGCATGTGAATCAGGCCCGGCGCATCCATGTGTACGAGCGGTGCAGCCAGTTCTCGATCTTGCAGCGGCTGCCCACGGCTTACATGTGGGCGTCGCCCATGCCCCGCAAGGCGCTGGAGCAGTACCATCTGGTGCTGAGAAAGTGCCCGGCCCAGCGCCAGCGGATGCGGGATGTTCTGGTCTATCCGGACAAGGGCAGTCTGCGCGCTGAGGAACAGGCATTTGTCGATCTGCTCCAGAAACAGGCGGCCCAGACCGTGAAATGAGCCCCGCCCGGTTAAGAACCGGATAAGATTTCATCGACCGGAATCGTTAAAAATAGAGAAATGTGGCAAAGAAACGAAGCGAGATTTCCCGCTTCGTTTCTTTTTTGCTGATAATCGGTCGAAAAACGAACCTAGAAACGGTAAAAATTCTTAAGGGCCATATAAAATCCAATATGGCCCTATGCTGGAAAAATATTGTGCAGATGATGAAAAATATGTTAACATGAGACCAGAGATTTGGGGCTGCCCGGCGGCGGAATGGGGCTGCGGACAGCACCGGAAAAAGGAGGTTTCTGGTATGATTAGTTTCTTGCTCTGTCTGGCGGTTTTGATCGTGGGCTACTTCGTCTACGGTAAGATCGTGGACAACACCTTTGGCCCGGACGACCGCGAGACCCCTGCGGTGCGGATCAACGATGGCGTGGACTACGTTGTGATGCCCCAGTGGAAGCTGTTCCTCGTCCAGCTGCTGAACATTGCGGGCCTCGGCCCCATCTTCGGCGCAATGCAGGGTGCTCTGTGGGGGCCGGTGGTCTTCCTGTGGATCACCTTCGGTACCATCTTTGCAGGTGGCGTCCACGACTACTTCTCCGGCATGATGAGTGAGCGCAACGACGGCGCTTCCATCGCCGAGATCACCGGCAAATACTTAGGCCCCGTGATGCAGAACATCATGCGCGTGTTCTCCGTGGTGCTGCTGATCATGGTCGGCACCGTCTTCGCCGTCGGCCCTGCGGGCCTGATCGTCGAGCTGTGCAGCCAGAGCGGTGCTTCCGGCGTGCTGACGTCGCTGTTGTTCTGGCTGATCATCATTCTGGCCTACTACTTCATCGCGACCTTTATCTCCATTGACGCGGTCATCGGCAAGATCTACCCCATCTTCGGCATCTGCCTGATCATCATGGCCATCGGCGTCATCTTCGGTATCTTCACCAATTCTGCTTACACCATCCCGGAGATCTGGGAGCACTTCGGCAGTATGCACCCGTCGGGCACCCCGATCTGGAGCTTCATGTTCATCACCGTCGCCTGCGGCGCGATCTCCGGCTTCCACTCCACTCAGTCGCCTCTGATGGCGCGCTGCATGAAGAGCGAGAAGCAGGGCCACTTCGTCTTCTACGGTGCCATGGTCTGTGAGGGCATCATCGCTCTGATCTGGGCCGCTGCTGGCTGCTCCCTGTACGAGGTCGTCGGCGGCAAGAACACCGGTCTGGCCGCTGCGCTGGCCATGGGCCAGTCCAAGGCCATCTACGATGTCTGCTCCAAGACCATGGGCGGTGTCGGCATTGCGCTGGCCATGATCGGCGTTGTGGTCTGCCCCATCACCTCCGGTGATACGGCCTTCCGTTCCGCTCGTCTGACTCTGGCCGACTGGCTCAAGATCGATCAGGACAGCTACGCGAACCGCCTGAAGCTCTGCATCCCTGTTCTGGGCGTCGGCGCCTTCCTCGGCATCGGCAACGCACTGGGCTTCATCAACTACACTGTCATCTGGCGTTACTTCAGCTGGACCAACCAGACCCTCGCCATGATCGTTCTGTGGGCGGCGTCCATGTACCTCTTTAAGGAGAAGAAGAACTACTGGATCACCGCAGTGCCCGCGACCTTCATGAGCGCGGTGTCTTCCACCTACTTTGTGCTGGCGCCGGAGTGCTTGGGCGGTCTGCTCAACAGCAAGACGGCAGAGGGCGCTACCATCTACAACACGGCGGTGGCATACCCCATCGGCATCATCTTCGCAGCGGCTATGCTGGCGCTCTTCATCCACGCCACCAAGAAAACGGCTGCGAACAAGGCTGCATAAGCTGGAGCGACATTTCAATTTCACGACCCATTCATACGAAGGGCTGCTGCATCACTCCTTCCGACATCGCTTGCGCGATGCCGGAGGGAGCCGATGCAACAGCCCCTTCGTTTGTTTTGCGGAAACTCTCGTCGATCTGTGCAGAAAAATCACGGAAAATAGTGCAAAAAGCACAAAACTGGTCAAAGTGCACAAAAACCGCCCAAAAAGTTTGGAAGGAGCAACTTTGGTTGAAAAAACGGGATCGGGAACGTTTGAGGTGAAGAAGATTTGCCGAACGAACGACAAAAAATATTTGCCGGGCAGCAAAAGGAATCTTTGCCATATACTTTTTGATATGAGGGCCATTCTCGAAAGATATTACACGAATTATGAAGAGTGTGTTAACATAAGGCCAGAAATGACCGCGCACGGCAGAATGGGGCCGGGCGTGGATCTTAAAAGGAGGTTTCTGGTATGATTAGTTTCTTACTCTGTCTGGCGCTCCTGATCA
>OLZJ01001063.1_pt1 | contig 12028 bp, 9 predicted proteins | sample 1673951 | NCBI WGS metagenome assembly OLZJ01 (sample SAMEA103958135, study PRJEB25191) | human gut metagenome
TTGCCTCCCGCTTCCCCCACGAGTTCTCGGGCGGCCAGCGCCAGCGCATCGGCATTGCCCGTGCTCTGGTCATGGAGCCGGAGTTCATCGTGGCCGACGAGCCCATCTCTGCACTGGATGTCTCCATCCGTGCACAGGTGCTGAACCTGCTGAACGAGATGAAGAAGAGCCGCGGCCTGACCTACCTGTTCATTGCACATGACCTGTCGGTGGTCCGGTTCATCTCGGATCGTATCGCCGTTATCAGCAAGGGCCGTATCGTGGAGCTGGCTGAGGCGGAGGAGCTGTTCCTCCATCCGCTGCATCCCTACACCAAAGCCCTGCTGAGCGCGGTTCCCATCCCTGACCCCAGCCTTGAAAAGCACAAGAAGCTGCTGGTCTATGACCCCTCGATCCACGATTACAGCGTGGACAAGCCGGTCTGGGAAGAGATTGCAAACGGCCACTTCGTGTATGGCAACCAGCGTGAGCTGGAAGGCTACCGCAAGGAGTATGAAAGCCAGCTGTAAGCTGAACCGCTTTCCTGTATTTTAACACAATGACCCCGCCGCGCTGGGAGTTTTCCCGCGCGGCGGGGTTTTGTGCTGTCAGGGAGAAAAAAAGAACCGGACGCTTCAAAAACGTCCGGTTCTGCTTTTTGCTATTGGTTCACGCGATCAGGCCTGAGTGGCTGCGTCGAATGCGGCAGCAAACGCATCGTACTGTTCGGTGGTGTAGGCCTCCTCGCTGGTCTCCCAGTTCACAGCCTTGTAGTTGCAGGGACCATACATGGCGTTGATCTTGCTGTACTCGTTGACGTGAGTCAGGCACCAGGTGATATCGTAGACGGTGGGGAAGATCAGGTTCTCGTCCAGGAAGTAAGCCTCGGCCTTGGCAAATGCAGCGTAGCGTGCATCGGTGTCGTCAACGATGGCACGGCCCTCGTTCACCAGATCGGTGAACTTCTCGTAGGCGGCAACCAGATCCTTCTGGTAGCTGGCGGGGCCATTGTTCACAATGCCTGCGATGTTGGTCATGTTGCAGCTGTAGTAAGCATTGTCGTCGTGAACGATGATCTGAGTCAGGAAGTTGATGGGATCGCCGAAGTCAGCACCCCAGCCCATGTGGACGAAGCTCTGCAGCTTGGGTGCCACGACTTCCTTCATGGTGGAGGACACGAAGGTGTTGATATCCAGCACGATGAAGTCATCGCCGAAGCTGTCGGTGAAGCACTGCTTCAGCACGGTTGCGCTATCCAGAGCGGAGGTGGAGCCGGCCAGAATGTAGTAGGAGCAGTGAACAGGGAAGGTGACACCAATGGCGCTCAGCTCTTCCATGGCCTGTTTCTTCAGCTCGGTGATGTCGCCGTTGTTGGCGCGCAGGCGCTTCATGGTCTTGCCATCGTAAGCCTCGCCGTCCAGACCCATCTCCTTGGCCACCAGGTTGGTGTAGTCGGTGCCGTCAGAGGTGTAGCACAGGCCCTTCATGGTGAAGAAGTCGTTCTCGCACTTCAGGGGATTGATGGGGTTGTAACGGGCGAAGAACTTGTTCAGCACCATGCCCTTGGAGAAGCACTGACGGAAGGCCTTGTTGGCAATGGCCTTGTTCCAGTTCTCATCGGGGGTGCCATCGGTGTTCTTCTTGTCGTAGTTGAAGATGAAGCAGTAGCTGAACTTCTTGGCACGCTTCTCGCACAGCTGCTGATTGTACTCGTTGGAAGGATCGGACTGAATGGTGGTGATGTTGCTCTCGCCCAGGTCCACCTCGTCCAGCTCGCGGCTCTGATACAGCTGCAGGCTGATGGAACCGTCGCTGATCATGGTGACAGTGAAGCGCTCAAAGCGGCTGACGTTGGCAGCATCGTAGTAGTTGGGGTTGGGGATGTAGCTCTTGGTGTTGCCCTGGATGTACTCCTCCACCACATAGGGTCCGTTGTACCACATGGTGGTGTTGTCGCAGCTCCGGAAGCCATCGACACCCAGCTCCTCGATCAGAGCAGGGGCCACGGGGTAGAAGCTGTTGTAGGCGGCAACGGTATCAAAGTAGGGGCAGGCGCTGGGGCAGGTGAACACCAGAGTGTAATCATCCGGAGCCTCAATGCCCACACCGGCAGCCAGCATGTCCTCGTAGGTCATGTCAGCAGCAGCGTCACCGGCTTCCTTGGTCAGCTCGTAGTACTCGTAAGCGCCCACAATGGTATCGTTGGGCATGGAGGTGTTGTTGGCCTCGTTCTTGATGGCGTTCATCACCCATTCAAAACCAACCAGAAAGTCCTTGCTGGTCAGGTGAGCCTTCACCTCACCGTTGCAATCCACCCAGTCCACGTCGTCCCGCAGGTGGAAGGTCCAGACAGTGGCATCCTCATTGTGCTCCCAGCTGGAAGCGATGGCGGGCACCACCTTGCCGTAGCGGTCAAAGCTCAGCAGGCCGTCCCACAGGTTGGTGACCACGTTGGCATCTTCAGCCTTCTGGGTGTACAACATGTTCCAGCTTTCCAGCTCACGGTTGCCGCTCTCAAAGGAGATGAACTCCTTCAGGGGGGTAGCGCCGGTGGAGTTGGGGGCAGCAGCGCCGCTGGCGGCAGCACCATTGCCGGTGTTGTTGGACTTTTCGCCGCAGGCTGCCAGCAGGCTGGCGGCACCCACAGCACCTGCACCCTTCAGGAAGGTGCGGCGATCAAAATTGAAGCTCATTGGATGATCCTCCCAGATCTTGCGCGGACAGAGCCGCGCGTTTTTCCTTTTCCTAAACGCAGTGAGGCTGTCTGCCTTTCCAAAAAGTGCACAGGAAAGACAAAAGTCACACCACGGTATATTTTAGCACTTTACTGGAAAGAAGTCAATCCGCCATAGCATAGAATTGGAAACAAAACGGTGACAAACACTTTCATGGAAAAAGAATGTGGAAAAAATTACTATAAAATGGAAAGAACTGTATATCTGTGAAGAACAGGCGAAAGAGAAAAACTGTTCACGCTGTGCGCACAAAACAGCTATCTTTTTTCACAAAAACATGATACAATAAAGTGTATCTGTATCAATAAGGAGCGCACCATGAAGAAACTGACCTCGATGTACAAACGCTACATGTTCCACCCCATTTTATATAAGACCGTGACCCGCACCTCCATCGTGGCCGTGCTGATGCTGCTGTGGCAGCGCTATGTCAGTGATGGCACGTTTACCATCTGGGAGGCCCCGGGCTTTCTGTGCGGCGTGGTGCTGCTCATCTGGGCCTGGGTGGACTACCTGCGGCTGGATGGCGTGACCATCCACCATCTGCTGGAGGAATTCAAGGGGATGGGCAAGCGGCAGAAAAAGATCCATTCCACCCGCTCCATCATCGACTATGCGGATGAGAAGATCGTCTCCTTTGAGGAGCTGGAACCCGAGGAGCGCACCTATTGCAGCCTGCTCTCCAATCTGGTGCTGGGCCTGCCGCTGGTCGCTGCTGCGCTGATCGCCAGCGCACTGTAAGGGGGCCGCGGCATGGAACAAGAGCACAAGCAGCTGGTCATCGGCATTCTGGCCCATGTGGACAGCGGCAAGACCACCCTTTCCGAGGCCCTGCTCTACGGCACCGGCACCATCCGCAAGCTGGGCCGGGTGGACCATAAGGATGCCTTTCTGGACACCGACGCGCTGGAAAAGGCGCGCGGCATTACCATTTTCTCCAAGCAGGCCCTCTTCACGGCGGGCAATACCGATTTTACCCTGCTGGACACCCCGGGCCATGTGGATTTTTCCACGGAGACCGAGCGGACACTGCAGGTGCTGGATTATGCGGTGCTGGTCATCAGCGGCACCGACGGCGTGCAGAGCCATACCGAGACGCTCTGGCGGCTGCTGCGGCGGTATCACATCCCCACCTTTGTGTTCGTGAACAAGATGGACCTGCCCGGCCCGGGCAGGGAAGCGCTTCTGACCCAGCTGAACCGTCGGCTGGGGGATGGCTTTGTGGATTTTGGGGCAGAGCAGGCCGACCGGGACGAGGCGCTGGCTCTCTGCGATGAGCGGCTGATGGAGACGATGCTGGACCGGGGAAGCCTGACCGATACCGACCTCATCCCCGCCATTGCCCGGCGGCATGTGTTTCCCTGCTGGTTTGGCTCAGCCCTGAAGCTGCAGGGTGTGGATGCGCTGGTGGAGGGCCTTGACCGCTATACCCGCCCGGCCCCCGCGCTGGAAGCCTTCGGGGCCAAGGTGTTCAAGGTGAGCCAGGATGAGCAGGGGAACCGCCTGACCTGGCTGCGGGTGACCGGCGGCGCACTCAAGGTGAAAGCCCAGCTCACCGGAGAGGTCGACGGGGAGCCATGGGCCGAAAAGGCCAACCAGCTGCGGCTCTACTCCGGCGCAAAGTTTACGCTGGCGGAGTGCATCGGCCCCGGCCAGGTGTGCGCCGTTACCGGCCTGACCAAAGCCCGCCCGGGCGAGGGTCTGGGGGCGGAACGGGACAGCGACCTGCCGGTGCTGGAGCCGGTGCTGAGCTATCAGGTGCTGCTGCCCGAGGGCGCGGATGTGCACGCCGCGCTGGGAAAGCTCCATCGGCTGGAGGAGGAGGAGCCCCAGCTCCATGTGGTCTGGAACGAGACCCTGGGCGAGATCCATGTCCAGCTGATGGGCGAGATCCAGCTGGAGGTGCTGAAAAGCCTGCTGGCCGAGCGGTACGGGCTGGAGGTCAGCTTCGGCCCCGGTGGAATCCTGTATAAGGAGACCATCACCGAAGCCATGGAGGGCGTGGGCCACTACGAGCCCCTGCGCCATTATGCGGAAGTCCACCTCAAGCTGGAGCCGCTGCCCCGGGGCAGTGGAATGCAGTTTGCCACTGACTGCCGGGAAGAGGTGCTGGACAAGAACTGGCAGCGGCTGGTGCTGACGCATCTTGAGGAAAAGCAGCATCTGGGCGTGCTCATCGGGGCACCCCTGACCGATGTGAAGATCACCCTCATTGCGGGCCGCGCTCACCTTAAGCACACCGAGGGCGGCGACTTCCGGCAGGCGACCTACCGCGCCGTCCGGCAGGGCCTGATGATGGCAGACCAGATCCACAAGACCCAGCTGCTGGAGCCGTGGTATGCCTTCCGGCTGGAGCTGCCCTCTGACAACGTGGGACGCGCCATGAACGATATCCAGAACATGGGCGGCAGCTTTGACCCGCCCGAGACCGGAGCCGACGGGGATACCACTCTGCTCACCGGCACCGCACCGGCCTCCACCATGCGCAGCTACCCCATGGAGGTGGTGGGCTACACCCGGGGCAGGGGACACCTGACCCTGACGCTGGACGGCTACCGTCCCTGCCACAATGCAGCAGAGGTCATCGAGGCCGCGGGCTATGAGCCGGAACACGACCTCGACAACCCGGCAGATTCGGTGTTCTGCGCCCACGGGGCCGGATTTGTGGTGCCTTGGGAGCAGGTGCGCAGCCACATGCATGTAGACAGCGGCTGGGGCAAGACTGCAAAGACCGAGGAAACGGTGCAGGCCCGTCCCCGCCGGATGGCCGCCTATCGTGCTACTTTGGAAGAGGATGCTGAGCTGCTGAAGATCTTTGAACAGACCTATGGGCCCATCAAGCGGGACCCGCTGGCGGCGTTCCGCCCCACCCAGAAGCGGGAACGCCCTGATTTCAACGCTGAGCAGTGGGAGATTCAGCCTGAATACCTGCTGGTGGACGGCTACAACATCATCTTTGCATGGGACGAGCTGAACGCACTCTCCAAAGAGAGCCTGGAAGCGGCCCGCCACAGGCTGATGGACATCCTTTGCAACTATCAGGGCTTTAAGAAGTGCGTGCTCATCCTTGTGTTTGATGCCTACCGTGTGCCGGGCAGCCCCGGCAGCATAGAGCAGTACCACAATATCCATGTGGTCTACACCCGGGAAGCCGAGACCGCCGATATGTTCATCGAGCGTGTCACCCATGAGATCGGCAAGGGCCGCCGTGTCCGTGTGGCCACCTCCGATGGCATGGAACAGGTCATCATTCTGGGCCATGGTGCCCTCCGTGTCTCTGCCCGCATGTTCCATGAAGAGGTGCAGGAGGCGGAGAAGGAGATCCGGAGGTATTTGCAGGGAACGGATTAAACCTCTCCGTCATCCCTGCGGGATGCCACCGTCCGGGTTGCGGCTCCCAGCGTCCGCTTCGTGCAAAATTTTGCACTTGCGTCCCGCTGGCCGCTGCCCCAACAACTCCTCCCTGTTTCCGCCACTGGCGGCGGTCGTCGTTGCTGCCCTAATAGGGGAGGCCTTGGCAAAGAGGGTGAGCTTTACGAAATGCCAAGGGCCCCCCTATTAGCGGGGGCTGTCACGCAAAGCGTGACTGGGGGGGTAAACCACAGTAGGAAAGGAGCCGCCTATGTTCGAAACAACTTCTGATTTTGTTTGGCAAAAGATCCAGCCCCGCCCCCGGGATGCGCATAAGGGGACCTTTGGCTCTGTGCTGGCGGTGGCGGGCAGTGCGTCCTACCGGGGCGCGGCGGCGCTGGCCGTGGAAGGTGCTCTGCGCACCGGGGCCGGTATCGTTACGCTGGCAAGTGTGGAGCCGGTGCTGGCGGCGGTGGCCGCCCGCCTGCCCGAGTGCTGTCTCTGCCCCTGCGAAGCGGGGGCCGAGGGCGGCATCTCGCCCCAGAATATCGACCGCATCCGGCGGCAGAAGGCCTCTGTTCTGCTGGCGGGCCCCGGGCTGGGCTATACGGCCCAGAGCGCGGCCCGTGCCGCCGAGACCCGGGCGCTGGTAAAAACGCTCCTGCCCGGCTTTTCCGGCAGTGCAGTGCTGGATGCGGACGGCCTGAACGCCGCCGCTGACCTGCTCCAAACGGAAAAAATGCTTCACCCTCAAGGAGAACTGATTTTAACGCCCCACCCCGGTGAGATGGCCCGGTTGACCGGGCGCTCTGCGGCAGAGATCAACGCGGACCGGGAAGGCACGGCGCTGCGCTATGCGAAAGCATGGAATGCTGTGGTGGTGCTGAAGGGGGCACATACCGTCATTGCAGGGCCGGATGGCCGCTGTGCGGTCAATCCCACCGGCAACCCGGGGCTTTCCCGGGGCGGCAGCGGGGATGTGCTGGCGGGCATGACCAGCGCCCTGCTGGCTTGCGGCCTGCCTGCCTTTGAGGCCGCTGCCTGTGCCGTTTATCTTCACGGTGCAGCTGCCGACCGTGCCGCTGCCCTGCACGGGGAAACCGGGATGCTCCCGCATGATCTGCTGGATGCGCTGGGGACCCTGTTTGCCGAAAACGGGCGCTGAGCAAGGGGACGATCCCATCAAAAAAAGAAACGCTTCCTTTCCTCTGGATTTGTGTTATACTGGAGCTATCCAAAACACAACGATCTGCCGGAAAGGAAGCGTTTCTTTTTATGGTTCCTGCACTGGAAAAAATCATTGCCGAGAGCGACCGCATCGTCTTTTTTGGCGGCGCGGGGGTCTCCACCGAAAGCGGCATCCCTGATTTCCGCAGCGTGGACGGCCTGTACCACCAGAAGTACGATTACCCGCCCGAGACCATCCTGAGCCACACCTTCTGGGAGGAGAACCCCGAGGAGTTCTACCGGTTCTACCGGGATAAGCTCATTGTGAAGGGGGCAAAGCCCAACGCTGCCCACCTGCGGCTGGCAAAGCTGGAGCGGGAGGGCAGGCTGAAAGCCATCGTCACCCAGAACATCGACGGCCTGCATCAGGCGGCGGGCTCCAAGACCGTTTACGAGCTCCACGGCAGCACCCTGCGCAACTACTGCGTGAAGTGCGGCGCGTTCTACGATGTGGACTTCATTGCCAACAGTACCGGCGTGCCCCGCTGCCCCAAGTGCGGCGGCATCGTCAAGCCGGATGTCGTCCTGTATGAGGAAGGGCTGGACGAGGAAGTGCTCTCCGGGGCTGTGTCTGCCATCCGCAAGGCAGATACTCTCATCATCGGCGGCACCAGTCTGGTGGTCTACCCGGCGGCGGGGCTCATCCGGTACTTCCGGGGCCGCCATCTGGTGGTCATCAACATGCAGCCCACCGGGGCCGATGCGCAGGCCGACCTGTGCATTGCAAAGCCCATCGGTCAGGTGCTGAGCGAGGACGTACTGTTGGAGGACTGAGATGAAAGCTGTCATTCTGGAAAGCTATGTCATGGAGGAAGGCGACCTCGACTGGTCGGGGGTAAAGGCACTGGTGCCCGATACCACCAGCTATGTCCGCACGGCCTACGAGGAGATCGCCCCCCGCATTGGAGATGCGGACATCGTTCTGCTGAACAAGTGCCGCATGGATGAGGAGATCTTACAGCAGTGCCCGAACCTGAAATGGGTGGGCATCATCGCCACGGGCACCGACAACCTGGATCTGGAAGCCTGCCGCCGCCACGGCGTTGCAGTGGCCAATGTGCCGGGCTATTCTACCTACAGCGTGGCCCAGATGACCTTCAGCCTGCTGCTGACCATCTGCCAGTGCGCGGAGCGCTACAACCGTGCCGTCAAGCAGGGGTGCTGGCAGCTGGATATCCCGGAGAGCATCGGCCTGCTGCCCCAGATGGAACTCTATGGCAAGACCTATGGCATTTACGGCTATGGCAGCATCGGGCGGCAGTCGGCCCGCATTGCCAGAGCCTTTGGCATGGAGGTGCTGGTCTGCACCCGCACCGTCCGGCCCGAATACGCAGCTGACGGTGTGGAGTTCGTGGATTATGATACCCTGCTGAGGCGGTGCGATATCCTCAGCCTGCACTGCCCGGCCACGCCCCAGACCCGGGGCCTTGTCAACGCGGAGGCGCTGGCGAAGATGAAGCCCGGGGCCATTCTGCTCAACACGGCCCGAGGCGCGCTGGTGGATGAGGAGGCCGTGGCAGCGGCCCTCCACAGCGGTCAGCTGGGCTTTTACGGGGCCGATGCCTTTGTCACCGAGCCTCTGCCTCAGGAAAGCCCCCTGCGGGCAGAACCCCACGCGATCCTCACACCGCACATTGCGTGGACGACCCGGGAGGCTTTGCAGAACCTGATGGACATTACCACCCAGAACCTGCGCACCTGGCTGGAAGGAAACGGCGAGCACATCGTCAACAGATAAAAAGGAGAGATGAATCATGCAGGCAACCATTCACAACGAATTCCTGACCCTGACCGTGGATACCCACGGTGCCGAAGCAGTCAGCCTGAAAAATGCCGCCGGGCAGGAGATGCTCTGGCAGGCCGACCCGGCTGTCTGGAAGCGCCACGCCCCCATCCTTTTCCCCTGGACGGGCAAGCTGACCGGCGGGGCCTTTACCCATAAGGGCAAGACCTACCCCGGCGGGCAGCACGGCTTTGCCCGGGACGTGGAGCACACCCTGCTCTGCGCCGAGGGTGACACCATCCGGCTGGAGCTGCACTCGGATGAAAAGAGCAAGGCAGAGCGCTTCCCGTTTGATTTTGTTCTGACCAGCACCTTCCGGCTGGAGGGCAGGACGGTGCACCACACCCTGACCGTCACCAACCCCGCCGATGCCGCCGAGGAGCTGCAGTTCGGCATCGGCTACCACCCGGCGTTCCGCATTCCCTTTGATGACAAGCACACCACCACCGATTACGAGTTCCGCTTCGACCAGCCGGAAAGCCCGATGATCCTGGACGCTTACCCCAACGGTCTGCTGACCGGCAAGTGCGGTTACCGGTGGAAGAACGAGCAGAGCATCCCCCTGACAGACGATCTGTTTGAGAACGACAGCTTCTGCATGGCCGGTCTGTGCAGCCGCACGCTGGGCATCTACGAAAAGGACACCGGCAAGGGGATCGTCTGCAATGTGGAGGGCTACCCCTATACCCTCATCTGGTCGGCTCCGGCAAAGCCTGTGCGCTTTGTCTGCATTGAGCCGTGGCACTCCCTGCCCGGTGCCCAGACCGACACCCAGGAGTGGAGCCAGCGCGCCGCTGCCGCCTGCCTTGCCCCCGGCCAGACCTGGGAGACCACCCTCAGCACAACGTTTGAGCGCTGAAGCAAAGTTTGGCAAAGAAATGCAGGAACCCCTTGACAGAGGGGACTGCATTCTGATTTAATTAGAATCGATAAAAGGGAGTAAAGGGCATCCCGCAGGGCCTGCGGGGTGCTGCATGGCAGCGTCATCACGGCAGAAATGCCCGATGTCATGTGTTGGCTTGAGACTTTTGTCACAGACAGAGTGCTGTGGCAGGGGTCTCTTTTTTCTTGCCCGGCACAGGAATACAAGGAGGAAAAATAAATATGGATCTTCTGAACACATTCGCCAGTCTCTTTTCCAATTTTGGGAATCTGACCTGGCAGATGGTGGTAATGTGGGGCATCGGTGCACTGCTCATCTACCTTGCCATCGCCAAAAAGATGGAGCCGAGCCTGCTGCTGCCCATGGGCTTTGGTGCCATTCTGGTCAACCTGCCTCTCTCGGGTGCCATCACGCAGGGGGATACGGTGGGCCCCATCTCTGCATTGTTTGAAGCAGGCATGTCCAACGAGCTGTTCCCGCTGCTGCTCTTCATCGGCATCGGTGCCATGATCGATTTTGGCCCGCTGCTGGAAAAGCCGTGGTTGATGCTCTTTGGCGCAGCGGCCCAGTTCGGCATCTTTTTCACCCTGTTTCTGGCGGGCTTCTTCTTTGACCTGAAGGATGCTGCCTCCATCGCTGTCATCGGTGCGGCAGACGGCCCTACCGCCATTTTCGTGGCCAACACGCTCAACTCCCAGTACCTCGGTGCCATCATGGTGGCAGCCTACAGCTACATGGCGCTGGTGCCCATCGTGCAGCCGCCCGTGATCCGGCTGCTGACCACGCAGAAGGAGCGCCGCATCCGGATGTCCTATGAAAAGGGCAGTGTTTCCCAGCTGACCAAGATCCTGTTCCCCATCGTGGTCACGATCATTGCCGGTATGGTGGCTCCGGCCAGTGTGGCGCTGGTGGGCTTTTTGATGTTCGGCAATCTGCTGCGGGAGTGCGGGGTGCTGAATGTGCTGAGCGAGACCGCCCAGAATGTGCTGGCAAACCTCATTACCATCGTGCTGGGCCTGACCGTTGCCGGGCAGATGACCGCCGACAAGTTCGTGCGGCCCGACACCCTGCTCATCCTTGCACTGGGTCTGGTGGCCTTTGTCTTTGATACGGCAGGCGGCGTGCTGTTTGCAAAGCTGCTGAACCTTTTCCGGCCAGAGGGCAAAAAGCTGAATCCCATGATCGGTGCGGCCGGCATCTCGGCCTTCCCCATGAGCGGCCGTGTGGTCAACAAGATGGGCCTGGAAGAGGACAACCAGAATTTCCTGCTGATGTATTCCATCAGCGTCAATGTTTCGGGACAGATCGCGTCCGTCATTGCAGGCGGCCTGATCCTGACCCTGATGGCTTAACGGAGGTGATCGCATGCTTCATCTTACTTCGTGGATGACCACGCTGCCGATGATGCTGATCGGGATGGTCGGCATCATCCTCGTCATCGGCATCATTGTTCTGGCAGTGATGCTGCTCAACCGGCTGACGGGCCGGAAATAAAAGAAAAAGGCGATGCAGCTGTTCAAAACTGCATCGCCTTTTTGCTTGTGTAAGATTACAGAGTCTGGATGGCGGCCTTGATACGCTGGGCGGCGACCTTGGTCTTTTCGGCATCGCCGAAGGCGGTCAGGCGGAAGTAGCCCTCGCCGCACTCGCCGAAGCCGACACCCGGGGTGCCGACCACGCCGCAGTTCTCCAGCAGCCAGTCGAAGAACTCCCAGCTCTTCATGTTGCCGGGGCAGCGCAGCCAGATGTAGGGGCTGTTCTTGCCGCCGCAGTACCACACGCCGCACTCGTCCAGCGCATCGGCAATGACCTTGGCGTTCTGGCGGTAGTAATCGAGGTTGGCCTGGATCTCAGCCATGCCGCTCTCGGTGAACACGGCGGCAGCGGCGCGCTGAACGACGTAGGGCACGCCGTTGAACTTGGTGGTCTGGCGGCGCAGCCACAGCTTGTTCAGGTTCATGCCCTCGCGCTCCAGCTCGTGGGGCACGATGGTGTAGCCGCAGCGGGTGCCGGTGAAGCCTGCGATCTTGGAGAAGGAGCAGATCTCAATGGCGCACTCGCGGGCACCCT
>OLZJ01001068.1_pt1 | contig 11999 bp, 12 predicted proteins | sample 1673951 | NCBI WGS metagenome assembly OLZJ01 (sample SAMEA103958135, study PRJEB25191) | human gut metagenome
TGCGCATCCCGCCCGGAGGGCTTTTTAATTCATAGGACGTAATTTCCTATGAATTAAAAAATCGGGTGTGAACCAGTCACACCCGATCAAAATCCACATCAATATGATTTATTTCTGAGGACCTGCAGAAACTAATGCTTTACCAGCGTCGTTTCCTTCATATTTAGCAAAGTTCTTGATGAATCTGTCAGCAAGATCTTTTGCTTTTGTCTCCCACTCAGATGCATCTGCATATGTGTCACGTGGGTCAAGAATACCTGAATCTACACCTGGAAGCTCTGTAGGAACCTCGAAGTTGAACATTGGGATTTTCTTTGTTGGAGCTTTAAGAATATCACCAGAAAGGATAGCGTCGATGATTCCTCTTGTATCCTTGATTGTGATTCTCTTTCCTGTTCCATTCCATCCTGTATTTACAAGGTATGCTTTAGCGCCGCTCTTCTCCATCTTCTTAACAAGCTCTTCTGCATATTTTGTAGGATGCAGCTCTAAGAATGCCTGTCCGAAGCAAGCTGAGAATGTAGGTGTCGGCTCTGTGATTCCACGCTCTGTACCAGCAAGTTTTGCTGTGAATCCAGACAGGAAGTAGTACTGTGTCTGCTCTGGTGTCAGGATAGATACTGGAGGAAGTACTCCAAATGCATCTGCTGATAAGAAGATTACGTTCTTTGCAGCCGGTGCAGAAGATACAGGTTTTACAATATTTGTAATGTGGTTGATTGGGTAAGATACACGAGTGTTCTCTGTAACGCTCTTGTCATCAAAATCGATCTTTCCGTTTGCATCAACAGTAACGTTCTCTAACAGTGCGTTACGTTTGATTGCATTGTAGATATCCGGCTCAGACTCTTTGTCAAGACCGATAACCTTTGCATAGCATCCACCCTCGAAGTTGAATACACCGTTGTCATCCCAGCCGTGCTCATCATCACCGATTAAGAGACGTTTCGGATCTGTAGAAAGTGTTGTCTTTCCTGTTCCGGAAAGTCCGAAGAAGATTGCTGTATTCTCGCCGTTCATATCAGCGTTTGCTGAACAGTGCATGGAAGCGATGCCTTTAAGTGGGAGATAGTAGTTCATCATAGAGAACATACCTTTCTTCATCTCTCCACCGTACCATGTATTGACGATAACCTGCTCTTTTGATGTAATGTTGAATGCAACACATGTCTCTGAGTTAAGACCTAACTCTTTGTAGTTCTCAACTTTTGCTTTTGAAGCATTGTATACGATAAAGTCCGGCTCAAAGTTCTCAAATTCTTCTGCTGTTGGCTTGATGAACATGTTTGTTACGAAATGAGCCTGCCATGCAACCTCAACGATGAAACGAACTGCCATACGTGTATCTTTATTTGCTCCACAGAAAGCATCTACTACGAACAGTCTCTTGTTTGAAAGTTCTTTCTTTGCAAGATCTTTCACTGCTGCCCATGTTTCCTCTGACATAGGATGGTTATCGTTTGGATATTCCTGTGAATTCCACCATACAGTGTCTTTTGAATTCTCGTCCATAACGATATATTTATCTTTCGGGGAACGTCCTGTATAGATACCAGTCATAACGTTAACTGTACCAAGTTCTGTTTCCTTACCAACCTCATAACCCTCAAGACCTGCTTTGGTCTCTTCCTCGAATAACATCTCGTAAGAAGGATTGTGAACGATCTCTGTTACTCCGGTAATGCCATACTTGCTTAAATCAATATTTGCCATTGCTCTTTAACCTCTTTCCTTTAAAATAATCAGGGTATTTTTTAAAAAATTCCGCTAATATAAATATACACAATGTTATTTTTTTGTCAATCAGTTTTTGTAAAATAATGTCATCAATTCTTCCGTTCCAACTCTTTTACAATCGGAGCGATCTGCACCAGTAAATTCTCCATATTTTCAAACATGGTACTCTTTTGGGTTCCAAGATCATTTGCACGTTCTATGTGTAGGCACACCGTATCATACTCTGCTTTTTCACGCTCAAGTGAACCGTTTACATCGGCTAATTTTTCTCTTGAATCATCAAGCACCTTTGCGATTTCCTGCTGCACCTGATCTGCTCCGCCGGCTGCTGTTGTGATGCGGTCAAACACTTCATAGGTTTCATCTGCACTCTCTAAACTCTTCCCGAGCGATTCTTTCGATGTTGTGATACTGTGATTCAAATTTTCCGTATCCTGTTCCACTTCGACAATACTTCCATCTACGGAACTGACAAGACTTTTGATCTCACTTGCCAGATTTTTTACTTCCTCTGCGACAACAGCAAAACCTTTTCCCTGCTCTCCTGCACGCGCCGCCTCAATTGACGCATTCAGTGCGAGCATATTGGTCTGATTGGCAATTGAAATGATCTGTCCCATACATTGCTTGATTTTCTGTACAGAAGCCTGAAAATCTTCAAATGTGCGCTGGATCTCGTCAAAATGTTCCTGCACTTCCCCGGAACTCTCCTTTAAGCTGCCAACTTTCTGTTGTGCCTCTTCCACCGCTTTTGTGATATCTTCCCTTACACCGGCAAACTGTCCGGATGTCTCACCAACTGTCTCAAACGTCTCATGAAAAGAACCAAGCTTCTCTTTCAGCTGTTTGTTTTCCTCTAAAACGGTCTGAAATGTATTCTGAATCTCCTGTAATTCATCCAGCGAATTTACTTCCGTCAATGATAACTTTTTATGGTAGTCAAGCAGGCTGTCCGATACATGTATCAACGGATGCAGATTTAATTTTTCTTCCGTCTGCAGCACCTGTTCTTTGGTCTCTTTTACCTGTTTTTTGAATTGAAACATCTGCACTTTCCCCCCTACTCAAATACCACACAGGACATGGTCTGGTTTACAAACTGGCTGTTGTAGTGTTCTCCAAAGCCAACCAGACCTGCATGCATGCCAAGTGTTCCCATTGTTTTTAAATACTGATCCATATAACGTTCCTGAGAGAAGAACAGATAGCGGAAAATACAGTTTATGGAAAAAATACCGGAAATTCTTCCGAAATCTCCTTTGATCTGTCGCACTGTTTCTTCGACAATAGAAGGATAATCATTTGTCTCAAGCAGATAAAGTACATCGGAATCATTGACCTGGCGATAACAGCGCAGACCATTTCCTGCTACTTCCCTGATAGAGATAATACAGATATCCTTTCCGTTCTTTTTGCCCAGCGGATTTTTAAATGTCTGGTTGACAATATCCTGTTCTCTGATTCCCAGCGTATCCTGATACGCCTGTCTTGCCGGCTTTCCGTTCAATTCGCCGACTGTGTATTTGCTGCGGTCTGTCTTTGATGCAATAAAACGGTACTGTGGGTTCGGATAATAAATATTTTCCTTGTAAACCCTGACTTTGCCGCCATTATTTTTTACAAATGCAAACACATCCGCATCTGTATATACTGTGCCATTTACGGAAACCTTTCCACCATCCCCGGTTCCGCCGGTCAGTGATATTTTCTTTTTTTCAAGGATACTGTACATGGTCGTAAGAACTGCTGCATCGTTTCCTGTACAAAAATCGATACATACAGTATTCTCAGATGATGCATTTATCTTCTGCAGCGCCTTTTCCACCCTGCTTATATATTTCACCGGCATAATGGATGCCTGCTCTAGTACATCCGTCACAGCCTCTACACCCTCAAATGCTGTCACACTGACACCTTTTTCCGTCACACTGGTCTGGTAACTCATTCCAATGCATCCGATGCTTGGTACGCCCGGATATAATTCTTCAAGTTCAGCTACATGTGTTTCAAACTGTTCTGCGTTCGACATCAGAATCAAAAATGCCGGATTACTGATGCCCCGTACAGCTTCTTTTAAATTTCCACTGGGACTTGTTCCATAACTCTCCTGCATCCGTCTGTTTCTCCTTTATCTCTTTTGTTTCAGATTTCAAACATATCCGCAAAAATTATCCTATTTTCCGTAGCATCTGTCAAGTTTTCCTGATATATTTTACAATTCTTTCCCGGTGGCTTTTGTAATATCCTGCTTTGTGAATGCCCCCGGCAATAATTCTTCTAATGTAAATATTTTAAAATCATCCGGCGTATTTACCAGGATTACCTGAAATGTTTCCGGATCACAGAATTCTGCCATAACCTGGCGGCACACTCCACACGGATAAAGATAGTCATTGGCATCCCCATTGATCGCAATCGCAGTAAATTCTTTTTTTCCTTCCGATACAGCCTTAAAAAAAGCGGTCCTCTCCGCACAGTTTGTCGGTGTATATGCGGCAAATTCTTTTGCAGCAATCGATTCCTGTGCCAGTTTCTTTATATCCATCTGTTTTTTTCCTCCTGATTTATGTATAACATTCAATGATTTGTTCTCATTTTACCCGAAAACGGCTTTCATGAAAAGTTTTTTTAGAAAACTCTTGTGCCATAAGAAATACTTATGATATGATGATTAAAAATGCTTTATCACTATAAAGTAATGAATTAAAAAACATGGAGGGTTATTTATGACTACCAATCGTTTCTGCGAAATCACCCACGAATTACAGCATCTGTCAAAGCTCAGTGAGCAGTGTGCCAGAATTGATCCTGCTCTCTATGCAAAATACGATGTCAAACGCGGTCTCCGCGATATTAACGGTAAAGGTGTTTTAGTCGGTCTTACAGAAATTTCTGATGTATGCTCCACAAAGATGATTGACGGCAAGCTGCGTCCGGCAGACGGCGAGCTTTATTACCGCGGTTATAATGTCAAAGATATTATCGACGGCACATCGGAAAACAGTCATTTTGGCTTTGAGGAATGCACTTATCTGCTTCTTTTCGGGAAACTTCCTACCCGGACGGAATTAACGGAATTTACGAAAATGCTCAGTGAATATCGTACCCTTCCTACCAGTTTTGTCCGTGATATTATTATGAAAGCCCCAAGCAAAGATATGATGAACACACTCGCAAGGAGTGTTCTCACACTTTATTCCTATGATGACCTTGCGGATGACATTTCGCTTCCGAATGTACTCAGACAGTGTTTACAGCTTATAAGTCTGTTCCCGCTTCTTTCGGTATACGGTTATCAGGCTTACAAACATTACCATGACGGTGCAAGCCTTTTTATCCATCCGCCAAAAGCTGAGTATTCCACCGCAGAAAACATTCTGCATATTCTGCGTCCGGACAGCCAGTTTACTCCTTTAGAAGCAAAGCTTTTAGATACCGCACTGATCCTTCACATGGAACATGGTGGTGGAAATAACTCCACATTTACCACGCATCTGGTATCGTCATCCGGAACGGACACCTATTCTGTGATCGCTGCTTCCTTAGGTTCCCTAAAAGGTCCGAAACACGGCGGTGCCAACATCAAGGTTGTCCGTATGTTTGAGGATATGAAAGAGAATCTCTCCGACTGGAGCGATGAGGAAGAAATCAGCCGTTATTTAAGAGCATTATTACATAAAGAAGCCTTTGATCATGCCGGTCTGATCTATGGCATGGGGCATGCTGTATATTCCCTTTCAGATCCCCGTGCCCGCATTTTCCGTTCTTTTGTAGAAAAATTGTCTGCCGAAAAAGGTTATGAAAAAGAGTTTGCTCTGTATGATGCCGTATCACGCTTAGCACCAAAAATTATCGCAGACGAGCGTCAGATTTATAAAGGTGTCAGCCCAAACGTCGATTTTTACAGTGGCTTTGCTTACAGCATGTTAGGACTTCCGGTGGAACTTTACACACCGATCTTTGCAATCGCCAGAATCGCCGGATGGAGTGCCCATCGTCTTGAAGAGGTTGCCATCAACGGCAAGATTATGCGGCCTGCTTACAAAAACATCGGAGAACACAAAGAATATATTCCAATGGAAAAACGCTGACCCGCCGGTCAGCGTTTTTTATCCGCTATCGTTCTATCTTAAGTTCAAACCAGAACGTCGAACCGCATCCCGGTTCGCTTACCACACCGTATCCGGCATGATGAAGTTCCAGTATATTTTTTACAATGGAAAGTCCCAGACCGGTTCCCATCACAGCACGTTTATGTGTCTTGTCCACCTTATAATAGCGGTCCCACACATAAGGAAGTGCCTCTTTTGCAATACCATCCCCACTGTCTGTCACTTCGATCCGCACCTTATCCCCTGAAATTTTCTGACGTACCCACACCGTTTTATCTTTCCCGGTATAATTGATCGCATTGTTGATCAGGTTGTAGATTACCTGATAAATCTTGTATTCATCTGCTTTTACCTGTACTTTTCCGTCATATTCGAAATGAATACAGTAGCCATCCTGCTCTTTTAATTTATTGTAGCGCTCTAAAACAGATTCGATGCTCTCTGTCAGATTGTATACTGTGTCATTTTTTTCCATAACACCAGCCTGAAGTTTTGACATATCAAGCATATCATTCACGAGATTTGTCAGGCGCCCGGCCTCATCGATCACTACCTGGACATTTTCCGGTGTATTTTCTCCCGGAAGATCCCGCATGACCTCTGCATAGGCAATGATCATCGTAAGCGGTGTCCGCAGATCGTGCGATACATTTGCGATCAGTTCCCGCCGCAGGGACTCATTTTTGCCAAGTTCTTTCGCCGTTGTATTGAGCGTGTCGGACAGTTCCGCCACCTCACGGTAATCTTTCCCCTCAAAACGCACATCAAAATCTCCCTTGGCAAGTGCTTTCGCCGACTCATTGATCCGGATCAGTGACTTGGAAATCTGTCTGGATATTAAAAGAGCGATCCCCAGTGAAAGCAGGATCATGATCACAGTGATCCATATCAGTTCGATCCGCAGTGTATTAACAGTTGCATCCACCGGAGTAAGCTGCGTATTGACCATCAGAATCTCTTCCTGACCGTCACACTCTACAATTTTTACATAGATCACACTTTTGATGTGTTCCTGTCCGCGTTTCTGCAAAAAACCGTGGAATCCGGGTCCATCTGCCACATCTTCTGGTTTCGGCATATTTTCACTCCAGAATTCCGGATTGATCCCGCCCTCATATTCGATTTTAAAAATCCCGCCATGTTCTTTTGCCTGTTCATAATAATACTGTACCTGTTCCGACGGCATATCCGCAAGTCTGGAATTTACAATATACTCTGCGCTGCAAATCTCATTTCCATCCGTATTTGTCACATAGACTGCCATATTATTTTTCGCTGCAATGTCATGGATCAGAGTGTCTTTATCATCCTCATCCGAGGTCAGTATATTTGCAACCGCCGACGTGACCTGCTCTGCTTCCCTGCTTTTGATCATGGTGTAGAACGAATCCAGATAACAGATCTGGATCAGCCATAACACGACAAGAAGTATTCCGGTAAAGACAAGCAGATAGGTAAATACTCTCCATTTAATACTGATTTTTTCATGCTTCAAACCGGTATCCCACCCCTCTTAATGTCACTAAAAATTTGCGGTATCCACCCAGACTGCTCCGTAAAAGTTTGATATGGGTATCTAAGGTCCTGTCATCACCATAATAATCATACCCCCATACCTCTGTGATCAGTTTTTCACGGTCAAGTGCAATATTGCGGTTTCTTACTAAATAAAACAAAAGTTCGTATTCTTTTGGCGACATTTCCACACGCTTGCCATCCACAGTCACAGTTCGTCCGGTAAAATCAACAACCAGACCTTCTGCCTGAAAGATCTCATGTCCGCCCCGTACGTCTTTTTTATTGTTTCTGCTGATTACAACTTTTACGCGCATCATAAGCTCACGTGGCGAAAACGGTTTTACCACATAATCGTCGATTCCGAGTTCAAATCCATGGATCTTGTCATACTCCTCGCCGCGTGCCGAGAGCATAATGACAGGGATCTCTTTGAACTTGCGGATTTCCCGGCAGGTGGAAAAGCCATCCAGTTCCGGCATCATCACATCCAGTATGATCAGATCAAAATCTTCTTTCCGGCAGATTTCAACTGCTTCCATTCCGTCATGTGCCTCCGCGATCTCATATCCTTCAAATTCCCCATATTTTCGAATGATCGCACGGATCTTGTCCTCATCGTCTACAACTAAAATACGTTCCATAACGTCCCATTTTCTCCCACAAATTGACATTTTTTCTATTCATTACTATAACCGGCTTATGTGATGGCTGTGTGACTGCCATCTGATCAACATCTTAAATATGCAGGAATTTTTCCCTAGCAGTCTTTAAACTGTTCTGAAACCACAAAAAAGATCCAAGGAAAATCACAAGTTCCAGCAGCGTCAGTTTTCCTAAGAAATTTGTGAGTTCGTTGATGATACCAATCAGTCCCACCAGTGCCACGATTTCTCCAAACACCGCCTCTCTCCAGTAAATAAATGCAATAAATCCCGCCGTATCCTTACATTTTTTCATCTCTTCCTCAGCGATCACCATAGCATTGATCCTGCCGCTTTTTTTCATCTGAAGTGACGATATCACCATATAAATCCCAAAAAGCAGAATCACTGCGTCAAATACAAGCATTACTTTCATTTTAAACCTCCAGCATAAAAATTCTTATTTTGACATTCTTTTTGTCCCATATTTTTATTATAAACACAATATAAAATTGGTGCAACTGAACATTTTGTTTTGTTTTTTTACATAAAATCCCATATTTTCGGTCAAGAAACATTGAACTCTCGCGCCGATTAGTGTAAAATAAAAATAACATACTTATAGATGGGGGCAAAAAACCATGAAATTTGATGACACAAAAATTCTCATCAGTGACGATTCTATTTTAGCAAGAAAACAGTTAAAGGATATCCTCTCCCAGTTTGGCACACCAACATTTTTAGAGGCTGCAAACGGACAGGATGCTATTGATATTTACAAAAAGGAATCCCCTTCGCTTGTATTTCTTGACATCGTTATGCCGATCAAAGATGGCAATGCTGTCATACATGAGATTACTGATTTTGATCCAGATGCTACTATCATTATTGTCTCTTCTGTTGGTACGCAGTCCCAGCTCCGCGAAGCCATTGAGGCAGGTGCCAGTGATTTTATCCAGAAACCGATCAATGCGGATCAGATCGAACATATTATTACTTCAAGATTTGAAGGGAGATAGACATGTACGCTCAATTTTTCGGAAACTATTTATTATCACACGGGATCACAAAAGAACAGCTGATGCATGCCATGCAGGAAGCAAATAACGAACATCCAAAATTAGGAACCCTTGCCATGCATGCAGGCTATATGTCAGCCAGTGAAGTGGACCGCGTAATTATCATGCAGACACATGAAGACAAACGTTTCGGTGAACTTGCCATCCGGGAAGGTTATCTGACAGAAGCTCAGGTTACGGAGCTGCTGCAGACACAGAATCCTAATTTCTTACTTCTTGGTCAGGCATTATTAAATGATGGTGTTATTAATAATGAGCAGCTCCAGTCTCTCATCATCGGTTATCAGTCTGAGAATGAACTTTACGATGCAGATATGTCCGCTGAAACGAAGGATATTGTAGATCACCTTGTAGAAAATTTCTTTGTTATTGCTGAGCGTCCGCTTTCACCTGGAGAGCTTTCTTTCCTGCATCTCTTATTTAACGATCTCGTTCGTTTTATCGGGGATGATTTTTCACCGGTTCGCCCTGAACTTTGTAAAGAATATCCGACAAACTATTGTATCAGGCAGCAGATCAATGGTAAATTTTCCATTCGTACTTATATCGATATGCCGGAAAGCACCTGCATTGCATTTGCATCCCGTTATGTCAATGAAGATTTTCACAGTTTTGACGAATATGTACAGTCTTCTCTCGAAGATTTCTTAAATCTCCATAATGGTCTGTTCAACGTTAATATGTCAAACGAACAGGGGCTTGAACTGCAGCTTGATGTTCCAAATGTTGTCACAGATGAACTGGTCACATTTGAACACGAGGCATATATGTTACCGATTGTTTATTCATTCGGAACAATACATTTTATATTTGAGTTGATTCATAATGAACTGTAAACAGGTACATCATAAACAATAGAGTGACTGTTATTATGAACAGTAAAAACGGCTGTGCCTTTGGGCACAGCCGTTTTCTATTCTTTTTACATTCCGAGGAACTGTTTTACAACCTTTGGCATCTCTTCTACTTCGCATACCGTCTTATGACGTACCTCAGCACTACGGATCTCCTCTATTGCCTGCGGGATTTTTACGTTACCGATCTTGCTTAATTCATCCACTAATTCAAACTCTGATAAAGAATCATATTTTGGATCAATGGCATCCATAACACTTCTGCTGAATTTAAATGGGCTGGCTGTGGAAGCGATCACAGTCTTTGTTTCCGCATCATTTGTGTCTTTTTTGTACTTGTGATATACGGATGCAGCAACTGCTGTGTGTGTATCAATCACATAACCGGTTTTCTCATACAGATCGCGGATGGTATCCGCAGTTTCTTTCTCACTCGCATAATTGCCGTAAAAGTCAGCAAGTTTCTCTTTCATCTCTGATGTAATCTCGTATTTACCAGTTGTATTAAGCTCTTTCATCAATGCCGCATTCTTAGCTGCATCCTCTCCGGCAATACGGTAGATCAGACGCTCTAAATTACTGGAGATCAGAATATCCATAGAAGGAGAACTTGTCAGCATAAATTCACGGTTCTTATCATATGTGCCTGTGGAGAAGAAATCATAAAGGACTTTGTTCTCATTTGAAGCACAGATCAGTTTTGCAACCGGGATTCCCATATTTTTTGCATAAAATGCAGCCAGGATATTTCCAAAGTTACCGGTAGGAACCACAATATTAATCTTCTCATCTTTTGCGATCACACCGTTTGCATATAATTTTGCATATGCATAGACATAATATGCGATCTGCGGAACCAGACGTCCAATATTGATCGAGTTTGCAGAAGAAAACTGATAACCTGCATCTGCCAGCTCTGCTTTCATCTCACTGTCGTTGAAGATTTTCTTCACGCCGGTCTGCGCGTCATCAAAGTTTCCGCGGATCGCAACAACGTAAGTATTGTCACCTTTCTGGGTTACCATCTGTTTTTCCTGGATCGGGCTTACACCGTCCTTCGGGTAAAATACGATGATTTTTGTTCCCGGTACATCTGCAAAACCTGCCATAGCAGCTTTTCCTGTATCTCCTGATGTAGCTGTTAAAATTACTATTTCATTCTTTACACCATTCTTCTTAGCTGATGTTGTAAGAAGATGTGGTAAAATTGATAAAGCCATATCCTTGAAAGCAATAGTCTTGCCATGGAATAATTCAAGGAAATATGTTCCTTCAACTTCTGCCAAAGGTGCAATTTCTTCTGTATCAAATTTTGAATCATATGCATTGTTGATACAATTCTTTAATTCTTCTTCCGTAAAATCTGTGATTTCATTACTTCATATGCAACCTGCTGATATGTCATCTTAGATAATTCTTCAACTGTTACATCAAGTGCCGGTATTTCCAAAGGAACAAAAAGTCCGCCGTCATCTGCCAACCCCTTTAAGATTGCTTCTGATGCCTTTAAAGTTCCTTCTGCGCTTCTAGTACTCTTATAAAGTATTTGTTTCATCATTGTCTCCTTTTACATTCATTGCCACAAAATAGTTGCGTATTACTTAGCATTATTTATGTAATTAATTAATCCACCGTTTGAAATAATCTTCTGCATAAACTCAGGGAAAGCCTGTCCTTTGTACTCTGTTCCCTTAGTTTTGTTATAAATCATTCCACTGTCAAAATCAACTTCAACCTGGTCTCCTTCTTCGATACCCTTTGCTGCTTCAGGGCATTCAATAATAGGTAAACCAATGTTAATGGCATTACGATAAAAAATTCTTGCAAATGTTTCTGCAATAACACAACTTACTCCTGCTGCCTTAATAGCGATAGGTGCATGTTCTCTTGATGAACCACATCCAAAGTTCTTATCTGCCACAATAATATCTCCCTTAGATACTTTGTTAACAAATTCTTTATCTATATCTTCCATACAATGCTTTGCAAGCTCTGATGGATCCAGAACATTTAAATATCTTGCCGGAATGATAACGTCTGTATCTACGTTGCTTCCAA
>OLZJ01001075.1_pt1 | contig 11942 bp, 9 predicted proteins | sample 1673951 | NCBI WGS metagenome assembly OLZJ01 (sample SAMEA103958135, study PRJEB25191) | human gut metagenome
AAACCACGATTCATTTCATCACCGTATGTAGGCATAATGAATCCTGACGAATAACTGCTGTTAAACGGAAAAAATCCGAAAGGAATAGCGATAGGCAACGGCACATCCTCCACCACCAGCTGGGCAGGACCGAAAACCACATTTTTCTTAGGACGCACTTTCGCCATGGAAAGTTTCAGATAGAAGTGAGGATGTTCGTGATTATCACACGTAGTATATCGTCCGTGACGCAAATAAAGTTCATCATTAGCACCTTTCTTCGACTCCTCACTGGTAACGTATCCTTCCCCCTGCTGAGTAACGATATTATTAATGAACCCCTTCTTCGACTTGAAGTTATAACGCATGATTTTTGACTCATACGGAGTCTCGCCATCCTTAAAGACAGGAGTACCTTTTTCCACGCCAACCGAGTCGGGAACACCACGGGCATACACCGTACTGCTATCCATGTTCATTGTAATCACGGCAGAGGTCAACTCTATTTTCTCATAGTTCACCTTACCGTCACCATACAGATGGGCATATCCGCCCTCAGTGAATACGATAGAGTCATTTGCTTCATAAATAACAGGCGCATCCAACGGCTGTTTCTTTTTAGGTGCAACCGTATCGATAGACAACGTATCTACCAAAGCACTATCTACTTTCAGGGAATCATTACCGGATGCAGAATTCCGCTTTCTGCGTTGAGCACCTGTACTTAAAGAAAGTGACAGGCATGCAAATAGTAGTAGGAATGTTATAAATCTATGTCGTTTTAGTGGCGTCATTCACAAATCATTTACGCTTTTGAGGGGCAAAATTAAGCATTATCCGCCAATAATGAACTATTTAGCGGATATTTAATTTATTTTTAAGGCTTACAAGAAACATTCGCACCAATGGTTAAAACGGATTATCCCATCTTCCCCATAACGTGAAATACTCTTTAACGCCTTCTCCACGCTCTTTTCCCTGTCCAGATGCGTCTTTGAGAAAAACTTGTCGGCAAAGCAAATAACCTGTTCTTCCAGCGAAACCGGAACCATATTCCGATGAGGAACAGGCAACTGCTGGTCAATAATACTTTGCAAAGACATACCCGCTCCCGTATGTCTTTCACAGACCAATGCATGACGCGGAAATCCTTCTTTCCGCATCAGATCAGCCCCCAAATATCCATGACAAATATAAGGATAAGATCCGAAACAACAAATGCCCTCAGCATCCGTCATAAAAATACCAATATCGTGCAGCATCGCCGCCTCTTCCAGAAACTGCTTGTCCAGATTCAATTCCGGATGCTTGCCGGCAATCCATAACGCCTTATCGGCCACCGAACGGCTATGCGCCAGCAGGATATGTTTCAGTTCATTATCTTCAGGATAATATTTATTAATGATAGCAAGTGCGTCCATTCTCAATTAAATTCTTATTTTTGTGCAATATTACAAAATAATCGCCACATATCATGAAAACAAAATACATTTTCCTATACTGCCTCTTGTTTATCTGCAACGCCGTGACCGCGCAAAAGGTTATCACCGGAGCCGAACAGATGGACCGTCTCTTACCTATATTAAAAGGGAAGCGTGTGGCATTGGTTGTAAACCAAACCTCCAAAGTAGGAGAAACCCATCTGTTGGACACCCTGCTTGCAGCGCATATACAAATTAAAAAGGTATTCGCTCCCGAACACGGCTTCCGGGGTGACGCCGATGCCGGAGAAACCATCAGGAACGGAAAAGATACCCGCACGGGAATACCCATCCTGTCCCTTTACGGTAAAAATAAGAAACCTACAGCCACACAGCTACAGGACATAGACCTGATTGTGTTCGACATTCAGGATGTAGGTGCCCGTTTCTATACCTATATCAGCACCATGCAGTATGTAATGGAAGCTTGTGCCGAGAACCGGAAACAACTGGTCATCACAGACCGGCCCAATCCTTGTGATTACGTGGACGGCCCTGTGCGACAGAAAAACCAGAAAAGTTTTGTGGGTATGCACGCCATCCCCATTTTACACGGTTGCACTGTAGGCGAGTTGGCTCAAATGATCAATGGCGAAGGCTGGCTGCCCAACGGCAAAAAATGCACGTTGACCGTCATCCCCGTGGAAGGCTGGAAACACGGACAACCCTATTCGCTTCCGGTAAAGCCCTCTCCCAACCTGCCCAACGACCAGGCAATTGCCTTATATCCTTCACTCTGCCCGTTTGAAGGTACAGCCATCAGTGTGGGCAGAGGTACTCTTTATCCTTTTCAAGTAATCGGTTCACCGGATATCCGCATCTCCTCCTTTTCTTTCAGACCGGAAGCCTTGGAAGGCTTTGACAAGAATCCGATGTATAAAAACCAATACTGCTATGGCAATAATCTCCGCCATATCACCGCCCCGAAAGGATTCTCTTTAAAATACATCATCACCTATTATCAAGCTTATCAAGACCTTGGGAAAGCGGACAAGTTCTTTACCCGCCCGCAATGGTTCGACCTGCTGATAGGGAACCGTACCGTAAGGGAACAAATCATGAAAGGAGCCAGTGAAGAAGAAATCCGTGCAGGATGGCAGAATGAACTGGAAGCCTACAAAAAGATGAGAGAGAAATACCTGCTTTATGAATAATATTTCCTTCCAAGCTGACAGTTTTCGTCAAAAAAGGAGACAACAACCCAATCTATTCAGGACACGCAGCACCATTCCTCTGCATCCACCAAGCCCCAACCACAAACGGCTTTCCAACCGCCAACACATGGAATCCGTTTCAATCTTCTTTCCGGAAGGCCTGCATACCTTTCTCACCACCCCGATGATATCCGTGTCCTCACATTCCTCATAAAAACGGCAGACGCCATCCCCCTGCATCAGATAACGACTGTCTCTTTTTTGAATAATCCGATGCAATACATACCGGTCTGTCTGCCGGAACAGAATGACATCAAAAAGTTTCAACTCCTCCTTATCATACGGCCCCACCACCACTTCATCCTTCCCATTTCTCAGTAAAGGCATCATGGAATTGCCTTTCACCCGGAACTTCACACTCCTGCCACTTTTGATTTCCGACTCCACCCACGCAAAGAAACATTCATTCGCTATCCGCTTCATACCCATCTCCATATAAAGTACGACATACTAATTTCACCGCCTCCGCATCGGGCAAACACTCCAGATGATAAACAGGAATGGATGAAACCATCTTTTCCAACAGACTACAAACCCCACAGTATAATTCCTCCTCGTATGCAAATGCAGGAGGAGCAGACGGATGCAAAGCTGCATAAGCCTGCAAAGTGTTCAATCTCCGTATCTTGTTATACGGTGCTTGTGACAAACGTACACATCCGGCCAACGGATAACGCTCCGCCTTATAACAAGGAGTCTTCCCACTCCACGGGCTGCCATATACCCACACGCCCCCCTCTTCATAACGCACAATGGGACTGTCATCATTCAGCAACTTACTTCCTGCTATATTTTCCCTCCACAAACGGGTATGGGTACTTTTGCCGGTTCCGCTTTCACCTAAAAAAAGAACCGCTTTCCCCTTATAAACAATACAACTGCCATGCAAGGCAACCGTATCTTTCCGTACCGTCATCAGGCCATACCCCATCCATAAGGCAAATCTTAAAAGACGGGGAGAATAATGACCATATAAACAGATACCTTTCCCAGTTTCACCCATCGTCCGGAGATAAAGCGACGGTTCTCCCTGCGGAGCCAGTTCCAACAAAAAACGATCCCCACTCACACCAAAAGTACCGGTTACATCTTCATATCCGAACCCATAGGACTTTCTCGTAAAAGCCGGAAAACCCCAACCGTTTCCCTCCCAAACAGTAAAATCCGGCAACCAAGCACCCTCATATACATCTTTTGCCGAAACCAGATCCGGTTGCCAAACAAAAGGCTTGAAACCGCTGATACCATCCACCGCCTCCATCAATCTTTCGTCCGGCAGTGCGAAGCAGTGGCTACCTATTTTATAAATTCGATCCATTGTCTTTTCCATTTAATCTGATTACACGATGACAATATGCCAACGAGCTTTCCCGATGGGCTATCGTAAGAATAGTCAGCCCCCTACACTCCTTCATCAGACCGAGAAGCATTTCATTGACAGCCCGTTCAGTCTCATTATCCAATGCAGAAGTAGCCTCATCCAGTAGAAGCACCTCCGCTTTCTTATACAAAGCACGGGCTATGCCTACCCGTTGTTTCTGACCTCCCGAAAGCCTTCCTCCCCCTTCACCCAAAGGAGTATCCATTCCTTGCGGCAATTCATCCACCCAAGCATCCAATCTCACCAGCCTCACTATCTCCGCTACCCGTTCCTTATCTATAGACCGGCATCCCAAAGCAATGTTTTCCGCCAAGGTCCCATCCAGCACAAACACTTCCTGTTGCACATATCCCACCTTGCGATGCCATTCCTGCCTCGGCACATCGGCAAGCGGCCTGCCATCTATCCGAATAGCGCCTTTATCCGGAGTGATAAATCCCAAAAGCAGATTAAACAAGGTAGATTTACCCACGCCACTCTCACCACAGATACCTACATATTCCCCCTTACGAATAGTACAACAAAAGTCCTTTAGAACCTCTTTACTTTCAGGATAAGCATAGGTGAGGTGTTCTATCCGTATCTCTTTTTGAAAAGAAAACGCTTCCTGCCCCCATGATGGAGAAACTGCTTCCATCCCCTTATCCCCCAACCCTTCCTCTATAATCCGCAGAGAATAGACCGCATTCTGTACTTGTGTCCAACCACCTAAGATGCCGCGCAAAGCGGGTAACAGCCGGAAAGCCGCCACAGCAAAGACACCTACCAGCGCTTTGATATCCCCTGTTCCGAAAACGGTGAGCAAGGTCAGCCCCGATATGACCGCCATTTCGGAAAGGCAAAGAGGAAGATGCTGTATCGTTTCCAGTTTCAAACGGCTCTCACTGATTTTCCTTACCCTCTGGGCGAATGCCTGCTGAAGAAAAGGAAACGCCGCATTCAGTTCCAATTCGGCATACCCTTTCATCGTTTCCGTGACCAGCCGGGATTGCTCACGACGAGCCTGCTGCTCCTGCTCACCATAACGGCGCATCGGTTTCCTGATCCCCCATCCGTAAATCAGCATGAAAGGCAGAAAGGCAATATACAGCATCAGTACCGTCAACGGAGCGTAAACCAACAAAGCTGCCGTCACCCAAAAAACAAGCAGCAGTTCTCCTGTCATGCGAAGCAAGGGGGAAAGAAGGTTTAAAGAAAAAGCATAACAGATATAGTTCACCTCATATCCCAGCCGGATACTCCCCCTGCTGCGTATAAACAATAATCCCCGTTGATAGTAAGAAGTAAAGAGAGAAAAGCTGAGCCGACGGTAAAGAGACATCAGAAAATGGTTTTGAAAACGTGAAAGCCCCGCTACCAAAGCGTTTTTCACCAAAATAAAGACTATTGCCACCAGACAAAATAACAGGGCGGCATCTTTATCCCTCCCGTCATCCAACAGAAAAAACAAGACAGGCAACAGGGCAGCGAGTCCGGCAAAGTCAAGTAATGCGCAAAGAAATACGGCACAAACCACCCTTATCCCCATTTTCCTTTCATCAGGCAACAACAAACGGCAGATTCTTTTCAACATAAACCGCCTATTTTCGTTCCGTCTGGAAGATGGTATGGGGAGAGCGCAGATGCAACAGAATAGAATTTCCAACCCATTTGCACAGTGAAATGCGCAACACGCTGTTGCACGCACGATGAGTATGCAGCATACGTTTGGTTTTATAAACCAGAATGCCCCATTTATTCTTCGCCGGAACTGACATCGTATAGGGTGGACGGATGATTTCCCGTAAGATTTCCTCCGCCAACTCTTCTCCTCCATATACAGGAACGGAAGTTCCCAAATAATCATTACAGAGGCGGGTCATTGCCAGCATCATATTTCTAAAACGAATATCCGTCACTTCCTCAGGAATATGCAGGCCGTATCTATTCAGCAGGCAAGCCCAGTCGCAAAGATGATGAAGTGCCAGGCCGCGTGCATAATGCTGGGCGGCATGAAAAGCGAGAAATACGGTATTAAAGGTGGAAGATGGGATTAAAATGGAGCATTTTCCGTCCAATTCCGCCGATACGGGTTGTAGCAGTTTTTGAAGGAGCTTATCCATCTTCACCGCTATACGGTATGTTTCCGAATTAATGAAGGTTTTATGATTCTCTATCGGAATACCTTTATAGTAAAACATACTATGCTTTTCGGAGTGTTCAAAGTCTACCTCTATTCCTTTTTCTTCCATTAACCGGTCTGCCAGCCGGTTGGCCTCGGCATCACTTTTCCGGGAATGGTCTGCCGAATAAGTGAAGATGTCTATATCTCCCCCTTCCCTGTGCGAAGGAATAGGATAATAGGTGGAGAGACCCACTCCTTTCAACTGGACCGTGGTAATGCCATGCGTTTTATAAAAAGCTGAAAGTTCGGCTATGGTATGGCAGTACCGCAGGTAGCGTTTTTCATAGTTCTCTACCGCCATCGCCCAGTTTAACTTCAAAGCCTTCGGAGGTTGCAAACAGGCCGGCAGGGTTTGTATTCCGTCCCATGCCAAGGCCATCACTCCCTGAGTGCAAGCTAGTTTGTAACACGCCTGCCAAAGGGCAGGAGATATATCGGTAAAAAGGATTTCACTAACCGGCTTTGTGCTGTTCAACGCGGATCGGAGCAAGGCAAATAGCATTTGCTCCGGTTTATCGAGTATTATATCCATTGTTATATCAATCAAGTAAGGCTGAACATTTTTTTAGTGCATCTGCCCAAATCACCACATCTCTTTCGGCCTGCTCTTGAGAAATATGATAAGATTCCACCAACACCAAGGCTGCCTCTTGTAAAGTGAAATCCTTTCCCGAAAGTCGTTTCCAAAGTAAGCAAGCGGAAAAATTAAAGGAAATAATACGGGTCAAATCAGTATCGGGAACACCTTGGTTCACAATTATTGTTTCTCCGGCTATGGAGCGGAGTTTGAAATGGGGATTAAGTTTCATAATCTTCTAATCTTAAAAAAAGAAAGCCGCCCGACCTTTCGAGACAGGACGACCTTCTTTTATTACAAATCACTTTCTGCCATGACTAATAACATGATAGCAAATAATTCTCTTATTTTATATAACTATCCCAACCGGTTCCTTTAAAAGAAGGAGTACCAGTCACGTTAATGATAGAGGAAGCATCTGTTATCGATGAATCAACAACCAAATTGCCGTTAAAAGTACCACCCTCAATATTTAATTCCATAGGTTCGGTGTTTCCGGTACTTTTTGATAATTCCACGTTACCATTAATAATACTAGTACCTTTAACAGTTACTTTAACTCCGTCAGTGTAGGTTGAAAAGCCGCAAACATCAAATGCATATGCACCAGTTCCGGCATTAATCGTAGTATTGTTAATTAAAATATTACCACAATTGTTACTCAATACATATAAGGCATTTAGCCCCCTCACTGTCATAGCATCCAACGTCAAATTACAGTAGTTCTGAATCATAATTTTATCATTATCACTTGCCAGTGTTCCGTTTTTCATAGTAACGGTAGAACCTTTCAACAATTGACAACTGTTCGTTTCTGTGCCAGCCGAGCCAACGGTCGGTTTAGCAAGTGTAAACACATGGTTGTTCAAGTCCAATTCTACAGATTGTCCACTTTGCGTTTTAAAGCCATTACAAGTAGCGTCTCCATTCAAACGTATCTTCACGTTAGCATTACCGCTTAAGTATAAAAGTGCGGACGGATCGGAAAAAGTACCACCGGTAACAGCCAGCGATGCACCTGCACCAACCACATAGATCTTGCCATTCAGTGTTCCACCACTGATAGTCATCTGTCCCAAGTCATTGGCTGCACCATTATGACCTTCATTATCCACCACATACTGAGCGGAACCAGTCGTATTGAATGTACCTCCTTTGATTTCAGCCACATGATGATTCTGTACGGTTGCCTGAGACATATTGATGAACGTACCGTCGTTGATGACAAGCTGGGCTCCATCATCATTTTTAATGGTATTAAGACCTCCGGCAAATGTACCACCGTTTATGATAAGTGAAGGATTCTGATGATTGGTACCACTTACATATCCATTTCGCGGATTCGTATTGGTATAATCATAATACCCATTGGCTATCATCGAAGAATAATGCCCGTTTTGCGATATCTCCACATTTGGATTAATCGTCATCTCGCCATGATTCAGAATATTATAATAGCTGTTACCACCTGAACTTTCTGAGTCCTGACCGTTTTCCTTACTTCTAATATAGGTTCCGCCATTAAGAATTACTGTACCGTTATTATAGATACAAGCTTTCCCGTGACTTACATTATCCACTGTACCATTTCCGTTAATGGTCAGTTTACTATCCTTGTTTACGGTAAATGTATCACCAGATTTGTTGGTGATTTTATGACCGTTCAAATTGATGATAACTTCATTCGTTGCGGAAATAGTAAAATCTCCCGTCAAGTCTGTGGCAAGAGTATAAGTTCCACCATTTTTTGCGACATTTTGCAAGTCGGCTACGGCAGCATCAACTACTTCAAATGCATCATTACCGGACAGATTGGGTAATTCAGCACCCTCTTCTTTATAAATAATGACAGTTGAAGTGTTACCGCTTTCACGACTGATGGCTGTTACTTTGGCACCACTCTTCACTCTTACATTACCGGCTTTTACCTTCAATGTATTAACAGTAACTCCTTTACCAAGAACCAATGTGTTTGCAGCAGTAGTTGCCGTTACTTCATCATAAGTAGCTGTTTCGCCATTGGCAGCCAAAGTTACGGTAGAAGAAGGCAGATCTATCTCAAATTTAGGCGCAGTATCTAATTGAGGTACAGATACCAACACGTTTTCAGGTGCAGCTGTACCACCAGTACCAGTGCTCTCTTCTTTAATGGCAACAGCATTTGTTGTAGAAATATTTTCAAAGGATATGCTGACATTTTCTGCCGGTGTATCTTTTTTCGGTATTGAAACTGTAGGACTGGGGTCAGTTGAAGCCACATCAGCCACAGAAACAGAATTGGTTTTTTTTAAAGCATCGGCTACCTCTGATACACTTTCAACTGTTGTCGGTACACTTCCGGATACTTCGTCCAACGTTATAGTTGTGGTATAACGTTCGTTACGTTTAGCATCTAAAGCTTTTGTCTTTAAAACCTTGCTTGTAGCGCCATTACCAATGGAAAGTTCCAAGGCAGGATACTCGGCTACAGGCAACGGGAAATAGAATGTTTTACTGGTCACGACGTCACTGCTGGCAGTAAAGTTTATAGTTATGGATGAGGAATTTGACGTTTCTGTGGTTGTCAATGTAGGGATACCATCAGCGAATGCTATTTGTGCATTTCCAGCAATGGCTGGAACAGTAGTTTTTTCTTGAGCGGTCATAGAAGTCAATTTCGCCCAAGTATAGTCCTTTGGGATATTATTGACAGTTATGCTCATCAGGGCACCTGCATTTTTAAAAGCCAAGACATCCTGTGCGCTCTCATTTATTTGGCAAGCCATAAGAGCACTGCTGTTTTCTCCTTCCTTATAATTATAGGTATCCTTCAACGTTAATGATATTTTACTTCCATCATAAGAAGCATCGCTACCATAAGGATAAAAAGCAGCTTTCTTTACAGGACTCTCACCTTCCAGTACCCCTGAGAACCCTGCGTTCTTGGTTCCGGCTCCACTGGATAATGAATAGTTAATGTTAGTGTAAGTAGAAGAACTTCCATTCGTTACAAAAATGCCAATCTCGTCACCTATACTCCAAACGACAGAATTGCCATTCATAGCAGTACGCGATTCAGCATCTCCCATAGTGGCACATACTTCATCAACGCCACTTTTCGCCACGCCCAAATCTTCATTGGAACAACCGGTTATTCCTAATCCAAGAACAGCTAAAGATGTGAACAATATCTTTTTCATACGTGTATGTTTTTAAATTATTTATTTCAATTACCAAGGCTGCGGGTCATAGTCTTCTGTTCCACCACTTACTGCAAATCCTTTTTCCACTTCTACTTCGATAACCTCCACTTTAGGAGCCTCATACATTTCCATATTGTTTGTTTCCATAATTTCCGTACAATAAATTTAGATTATAATTTTTCAATGATTCTGTTCAGACATTATACGCCCCAATTATACCATAGAATATTTTTTATAGAAAGATGCTATAATTGCCGTCTGTGGGCAGAAGACTCCTGGCGGTCCGGTGACATATACTGTGTCTCCGCAACCTCGACTTGACAGATAACGGGAAATAAGGATTCGCATTCCCGCTTGCAGTGTTGTTTTCATACGTCTGTAAATGTTAGATCAGTCTATCTTGTCAAAAGACTTTGCCTAACTCCCCCTCCTCTGTTCGGCGGTTAACAATAAAAAAGCGTGAGGGCTGTATCTTGTTTATCCTATCGTCGGGCCTTCGCATTGCCTTGGTCTAGATAAACAACAGCCACCCACGCCATTAGGTATATAGATGCCACAGTAATGGCAGGTATATAACACAGACGTGAGCGTTGTTGTTATCATCTTCAGACCTTTATCAAAGTTGCGAAGTTTGACGATAGAAGATAATTTCAATAACGCTTCTTAAAATATGTAACTTTCTACTACGCCATAGTATAATAGTCGGTACAAATATAATAATTTCTTAAATAGGAAAAACGTTTCTTAGCGATTATTTTTAATAATTGCTACAACAAGCATTAAAAACACTTCTGTATTTCACAATAAATCGACTCAACATAACACCAATATTAATAGAAAGTTATAAGCAATTATGCCCTCATGCCCTCACTAAGAAGTTAACATATTGATAATGAATACTGAATGAATGATGATAGCATATTTCAAAAAGTATCTTTGCCCTCATGCCCTCATTCTACAGAACAAATAAAAAGAGTATATCTATCTGATAACCAACAACATGAACACATACAAAGTCTTAATTCAAAAGTTTGTCAACCATCGCATTTTGAGCTTTTTCATCACAGTATACTCTATTTTACAAACATCCGATTACATTTTCATGCTGACAAGTTCTACTCATCGTACTTTCCTATTTGTTCTTTCTATTATTCGCAATTGCTTACTCACTAATGTGACTAACTCTAATCACAAACGTGACTAAAGTTAATCACAAGTGTGATTAAGTCTAACCACAAACGTGATTAAGCAATTTCCCATAGTAAAGAACTGCAATATGAATGACCGATTATCATATAATGATCTCTATATAAACTATCAAGAACTCCCTAAAATGCAGTAGTTACCGTTGTTTCTCCTAGCAAAATATGATAAGATTCGTGTATATAAAAGGGATCTTGTAGGCATTATGCCATTTTTCTTCACCTAAAACGGCAAAATAGACTCTTTTCTCACCTGAGTGATTTTGAAACGAATTCAGATATATCACATTGAATATAAGAATATTAGATAGTAATCAGTATAATTAAACAGTGAGAGCATGAGGGCAAATTGTTTCTTCAAAAATATGCTACCATCATTCATTTAACACTCATTATCAATGGATTATATACATAATGAGAGCATGAGGGCATATTTGCTTATAACTTTCTATTGTTTTCTCCTTTCTTTATTCCTTGATATTACGAATATGTCTGACAGGAACACCGCCCACAACCGTATTTGCCGGAACCTCTCTTGTCACGATCAAACCTGCTGCAATGACAGCATTGTTTCCGATGGTTATTTATCGGATAAATGAAGAATAAGTGCTTTGTTTCTTATTCTATTTATCAAATGTTACTTGTACCATTAGAATGAAGAAGGCTGATTAGTATGAATGTGAATATGCTGCATATAAATTTTCAACCAAAACAATTATGGATTGCCGATGAAAAACTTAAATGTCTAATACATGGTTTAGA
>OLZJ01001076.1_pt1 | contig 11940 bp, 9 predicted proteins | sample 1673951 | NCBI WGS metagenome assembly OLZJ01 (sample SAMEA103958135, study PRJEB25191) | human gut metagenome
GGATGTCTCGGCATTTTCCGCATCAACGGACCGTCGATGGAGATGTTTATGGGCAATCTTCTTGTCGGTGACAATGCCGATGCTCCGAGTCCGTATGATTTCGCTATGGGCGGAGAGGGTATGGACGGCTCGCTTCCTGTGGGCAGCAATGGCTCCATCATTCTTCCGGGCAACACCGTGATGGTCGATATGAACGGCAACTTTACAGGCTATATGACCGATATGACCCGCACATTCTATGTTGGCGCGCTTGACACCCATGCCAAGAAAGCCCATCAGCTTTCCATCGACATCCACCACACATTGGTTGACTTCATCAAGCCCGGAGTCGAGGCCAAGGCAGCCTACGAACTGGCGATGGATATGGTTGAAAAGGCAGGAGAGTCAGACTTCTTTATGGGACATACCCAGAAGGCTGGCTTCATAGGTCACGGCGTCGGCATCGAGGTGAACGAATGGCCGGTGCTCGCTCCGAGAAGCCGGCAAGTGTTTGAGAAAGGCAATGTGATAGCCTTGGAACCTAAATTTGTCATCCCAGGAGTCGGTGCTGTAGGCATAGAGAACACCTATGTGGTCACCGACAACGGTTTGGAATGCTTGACACCATTCCCTGAGGAAATAGCAGAGCTGTTATAGAAGATGAACTTAAAAGACAAAATAGACCAGAAAATATTTCATTTGGTTGGCGAGGCAGCCGATGCTGTCGGGCAACCGTGCTACATCGTTGGCGGATATGTGCGCGATATTTTTCTGCACCGTCCGTCGAACGATATCGACTTCGTGACCGTGGGCAGCGGCATCGGTCTTGCCGAGGCGCTTGCCGGAAAACTCGGTCCGAAGACACGCCTTGCCGTGTACCGCAACTATGGTACTGCCCAGCTGCGCTACCGCGGGCTTGAACTGGAGTTTGTGGGCGCCCGCAAGGAGTCGTACCATCGCGAGAGCCGCAACCCGATAGTGGAGGACGGCACGCTCGACGACGACCAGAAACGTCGTGACTTCACGGTCAACGCCCTTGCCATCGCCGTCAATGCCGACAACTTCGGCGAGCTTGTAGATCCGTTCGGCGGTCTTGACGACATGCGCCGCCGCATTATCCGCACACCGCTCGACCCCGACGTGACATTTTCCGACGATCCGCTGCGCATGATGCGCGCAGTGCGTTTTGCCACGCAGCTTGATTTCGAGATTCTTCCCGAAACGTTTGACGCCATCACTCGCAACCGCAAGCGCATCGCCATCATCACGCGCGAGCGCATCGCCGTAGAGCTGGAGAAAATCATCTGCTCTCCACGTCCATCAATGGGGTTAGTGCTTTTGGAAAAATGCGGATTGCTCGAACTTATATTCCCGGAGCTCCACGCCTTGAAGGGCGTCGAGACCAAAGACGGGCGCGGACATAAAGACAATTTCCTGCACACGATGCAGGTGCTCGACTCAGTGGCTGAAAAGTCGGACAAGGAATGGCTTCGCTGGGCAGCGCTGTTCCACGACATCGCCAAGCCAGTCACCAAGCAGTATGACCAGCAGCACGGGTGGACATTCTACAACCACAACTTCGTGGGCAAAAAAATGATACCCGGCATCTTCAAACGGATGAAGCTTCCGATGAACGAGAAGATGAAATATGTGCAGAAACTTGTGGAGCTGCATATGCGCCCGATAGCGTTGGTTGAGGAAGAAGTGACCGACTCCGCCGTGCGCCGTCTGCTCTTCGACGCCGGCGACGACATCGACGACCTTATGATACTCTGCGAGGCAGACATTACGTCGAAGAATCCGGAGAAAGTGAAGCGTTTCCTCGGCAATTATCAAGAGGTGCGCCGCAAGTTGGTGGAGATTGAGGAGAAAGACCGCATACGCAATTTCCAACCGCCGATTGACGGCGACGAGATAATGCGCATTTTTGGGCTTTCGCCATGCCGAGAGGTGGGCGACATCAAGGAACGCCTCAAGAATGCCATCCTCGACGGCGACATCCCTAACGAGCGCGAAGCCGCTTACAAATTGATGCTCAAAGTGGCGGCGGAAATGGGGCTGAAACAGGTAGAAGAGTGATTTGGGCTTCTTAAATCCTTATTTTCTACAATTTTAGAGAAAAAAGAGCGGAAAGAGTACGGTTATTTGAAAAAAAAGTGCGATATTTGCATTCGCATTTGCAAAAGAGCGCTTTCAAAGGCGTTGCGTGCAGACGTATGAATTGGAAAATCAATCAAATAACTAATAAAAGATATAATAAAATGACTAAAGCAGACATCGTAAATGAAATTTCAAAATCTACAGGTGTAGAGAAAGCTGCCGTGCTTGAGACTGTTGAAAAATTCATGGAAGTAGTGAAGGATTCATTGGCAAACGGCGAAAATGTCTATCTCCGTGGTTTTGGTAGTTTCATCGTAAAAGTTCGTTCTGAAAAAACTGCAAGAAACATTTCCAAGAATACGACAATCATCATTCCGGAGCACAAAATCCCGGCTTTCAAACCGGCAAAAGTGTTTATGGAAGAGGTTAAATAATAACATTTAGTTTAATCCTTTAATTTATACAACTATGCCAAGCGGAAAGAAAAGAAAAGGCCACAAGATGGCTACTCACAAGCGTAAAAAAAGACTGAGAAAGAATCGTCATAAGAAGAAATAATTGAAATTTAGTTTAAAAATTAAATTTCATGATTTTTATCGCAAGAACAAGCGGGATTTCTTTTCAAGAGAATCTTCAGTTTGTTCTTGTGTCTTTTAAAAACGATTCTAAACAACCAAGTATTGACTTTAAATTCAGACAATGAGAAGTGAACTCGTAGTTGATGTGCAGCCACAGGAAACATCCGTGGCTCTGCTTGAAGACGGGCGCTTGATGTCGCTCCAGAAGGAGTCGCGCAACATCAAGTTTGCCGTCGGCGACATCTATTACGGTCGGATAAAGAAGTTGATGCCGGGGCTGAATGCCGCTTTTGTCGACATCGGCTCTGAGAAAGAGGCGTTTCTTCATTATCTCGACCTCGGTTCTCAGTTCTCGAGTTTCAATACTTTTGTCCAAAGCGCTATTGCAGAGCCCAACAAAGCTCCGCAGCTTTCTAAATTCAAACTACTGCCCGACATAAACAAGCAGGGCAGCATTGCAGAAACGCTGACCGTTGGTCAGCACATCATTTTCCAGGTGTCGAAAGAGCCGATTTCAACTAAAGGACCGCGGCTCACCACGGAATTGACGTTTACCGGACGGTTCATGGTGCTGATACCATTCTCCAACAAGGTCTCAATTTCGCAGAAAATCAAGTCGACACAAGAAAAAATGCGCCTGCGCCAGCTGATTGAGAGCATACGTCCGAAAAATTTCGGCGTCATTGTGCGCACATCGGCAGAAGACAAGCGGGTTGCAGAACTCAACAACGAGATGAACACCCTGGTGAAATGCTGGGAGGATACGATTGAAAAATTGCAGAAGTCAGAGTCGCCGGCACTCCTTCACGAGGAAGACAGCCGTGCCGTTGGCATTATCCGAGACGTGTTCAGCCCGTCGTTTGAAAACATCTTCGTGAACGATGCGGAAACCTATTCGCAGATTTACAACTATGTGAGTCTCATTGCCCCTGAGCGCAAGGAGTCGGTAAAGTTGTATGCCAAAGACGAGCCGATTTTCGATTTCTACAACATCACGAAGCAGATAAAGTCGTCGTTTGGAAAAGCGGTGTCGTTCAAGTCGGGAGCATACATCATCATTGAGCACACAGAAGCTCTTCACGTGATTGATGTGAACTCTGGCAACCGCAACCGCAACGTGGAGAATCAGGAGGAGAACGCTCTTGATGTCAATCTCCGCGCCGCCGACGAGATTGCGCGGCAGTTGCGTCTGCGCGACATGGGCGGAATCATCGTAATCGACTTTATCGATATGAGTACAGCCGAGCATCGGCAGAAACTCTATGACCACATGCGCGAGGTGATGGCAAACGACCGCGCCCGCCACAACATTTTGCCTCTGAGTAAGTTCGGACTTATGCAAATCACGCGGCAGCGTGTTCGTGCCGCTCTCGACATCGAGACTCTTGAGAGTTGCCCGTCGTGCTACGGCAAAGGATTGGTGCAGCCTTCAATACTGTTTACCGACCTCCTGCATGAGAAACTTGACTACGTGGTCAACACGCTTAATCTTCAGGATTTTGTGCTGTATGTGCATCCGTATGTCTATGCCTACATAAAGCAGGGCTTCTTCAAGTCGATATATCGCAGCTGGAGAAGTGAGTTCGGAAAGAAATTTAAAGTCGTTGCCAATCAGGCGCTGGCATTCCTTGAATATAAATTCTTCGACAGCGACCGCAAGGAAATCGACGTGACCGACAACAAGGACTCGGGAAAGAGTTCAGATGAAAAGAAAGCAAGCAAGAGCAAGCGCGCTTCGAAAGAAGGTTGAGAAAACTCTTGAAGGAACCGGAAAGAGGGTGTGTCAAAATAGGCGCATCCTCTTTTTTGCATGGTGTGCTGTAAAATATAAACCCAAATCGGTCGTCATTAGTACGGTCATTTTTGTGGTCTGCTTTGTAACCACTTGATTATAAATCTTTTGCTAATAGTGATTTCTAATGACCACCATTAGAAAATAGGTTTTATAAATAACTAACTGTCAACATATTGCAAGATTTGGCCACAAATTATTGAAGAACAGCATTTGTTTGTGCAAAATTTCTGAGATATTAAAGCGGTTGGGTTTAAATAGTCTTAAATTTGTGTTGCAGCATTGATATTTTCTGCCATTTTTGTCTTTTCTCAATAAATTTTTATATTTTTGCAGTCGGATTGTATAGCCAGACCGCAGTTGTCGCTGTGAGACGAGTTCTTTCAAGATAACCGAGTCGGCAGCCTACGCCGTGCTGAGTGTAGTGAAGTCAACCATGACATATCTATACAAAAGCGGGCATTGGGTGGGAAAACAATCCAGACATAATGGAAGGCGTTTATCGACGCTGTGTTTAAGACTTCCTGTAATCTTGCAAATTCACAGTAAATTGTTGTCTTGAACGTAGTCAACGGTAGATGTCCTGGGTGTGATTATATCAATCCCGTGGAGACCTGTAAGCATGGATTGTGTCCTTTCGGGCGCAGTCTAATGTGTTATTAGGTCTCTTTACGGACATGATTTTCATATCGGCGTGGGCTCTGACGTTGTCTGTTCAACAACAATAGGCAATTGCAAGAGCCTCAGGAAGTGGAATGGACAACAGGACGATTCCACGCTTTTTTTTGTCGCAATGTAACGGATTTCTGTCTAGAAAAAAGTTAGCACCGATATGAAAGTCGATGAATGGACATCAGAAGATGGACACACCTCAGGAGGTGGTGAATACCCTCCTTGCGCTGGACTTACCTCTAACGCCCTCCCCGAAGCTCAAAGCACAGTTTCCGCCGAGAGTTCACAAACAGGGGTGTCCACCAGAAATGCCCATATAGCAAGTAAGCCTAAAGCACAAAAAGAGGAAGATAGCCCTCATTGGTATGCCTTACGTACCACATACGGTAGAGAGAAAAAGGCATACGACTACATGACAGCCAAAGGCATCACTGCTTTCTATCCTACTACAGATACTGTAAAACTTATAAAAGGTAAGCGCAAAGTTGTTACCGAGTCTCGTTTACCAAATATCTTCTTCGCCTACGGTACAGAAGAACAACTCAAATCTTTTGTTTACGACAACGTAAACCTCCCATTCCTTCGTTTTTATTATCGACACGTCCACGTTGGTCGCAGAATAGAGAGGATTCCTATGATAGTTCCTGACTATCAGATGGATAGTTTAAAAATCATCTGTGCTGCCGATGCGGACAATACCATCGTGTCATTAGTCGAAGTGCCAAAGTTCGAAAAAGGACAGTTCGTAAAGGTTATTGATGGTGTATTCAAAGGTGTGATTGGAAGAGTTGCACGCTGGCAAGGACAACAGAGAGTTGGTGTGGTTATTGATGACTTGGTAACAGTGGTAACGGCTTATATTCCTAATGCTTTTATTGAAATTGTAAAAAAATAATTCTGTTAGAGGTTACTATTTATATATCCCTTCCATAAATAAACAATAAATTTAGAAGTTGCGCTTGACACGGATTTAGGGCTTTGATATGATATTTCTTTGGATATTTGCATTATGTATGTTTCTTCCAGCCTTTGAACTCGTATGGGGGCTAACTTTTGGCCGAAATAAATTTATTTGGTCAAAGTGGCTTTGGCAGCTTGTCAGATTTGTTATCGTATATATCGTGGTGACTGCAATATGATTATTTGACATTCCATATATAACAGATAACAATAGGGCCTTTGTTATAGTTGCTGGTGTTGCATATGCTTTAATTGATTATATAATAGAAAAGAAGTTCAATAAAAATGAATAGTGAAATAGTAAACAAACTTAATGAGGTTATAGCCTCTATTTCTTCACCTATGACTCAAATCAACAAGGGAAAGAAGGTGGCGGAAATTAAGCGAAGATTAAATGAAATAGTATGCAGTCCAACAGTGGTTCTTGTATGTGGGGAATTCAAACGTGGAAAGTCTACATTTGTAAATGCGCTGATTGGACGTAGTATCTGTCCTACGGACACGGAAATATGTACGTCAGTGGTGTCTGTTATAAGATACGGCGAAAATCCTAAGGCGATTCGCTTTTATGGAGATTTCTCTAATCTGAAATCACAAGAGATAAATATAGATGATATTGAACGTTACACAGTTGGCAATGCTGCGAATATTGATAATACGGTCAGTATAGAGATAACACTTCCGTTGGAAGAACTTAAAAAGGGATTGGTAATTATTGATACGCCAGGACTTGGCGGCTTGGATCCAAGGCATGCTGCTTTAACGAATTACTTCTTGCCGCAAGCTGATATGGCCATTTTCATGACAGATGTCAATGAGCCTCTGACTTCTACAGAACTCGCTTTTTACAGAGATAAAGTATTGCGTTTCGCAAAGAAAAGTCTAATCGTATTGAACAAGTCTGATTTAAAAGAAGCGTCTGCTGTAGAAGAAATCCGCAAGGATACAATTAGCAAGGTACAGTCTGAATGTCAATTTGCTCCAGATGTGATTTCTGTGTCGTCTGCGGAATGTATAATGGAAGAGGAAGGCTTGGGAAATTTCCCACAGTTGAGAGGAAATATAGACAAACTGGTGAGTGGATTTAAGGATGAACTCATTATAGGACTTCGTGATGACTTGTCTGAAGAACTTGATTTGGCAATACTACCACTGCAAATGCAGCTAAATCAGATTGAAAGTCCTAAAATCTGCGATTTGGAAAGCTTGGCAAAAGAAAAGGCGGAAATAGAGTTGCAAATACAAGACTTGTCCAATCCGCAATCGCCATTTAGAAATACTGTCAATGACAAAATATCTGAGGAGCGAGAAAAAATCATACTACATTTGAATACAGAATGTGTGAAATTCTCGACAGATGGATTTAATGAACTGCTGAACGATTCGCATGCGACAAGCGAAGGAGGTGGCATGTGGCTTGGGAAACAAATAAAATCAAAGATAAATGAGTTGAGCTCTGAAATTACATTGCAGTTAAACAAGTCGTTTGAAAGAATATCCCAACTTGACGATTTTGCTGGTTTGCTTAATTTCAAGGCTAAAAAGTATATAGGACAAGTCGTAGTGAAAGAAGTTAATCTACAAGTGCCAGTACACAAGCGCGTGTTGTCTTCTACTCCAGGCTGGGGCGTAGCGATGATGGGGCTTTGTGTATTGGGGACTGGACCTCTTGGTGCAATAGCATCTGTTTTGGCAGGAAGCTATGTGGCCTATAGAAATGCCTCTGATGTTGGGACTACCACACAGCAGAATGAACTTCGTCGTACTTATCAAGCACAGATAGAAACAGAGAAGCAGAATTTGCGCACCTATGTGGAAAGTAGATTCAGCGAATTTCAAAGAGAATGGTTTAAGGCTTTGGGAGAACGTGCTAATGAATATAAGGACTGCTTGAAGCAGACGATTGGAGAATTGACAGAGATGAAAAAGCAGATAAACATTTCTGTTAACAAGAAAAATATGCTTGAGAATCAAATACGCCCATTGAAATTGGCTAAAGAAAACCTCTGTAAGATATAGATTGCAAGAAAATGTTATACGACATTCAACAAATAGAGCAAGGACTAAAAGGCATTATGCAAATGGTGCCGGAAAAGTCCCTACCTGCTTTGGCAGATGTGTTCAAGAAATCTGTGGCTAAACTAAATGAACCGATGCAGCTTGCCATACTCGGCAAGATAAGCTCCTCAAAGTCGACATTGGTGAATGCCATTCTTGGGAAAAAAGAGATTATGGCTACAGGTCAGAAAGAGGTGACGTATAATGTAGGATGGTTGAAATATGGTGATCCGTCATCAGATATCATAATTCATCATAAGGATGACACTTCTGTTGAGAAAAAGAACCGCGACGAGTTTGAAAAATGGACAACAGACTGCAGTTCGTCAGAAATAGACAATATAAGCTACGTGGAGATTTTTGATGATGCTGAGATATTGAAAGATATAAATATCATCGACACGCCAGGACTTGATGCTTTGAGGGGGAAAGACTCACAGAATACTCTTGATTTTATTCGCAAGGTACATCCTGATGCTGTGATAATGCTCTTTACACATTCTGTTTCAGAAAATGTCCTCGACATCGTGAGGCAGTATAATGCAGAAAGCAGTTTTACACCTTTGAATGCCGTTGGCGTTTTGGCAAAAATAGATGTTCTATGGCAAGAGGATTTCGAACGGAAAAGAACAGCCTTGGAAATTGGGCAAAGAATGACTCAGAATCTTAAAGTGAAGAATACGATGCTGAGTAAAAGCTTGTTTGATATTTATCCTATATCTGCATTGCTGTTTTTGGCTTCAAATTCTTTGGATGAATGTGTGCTGGAAGATTTGAAGTCAATTATGTCTCATGATGATAATGTGATAAAGAATCTTTTAAAATCCGTGGCAAGATTTGTTGGCGTTAATCCCGATGTGTCCATATCTGTTGAAGGAAGAAAAAGAATAGTAGATTCTATAGGATTATATGGTGCTTATGTCTTAGGGAAATACTTAAAGCAGAAACCTGATTGCACATTGCAAGAAGCGAAGGAAATACTTGCTAAAGAAAGTGGAGCTACGGATTTTCAGAAAGTTCTGTATGGTCATTTTGGTATGCGGGCCAAACTTATCAAATTGGAGAGCGTTTATCAGAATATTACTCTGACTATCAAGTCGTGTAAAACCCAAACGAAGGATGCTTCAACGTTACATATTCTTTCAAATGTTCAGCAGCATTTAACAAATTTGTTTAATTCCTTGGTATATGAGCATCAAGAATACGAGATGCTGAACCGCATATATAATAATGTGTTGCTGTTGGACGACGATGTGAAGGAAGAGTTCTTGAGCTTATGTGGAGAGAAAGGCGCATCAGCTCCAGAACGTTTGTCCATGCTTGTAGGTTCGCCGCCTACTGAGTTGTTGACTAAAGCGGATGAACGCTTGAAATATTGGCGTAAGAATATAGCGTTGGAGCCTGACCCTGAAGAACGTGAATGGATGAACGTTATGCTGAAGTCATATTCTCGTCTGAGAAGTAACATACAAACATTGAATTACCAATACAATCAAGCCAAGGCTTTTTTGTTTAATCAATAAAATCTATGAAGAAGTGTAGCAAGTGCCAGTGTGCAAATGATGATGAGGCAAAATATTGTCGCCAATGTGGTAATGTTTTTTCGACATTACCATGGTGGAAAGAATTAGACATGATTCCAGTGCGAGATTATAAACTCAAAAATAGCAAACCATCTCGTATATTTTGTTATTTATTATCTATTCCATGCTTATTGTTCGTTATAGGATTTGTTTCTTTTTGGTCGCAGATTATTTTCCATGGACTCGTTGAACGCTCAACTCGTATAGTGATAAGTCCTATTTTAGGAGTATTGTTTGGGTTGATTTTTCTGTATTTCTATTTTAAAAATTTCTCGAAATATTGTTTTCGAAACCATTTGCGAAAACGAAGGAAAGAACTTTTGGATAGCGATTTTATAGAGGCAGAAAAAGATACTCAATATTCAATTTTTTCAAGAGGAACAAAGGATCGTCATATGTTTGGATTGTTTGACAATAAAAAAGTAAAGGTTATTTTGACACCAAAATATGAAAGTCTGCATAGGGATAAAAATGGAAATTATTTGAGAGCGACACTACAAGGAAAAGAATATTTAGTAGATTTAAAAGGTAATACATATGAAGTGTAGAAAATGCGGAATAGAAAATGCGACAGAAGCAAAGTTCTGTAGGCATTGTGGAACGAGAATGTCCGATGGTAAGAATGTAATGGACAAGTATCCTAAAATGGAACTTGTTCCTACGAATATGATAGATTGGAAGAAACCTAAAGTGGGCATGTTTATAAAGGCATTACTGTCTATTCCAATTAGCATATTGTTATTTCTATGTATATATTGTTTATGGTCTTATAATGTTTATAATCAGATAGGACGCAATACGTGTTCTGCTGGAAATGAAGAACTGAAAATGTATTGTACACTAACTGAAGACCCTCTTATGGATGGAGGTTTAGAATATGTAGATGTTTATAGCTATAAATTTAATGATGGGTACTATTCTGATATCGAATATGTATATGATGATAATGGTAATGAAAGAACAGTGTCTGCAGGTGAGTATATCTCTAACCCTGTAGAATGGACCGCTGAAAAATCCTTATTTGAGTACAGAAGACGATTAGTTCATAGATTCATGTCCTTTGCATGCGGTGCTATCGCATTATTTTTAATTATGCATTTTGTAATCTGTGGCTATCCCAAACGCTCTAAAGGGACTAAACCATTACATGAAGTTGCAGACTATTGCCAAAAGTATTCTTATTGGGGGATATTTAGGCGGAGAAAAACTCCTAAGTATGTATTCTTCGTCAAAGATGATTTGTTCGGAATATTAGACGTTGCTCATTATTCCGTATTTCTTCCTGCAAGATATGACTTCTTGTTTTGGAGAGAGAAGAATAAGTATCTGAATGCTGTCATCAATGGTCGGAACTGTATAATTGACATCTATGGAAAAGAACTTAAATAAATACAGATGGGTTTGCATAGATTTTGGAACGTGCAATTCTGCAGCGGCCATAGAAGTTGACGGCAAACCACACGTTGTACAATATGGGAACTCTCCATATTTCCCAACGATAGCATGCGTAATGCCGCAGTCGGAGATATTGGTATGTCAAGAGGCAGAGCCTTTCCGACAGAGCATGGCGGAATCATTCAAACAAGAGTTCAAGCTTCAGATAAATGAAAAACTGGATTTGTATGGAGTCCAATATGTGGATATCGTAAAGTCGATATTCTCTTTCTTGAAAGAATGTGCAAAGACGGAGAATAATGGAGAACCTGTCAATGCCGTAATTCTGACGGTTCCTGCATTATATACAGAAGAAGACCCTCGCAAGGACGTAATGCGACAGGCTGCGTTCCGGACAGGCTTTGAGAAAGTGGAATTCCTTACGGAGCCTTATGCTGCGGCTTTGCATTATTCCTATGTAATGGATAGAAAAGGGACAGGCATATCCTTGATATATGATTTAGGCGGCGGCACATTTGATGCCACTATCCTAGATGTGGCTGATGGCAAGTCGTTGAATATTCTTGGACATGAAGGCGGAATAAAATGTGGTGGACAATTTTTTGATAGTGCATTGTACAAACACATTTCTATATCGGAAAAGGAAAAAGGAAAACCTCTTGACAGTACCCGAAAACTTGAGGATTATGCAGCATGCAAGCGACTTAAGGAAATCTTGTCAATAAAGGAAGGTGCTGCTCAGATGTTTTCAAATGGCGAGTATGTGCGGATTGATAGAAATACATTCAATGGATTGATTAGGGATAAGGTGCAACTTACGTTA
>OLZJ01001093.1_pt1 | contig 11857 bp, 10 predicted proteins | sample 1673951 | NCBI WGS metagenome assembly OLZJ01 (sample SAMEA103958135, study PRJEB25191) | human gut metagenome
CGTTGGTATTATAATAACAGATTATTTTGTGATATAAAATAGCATTTTATTGATTCGAGGTGTCAGATATTGCTGTTTGACTGGAATGCCGTGGCCGCGCCCGGTCAGGTGCAGGACGTGCAGCCCTGCGCGCCTCTCACCCTGACCGGCGACGGGCTGTGGGTCTGCCTTATTTCCAGCGGGCGGTGCACCGCCAGTGTGCCCTCCGCCGGGCCCCTGCCCGCCGGGGCTGCGCTGCTGCTGCCGCCCCAGAGCGTCCCGGCCGGGCATCTGGTGCTGAGCCGCGCCCCGCTGGTGCTGGAGCCGGAGGGCAGCTGCCACCTGCTGTGCGTCCAGCTCACCGGGCAGGCCAGCGCCCAGTTTCTGGCCGGGCTGCACGAGCTGCCTTTTCTGGCCCGGGGCGAGACCTGCCCCGCCGCCGCCGAGCTGCTGGACCGCCTTGCCTCGGAGCAGGAATTGCCGGGCCGGGTGCGCAGCCAGCTGGCCTTTGCCCTGTTGTGTGAGCTGGCCGACGCCGACAGCGCCGCCCCCGCCCTGCCGCCGCTGGTGCAGGCCGCCATCGCGGACATCCGGGCCAACTACGCGGGCCTGTACGGCGTGGAGGAGCTCAGCGAGCGGCTGGGGGTCTCCAAAAGTCATCTGGTGCGCACCTTTACCGCCTCCGTGGGCGTGCCGCCGGGCAAGTACCTGACCACCGTGCGCATCGAGGCCGCACAGCGGCTACTGCTGCACCGGGAGTACACGCTGGACGTGGTGGCCAGCCTGTGCGGCTTTTCCGGGGCCAACTACCTGTGCCGGGTGTTCAAAAAAGAAACCGGCCAGTCCCCCGCACAATGGCGGGCGCTGGCCGGTCACACTGCGCAGTCCGGGCTTTCGCCCGAAGAAGCTCTGCGCGAGCAGGAACTTTATATTTAAGATCTTGCCGCTGCCTTTTTCTCGTTCTTCACCCGGTACATCGCGGCGTCTGCACGTTCTACTCAAGCATTCTGTTTTTTGCGGATATTTCACCGCTGGAACTCACACAGTCTGCTTTTTCTTCCGCAACAGCAAAAACAGGGTCAGCAGCGCCGTCAGCAGCTCCGATGCCGGGAAGGCCGCCCACACGCCGTTCATGCCAAAGAGGGCGCTCATTACCAGCGAGCAGACCACAATGGCCGCCACGCCGCGGCAGATGGAGGTGACCGAGGCTTCCAGCGGGCGGTTGGTGGCGCTCAGGTAGCCCGCCGCCACGATGTTGAACCCGGCAAAGAAGTAGCCCACAAAATACAGCCGCATGCCGTTGTGGGCAAACCGGGCCATCTGCGCCGAGTTTTCACTGTTGAACCAGCCCACCAGCGTGTCGGTCATGCCGAACACCACCGCGTACAGCACGGCCGCCAGTGCCAGCGCGGTGCAGCTGCCCAGAATGAGCAGCTTCCGGGCTCCGGCGCGGTCACTGTGGCCGTAGCAGCGGCTCACCAGCGGCTGGGCACCCTGGGCCACACCGTTGAAAATGGCGGTGGCCACCAGCGCAAAGTTTGCCACGACGCCGTAGGCCGCCACGGCCACATTCCCGGCCAGACCCAGCAGCAGGAAGTTGAACACCGTCGTGGTCACGCCGGAGGACATCTCCCCCACAAAGCCGGAGATGCCCAGCTGGCAGCTCTGCCCCAGCAGCTTTGCCGAGGGCAGCTGCCGCACGAACTGCACCGTGTTGTCTTTTTGGAAGAAGTGGCGGCTGCAGATGGCGATGCTGAGCATCGGCGAAACGGCGGTGGCCAGTGCCGCACCGGCCAGCCCCAGCCCCATGGGGAACATGAAGATGTAGTCGAACACCACATTGAACAGGCTACCGCTCAGCGTGGCCACCATGGCCAGCGAGGGCGCACCGTCGTTGCGGACAAAGGCCGACACGATGTAGTTGCACATAAAAAAGGGCGTAAACAGCAGGAAGATACGCGCATAGGGGATGCCCAGCGCCACGATGCCGGCATCGCCGCCCATGAGCCGCAGCAGTGTGCCGGGGCAGAAGATGCCCACCAGCACAAAGGGCACGGCCAGCAGGCAGGCGCAAAAGACGGCATTGGAGAAATACCGCTGTGCCGCCCGCTCCTCGCCCTGTGCGCGGAGGATGGCGTAGCGGGTGGCCGCACCCAGACCGATCATGGAACCGATGGCAAAAATGAAGTTGTAAATGGGCAGGCAGAGGTTGAGCAGGGTCACGCCGTCGGTGCCCGCCGCCTGCGAGATAAAATAGGTATCAGCCAGAATATAGCAGGACGTGCCCAGCAGACCGAAAATATTCTGCGATACATATTTAAAGAACTGCTTTGTCAGATTCATCTTGGTTTTCCCTTTTTCCCGGAAATTGTCATACACAAAGCGGTATTGTAGCACACCCCGCGCGTCAAGTCAATTCCAAAACTGCCCTGCAGCGCAGAAAGAGGAAGCATCAAGCAAAGGAGAAGTGCACTATGGATTACAAACACGCAGCACAACAGGTTCTGGACTGCATCGGCGGAAAAGACAACATCCTGTCGGCCGCACACTGCGCCACCCGCCTGCGTCTGGTCATCGCAGACAACGCAAAGGTCAACAAGCAGGAGCTGGAAAACGCCGAGGGCGCCAAGGGCGTTTTTGAGGCACAGGGCCAGCTGCAGATCATCTTTGGCACCGGCACGGTGAACAAGGTATACGACGAGTTTATCCAGCTGGCCGGCATCGAGGGCGGCAGCAAGGAGGACGTGAAGCAGGCGGCCGCCGCCAAGGCACCCTGGTATCAGCGGGCCATCAAGACCCTGGGCGACATCTTTGTGCCCATCATCCCCGCCATCGTGGCTTCCGGCTTCCTGATGGGCATCATGGAAGCGCTGAACTTCATGGTGAACAACGGTTTCCTGAACATCGACACCACCGGCTCGGTGTATGTGTTCGCCAAACTGTTCTCTAATACGGCCTACACCTTCCTGCCCATCCTCATCGCCTACTCCGCCGCCAAGGTGTTCGGCGGCAACCCCTATCTGGGTGCAGTCATCGGCATGATCATGATCCACCCCGACCTACAGAACGCCTGGACCGTTTCCAACGGCGTCAACGTGATGCAGCCGGTGTTCGGCGGCCTGTACTCGGTGCCGCTGGTGGGCTATCAGGGCCACGTCATCCCGGTCATCATCGCCGTGTGGCTCATGTGCCAGATCGAAAAGCGGCTGCACAAGGTGGTGCCCGCCATGTTTGACCTGTTCGTCACCCCGCTGGTGTCCGTGTTCGTCACCGGTTACCTGACCCTGGCCGCCATCGGCCCCGTGTTCACCAAGTTGGAAAACGGCATCATCACCGGCGTACAGTCCCTCATCACCCTGCCCTACGGCATCGGCTCCTTCATCATGGGCGGCCTGTACGCGGTCACCGTCGTGGCCGGCATCCACCACATGTACACCCTGATCGACCTGGGCCAGCTGGCCCGCTACGGCTACACCTACTGGCTGCCGCTGGCCAGCGCCGCCAACGTGGCACAGGGCGGTGCCGCTCTGGCCGTGGCCCTCAAGAGCAAGGACACCAAGGTCAAGTCCATGGCCCTGCCCTCTGCCCTGTCCGCCTGCATGGGCATCACCGAGCCTGCCATCTTCGGCGTGAACCTGCGCTACTTCAAGCCCTTCCTCGGCGGCCTGCTGGGCGGTGCCTGCGGCGCATGGTACGCCAGCATCGTGGGTCTGGGTGCCACCGGCACCGGCGTCACCGGCATCTTCGGCATCCTGCTGCACCTGCACATGCCCCTGCAGTACATCATCATGATGGCCATCTCCTTCGGCGTGTCCTTCGCCGTGACCTGGCTCATCTGGAGCCCTGAGGAGGTCAAGGCATGAACGCACTCCAGCGCGACCTGAAAAAGCTGGTGCCTCTGGTGGAGTCGCTGGGCAAGGAAACCGTTGCCGCCGACCCCCACCGCCAGCGGTTCCACCTGCAGCCGCCGGTAGGCTGGCTGAACGACCCCAACGGCCTGTGCGTCTACAGCGGGCAGTACCACGCATTCTTCCAGTACGGCCCCTTCGACGTGAACGGCGGGGTCAAGCACTGGGGCCACGCCGTCAGCACCGACCTGCTCCACTGGGAGCAATTGCCGGTGATGCTCTATCCGGACGAGCCTTTTGACTGCCACGGTGCCTACTCCGGCTCGGCCCTGGTGGAGGATGGCACCATGTACCTCTACTACACCGGCAACGTCAAGCACCCCGGCAATTTTGATTACATCAAAGAGGGCCGCGGGCACAACGTCTGCCTGGCCGTCAGCAAGGACGGCGTGACCCTCGACAGCAAGCAGTGCCTGCTGACTAACCGCGACTATCCCGCCGGGCTCACCTGCCATGTGCGGGACCCCAAGGTGTTCGCCTACGAAGGCCGGTACTACATGGTGCTGGGTGCCCGCACGCTGGAGGACAAGGGCGAAGTGCTGGTGCTGGAAAGCACCGACAAGCTCCGCTGGACCCACATCAACACCCTGACCACCCCGGAACCCTTCGGCTACATGTGGGAGTGCCCGGACCTGTTCTGTCTGGACGGGCAGTGGTATCTGGCGGTGTCCCCCCAGGGCATCCAGTGCCAGAACGTCTACGGCTGCGGCTGGTTTGCCATCCACGGTGACTGGCGCGGGGACTGCACCCTGAGCGAATTCCACGAGCTGGACGCAGGCTTTGATTATTACGCCCCCCAGAGCTTTGTGGACGGCAACGGCCGCCGCATCCAGATCGGCTGGATGGGCATGCCGGACGCCGACTACGGCAACGCGCCCACCGTGGCTTACGGCTGGCAGCACTGCTTCACCGTGCCCCGCGTGCTGACGGCCGGGCCGGACGGCACCCTGCTGCAGAACCCGGTGCCGGAGCTGGACGCGCAGCGCAGCGCTGCCGCCCTGCATGCCGCCAGCGGCGAGGAAGTGTTCCTTGCCCCGCGCTTCGACCTGACCGCCGCACCCGCCGGAGACTTCTGCCTGACGGTTGCGCAGGGGGTGCAGCTGGTGTATACTGAACAGGACTGCACCTGCACCCTGCGCTTCACCGACCCCGCTCTGGCCGACGGCCGCACCGTGCGCCGCGCCCGGCTGGCAGCCCCCTGCCGCAGCCTGCGGGTGGTGGGCGACAATTCCTCGCTGGAAATTTTCCTGAACGGGGGAGCCACGGTGTTCAGCACCCGGTACTACCCTGCCCCCGGCGACGTGAGCATAAAGCTGACCGGGGCAGCCTGTGAACTCTGCAATTTGTGATCTGGAGGTTTTCTATGCCCGGCAATACTCTGTTTTCCATCGGCGAAGCGCTGATCGACATGATCCCGTCCCGCGTAGGATGCACCTTTGACGAGGTGCCGTCCTTCAGCCCGCGCACCGGCGGCGCACCGGCCAATGTCTGCGCTGCCTTTGCCCGTCTGGGCGGTGCCAGCAGCTTTCTCACCCAGCTGGGCGATGACCCCTTCGGCCACAAGATCGCACGGGAGCTGGAAGCCTGCGGCATCGACCTGAGCCATCTGGTGTTCACCGACAAGGCCAACACCGCCCTTGCCTTCGTGAGCCTGGAGGAAGACGGCAACCGCACCTTCAGCTTTTACCGCAAGCCCTCGGCCGACCTGCTGTATGCCCCGGAGCAGATCGACCTGGCCTGGTTCCGCGACGCTTTTGCCCTGCACTTCTGCAGCGTCTCGCTGGTGGACAGCCCCATGCGCCACGCCCATCTGGCCGCCATCGGAGCCGCCCGGGAGGCCGGTGCGATCGTGAGCTTTGACCCGAACCTCCGCTTTCCCCTCTGGCCCGACCGGGAGATGCTGCGCCAGACTGTGCTGCAGTTCCTGCCGCTGTCCAACATCCTGAAAGTCTCGGACGAGGAATTGGAGTTTCTCACCGGCACCGCCGACATCGAAGCCGCCCTGCCCCAGCTGTTTGCCGGGGCTGTGCAGCTGGTGCTGTACACCTGCGGCAGCAAAGGGGCCTACGCCTACACCCGCGCCTCCCATGCCTTTGCCCCCTGCCAGAAGGTCAGGGCCGTGGACACCACCGGTGCGGGCGACGGCTTCATCGGCTCCTTCCTGTGGCAGCTGAGCCGGGACGGCGTGACGGTGGACAAGCTGGAAAAGCTGTCCTGCAAAAAGCTGGAGGAGTACCTGGACTTTTCCAACCGGTTCTGCGCCCTGAGCGTACAGAAGCACGGTGCCATCGACAGCTACCCCACCCTGCCCGAGATGGGCCTCTGATCCTCTCGCATCCTGCGCCCGTTCCGGCCTTTGCCGTCGGAACGGGCGTTTTCGCTTTCCGTATTGTAATATTTTGCCGCAATATAACAGATATAACTTATTTCTGCACTCCTGTTTTTTGCCTGCCGGGTTGTGGTGGGCCGGAAGATGTGTTACCATAGAACCAACAGACAGGAGGTTCTTTATGCCGTTTGAATTCGCATTTCTGGACTGGCTGCAGCAGTTCCACAACCCGGTGCTGGATGCGCTGGCCGTCTTTCTCAACTACGCCGGTGAGCACGGTGAGATCTGGATCGCGTTCACGCTGCTTTTGCTGCTGTTCCGCCGCACCCGCAAGGCCGGGTGCGCCATGGCCACGGCGCTGGTACTGTATCTGGTGGCCGGGGACTGCATCCTCAAGCCGCTGTTCGCCCGGCCCCGCCCCTGCGACGTGAACACGGCGATCACCATTCTGGTCAAGCGTCCCCACGGGCACTCCTTCCCCTCCGGGCACACGGCCTCGGCTTTTGCGGCAGCCTTTGCGCTCTGGCTGCAAAACCGGAAGTTGGGCGTCCCCGCGCTGGTGCTGGCGGCTTTCATCGCCTTTACCCGGCTGTACCTGTATGTGCACTTCCCCACCGATGTGCTGGGCGGCCTTGTGCTGGGCCTTGCACTGGGTTTCTTCGCCTCGTGGCTTGTTGACAGTCTGGCAAACAAACCCAAGAAAAAACAAAGCGTATAATGTAAAACACCCTCTGTTCCCGCATAGTGAGAACAGAGGGTGTTTTTTGTTTTATCAGCTCAGCCTGTCTGCCTTTTGCAGCAGCGCGCGGTCGCTGGCCGCCTCGGCCGCATAGGGATAGGTCTTTGCACAGGCTTCAAACCGGGTGCGGATGTTCCGGGCAGCTTCCGGGTTCCGCTCTGCCAGCCGGGCCACAAGATACTCTGTGCGCAGGACGGCCGGCATTTTCCGCATCTGTTTGCGGAAGGTCCTCATTTCCCGGCTGTTCCAGCGGCTCAGCAGTGGAGCTGCATCCTCGCCGGTGAGCAAAGCACAGGTCAGCCGGTCACACAGCAACAGGCCACGGTGCAGCGGCAGAAGCGCGGTGTCCTGCGCTTCCAGTGCGTCGATGGCCTGCGCAGTCTTCGCAAAGCGTCCTTCGTCCATCAGGCGGTTGGCATGCAGCACCGCCTGCGCTGCCACCATCAGGTTGTCCAGCCCTTCGGCGGGCAGTGAGGACCACGCTTCCGGCATCTTCCGCAGCGGCACGCCTGCCGCCTGCCGGGCATTGACGCTCAGCTGGTTCCAGAATGCCTGCAATGCTGCCGGGTCCTTGCCCAGGTCACGGGCATTCGCCCCATCGTTGGCGACCCCCTGCACCCGCAGCGGGATGCCGTTGGTCAGCGCCGTGCCAAGGCCCATGACGCAGAACAGCGCCCAGAACGTCCGGGCCATCCAGCTGCTGCAATGCACCGCCAGCACGACCACGGGCAATGCCGTGAACAGGTTGAACAGCGCACCGCCCGCGTTGTAGAGTTGATAGGGTATTTTCCCATCTGGAATATCCGGCGGTACCATCAGGCATTGCCCGCCAGTACCGGCCAGTGTATAGCGGTGGAGCCGCAGCTTCCCGTTCTCTTTCTGCACCATCCAGCTCCCGATGCGGAAGGACACAAACCGGTAGCCGGTCAACAGTCCGAATACCATGTGGCCGCCCTCATGCAGGATGACCTGCCCGTACAGCGCTGCCGCTGCCGCAATCACCAGCCAGCACACCCACAGCAGGAGCTGCCCCGGCGATGCGGCGTCCGCGTACAGCAGGCCGTGCATGCCGCACAGGCCCATGGCAGCACCGTACAGAAATTGCAGCAAAAAGGCCAGCGGAGAGTTCTTCCGGGTCGTCTTTTTTTCCATGCCATCTCCTCCCCATTGGGATGTATCCCGTTTTCCAAAAAGACGGACCGTACAGGGTCTGCAACAGTCCGTCTGGTTTTTATTTCAGCGGTGCAGTCCCTTACACCCCAAAGAATTCCTTGGCGATGTCGGCGCTGCGCTTGGCGTCCTTGGCGTACCAGTCTGCGCCGATCTTTTCGGCGTATTCCGGGGTGAGCACGGCACCGCCCACCATGATCTTGCAGTCCAGTTTGGCTGCATGCAGGGCGGCGATGGTCTCTTCCATGCTCTTGAGGGTGGTGGTCATCAGGGCCGAAAGGCCCACCAGATGCACATCCTTTTCCCGCACGGTGTCCACCACGGTCTCCACCGGCACATCGCGACCCAGGTCGATGACCTCAAAGCCGTAGTTTTCCAGAATGACCTTGACGATGTTCTTGCCGATGTCGTGCACGTCGCCCTTCACGGTGGCCAGCACGATGCGGCCCTTGCTGGCGCTGCCCTCGCCCTTCTGGGCAATGGCGGTCTTGATCTCCTCAAAGGCACTCTGGGCGGCGCTGGCGGCCTGCAGCAGCTGCGGCAGGAAGAGGGTGCCCTTCTCATACTTGGCACCCACGATGTCCAGCGCCGGGATCAGGGCTTCGTCCACCACTTCCAGCGGCTGCTTTTCGGCCAGCAGGGCGCGGGTCTGGGCAGCGGCGTCGCCCTTCAGGCCCTTTTCCACCGCCTTGATCAGCGCCGCATAGGGGCCGGAAATTTCAGCGCTCCCGTCGGAAGCTGCCGCCGTAGGTGCGGCCTGGGCTGCCTGCTTCAGGGCCGTGGAGGCAGGCACCCGGTTTGCGTAGCGCTCGATGTACTGCATGCTCTGCGCGTCCCGGTTGGTCAGCACGTTGTAGGCATATACGGCGGCCATCATCTCTTCACTGGAGGGGTTCATGATGGCCAGATCCAGCCCGGCATACATGGCCATGGTGAGGAAGGTGGTGTTCAGGTAGGGGCGGCAGGGCAGGCCGAAGCTGATGTTGGACACGCCCAGGATGGTGCGCACGCCCAGCTCCTTCTTGCAGGCTTCCAGCGCCTGCACCGTGGCCAGCACATCCTTCTGCTGGGCGCTGGCGGTCAGGGTCAGGCAGTCGATGTAGATGTCCTCGCGGGGGATTCCGGCTTCCAGTGCCGCCTCGGTGATGCGGCGGGCAATGGCCACGCGGTCCTCTGCGGCGGGCAGGATGCCCCGCTCGTCGATGGCAAGGCCCACGATGGCCGCGCCGTACTTTTTGCACAGGGGCAGGATGGCCTTGAGCTTTTCCGGCTCGCCGTTGGTGGAGTTGACGATGGGCTTGCCGTTGTACACCCGCAGGCCGTTTTCCAGTGCCTGCACGTTGGAGGAATCCAGCTGCAGCGGCAGGCTGACCACGCTCTGCAGGGCCTTGACCACCTGCGGCATCCGGGCCGGTTCATCCACGCCGGGGGCACCCACGTTCACGTCCAGCACCTGCGCCCCGGCTTCCACCTGGCTCACGGCTTGTTCCAGAACGTAGTTCATATCATTCTCCCGCAGTGCCTGCTGGAAGCGCTTTTTGCCGGTGGGGTTGATGCGCTCGCCCACCACGGTGATGCCGTCCACGTTGACATAATTCATGGGGGTGCACAGCACCGAGGGCATGGCGTGGGCCGGGCGGCCCGGCACGCAGCCCTTGAACACCCCGTTCAGCAGCCGGATGAACTCCGGCGTGGTGCCGCAGCAGCCGCCGGCGGCAAACAGATTCAGCTCCCGGTAGGGCTTCATTTCCAGCGCAAACAGCTGCGGGGTAATGTCGTAGCCGCTGCCGTCGGCCCGGGGCAGACCCGCGTTGGGCTTGACGAACACCGGGAAGTCGCCGGGCACGGCCTCGGTCAGGCGCTTTGCCATGGGGAAGATCTCCTTGGGGCCCAGCGAGCAGTTGATGCCCACGGCGCTGGCCCCCAGCCCCCGGGCGGTGACGCCGAAGCTCTCCACCGTGCAGCCGGTAAAGGTGCGGCCGCCGGCTTCAAAACTCATGCTGGCCAGGATGGGCAGGCTGGAGTTTTCCCGGGCGGCCAGCAGCGCGGCCTTGAGCTCGTACAGGTCGGTGAAGGTCTCAAAAAAGATCAGGTCGGCCCCGGCTGCCGCACCGGCCCGCACGATGCGGGCGTATTCCTCCACGGCATCCTCAAAGGCCAGGGTGCCGTTGGGTTCCAGCAGCTCGCCCAGCGGGCCGACATCCAGCGCGGCAAGCGCACCATGGGGCGCACAGGCCCGCTTGCAGTTGGCAATGCCCGCCGCAATGATCTCTTCCAGACTGTAGGTGCTGCCCGCCAGCTTGTGGGCCGACGCACCAAAGGTGTTGGCGTTGATGATGCGGCTGCCCGTTGCGGCATACTGAGCATGGATGCCCTCGATGAGCTGCGGGTCGGTGATGTTCAGTTCCTCCGGCCGGGCGCCCAGCTTCAGGCCGGCCGCCTGCAGCATGGTGCCCATGCCGCCGTCCAGCAGGATGGTATTGCTCTGCTTGAAAAGTTCACTCACTTGCACAGGTCTTTCCCCTCTTTCTGTATTCGCAGCGGGTGCGCAGCACACAGTGCCCGCACCCGGCCAGATGTTCCTTGACCGGATGGCCGCTGACCCCCAGAATGGCGGTCACGCTTTTGCGGGGGGTCATCAGGTTGGTATCGGTGACGCACAGCCCGGCCCGGCGCGCCGTGTCCAGCGCGGCGGCCACCAGCGGCTGCACCGCGATGTCCCAGTCGCCATAGCCCGGCGAGAACCGCCCGGTGAGGTAAGTCCCCTCGGCTGCGGCCAGCTGGCGCAGCTCGGCTTCCGCCGCGTCGGCGGTCTGCTCAGCCAGGGCGCTGCCCAGCGCATCGGACGCTACACCGGCGGCGATATCCCCCACCCCGGCGCGGCGGATCTGGGCGTCCACCCCGGGGCCAAGGGTCACGGCCAGCAGAATGGCCTGCCCGCAGCCCTCCAGATGCCGCATCACGTCGCTGCCCCGCAGGATGCCGGCTTCGGCCAGCGCCTTCACCTCCGCCCGCAGCCAGACGGCGCGGGGCGTCGCAGCGGCCAGCAACGGTACGGCGCAGCGCTGCAGCAGGGCCATGGTGGCGGTGTCCGCCTCCCCGCGGGCACCGAAATACCGCGCTGCCTGCGCAAGGTCGATCTGCTCCGGTTTTTCCACCGGCAGGGTCCTGCTCTGCCCCAGCTGCATCTGCGGTTCCTCCTTGCTTTTTTGAAATAAAGTGGTTTTAAGTATACCGCAGCTGTGGGATTTTATCAATCCCGGAGAATGCAAAAAATCCCTCCGTCACGGCTCACGCCGTGCCAGCCCCCTCGGGGAGGGGGCCTTGACGGTCCGGAAACGTTCCGCTTTCAACAGGAAACATCCCGGTTCCGTCAGAAGGCTCCATCTCAGAGGGAGCTGGCAAACCCGAAGGGTTTGACTGAGGGAGTACTCTTATTTGATGCAGGTGGAGCAGGGCGTGTAGCCTGCCTCGATGGCCTCGTCGTAGCTGGAGAAAAGGATCTGGTTCTTCTCGGCCGGCAGGTTGGGGCAGCTGGGCAGATGGAACTTTTTGCTGTTCACATTGCCGATGTACCCCTGCTGGGCGGTGCTGGAGGCGGCAGGGTCCGTGGGGTTCAACTCGGCATCGGCGGCAAAATGCTCGGTGCCCACGGTGTAGTTCTGGCCGTCGCTGCCAATGGTGATGACCGCAAAGATCGGAAGAGCGGTTCAGCAGGAATGCCGAGACCGA
>OLZJ01001124.1_pt1 | contig 11695 bp, 8 predicted proteins | sample 1673951 | NCBI WGS metagenome assembly OLZJ01 (sample SAMEA103958135, study PRJEB25191) | human gut metagenome
TAAGACATCGCCCTTTCACGGCGGTAACACGGGTTCGATTCCCGTCGGAGTCACTTGGGTGAAAACTCATGGATTGTAAACTGCAAGATTGGCTGAAAGGCTGGGTTCATAGTCTGCAGAAGGCATACGCCGATGTGGCTCAATTGGCAGAGCAGCTGATTTGTAATCAGCAGGTTATCGGTTCGAGTCCGATCATCGGCTTTTTGGACCTTTAGCTCAGTTGGTTAGAGCAACCGGCTCATAACCGGTCGGTCCTGGGTTCGAGTCCCCGAAGGTCCATTTTTGAAATTAGTTAGTTATTTGGCCTAGTGGCTCAGTTGGTTAGAGCGCCGCCCTGTCACGGCGGAGGTCACGGGTTCGAGTCCCGTCTGGGTCGTTTCTTTTAAAAGAAATTATAATTTTATATGCTGGTATGGCGGAATAGGCAGACGCAAGGGACTTAAAATCCCTCGGGGGCAACTCCGTGCCGGTTCAAGTCCGGCTACCAGCACTTTTTTGTAAGGTCTGATTTTGGCGTATGCTGAGATTGGATTTTTTTGTTGTTTTATAAAATATAGCATTTTTGAGTGGAGCAAAGGAGCGTTTGTTCCACTTTTTATTCATGACAATAGAATGTACGCTCTGCGAGCATTCTATTGTCTGTCACAGGAATGTCAAAAAGCCGTCCGAAAGAAAATAGCTTCTATTCGGACGGCTTTTTATATTAATGATATCTGTTATGAAAATGCCTGTAATTCATACAAGCTGCTTTTACCGAACCGTCCATGCTTCTGCACAGATCGGTGTGTCAGCATTGACAGTAATGGTTCCGCAGGTACGGTCATCAGGCAACTCCCAGTAGGCAATGACGGTATCCTGTTTAGCAGAAAGCTCCAGAATGCCGCGGTCAGCAATCAGATGAAGCTCTGTTAAGCCGGCAGGAAGCTGGGTGGCTTTATCTGCACATGTAAAGATACCGGTTGCTGCATCATAGGCGCAGACATTTCCTAAAATGGAGAAGGAAACTTTGCCGGTGCTGCCAAGGGATACGTCAATGCCAACTGCTGCAGGAGAAGTCAGCTCTGCCTGGCAGGATGTGGTGTCAGCTGCGTGGAAGAGTGTGTTCGCTGCTTTTTTTGCATCAAACCATTCATGAACAGGATGCTGTGCAAGAATCCATTCACCATCCTGCTTGATCAGCTCAAGTTCACGGGGCAACGTCAGCATGCCGGTATAGAGACGTTCCGGATTCTGGGTGCGCAGCCACTGAATCAGTACGATGCGGTCAGGTGCGTTATTATAGGTTTGTCCGGCATAAGCGAGTTCTGTATAGGAAGCACGTTTGCCGGCGCTGTAGTTGGTAAAGCGGAAGCCGTCAAAATCGCCGATAAAGTATTCACTGGAAGCAGTATAGAAAATCCATTTTTCAGTGCCGTCCGGCGTAGAAATCGGGCGCAGATCGGGACATTCGTTGGCAGTTTCAAAAGTCAGTTGCTGAGTGATCTCCCAGTGGAGCATATCTGTGGAACGAAGGATGGCATATTCCGTGCCTTTTAAGTAAAGGGACATGATAAATGCTTTGGATTTTTCGTGCCAGTAAACCTTGGGGTCACGGTTGTCTGTTTTGAGAAACGGAACAACTGCTCCCGGAAGCTTCTGCAGAGTGAGACCATGATCGGTGCTGTATGCTGTGTGCTGGGTGTAGTCTTTTCCCTCGCTGCAGGCGCTGTCATGGCTGCCGCCGGCTGCGGTATAGAAGAACAGGAGTGCATCCTTGGGAAGGCTTCGATAGAGGTTGCTGTCAGCAGCTGCCTGAATTTCATCCCTGTGCTCGTTTGTCAGACCGCAGCCGGAGAAGATGGTTCCCTCTTCATCCGGAAGCATGGCAACAGGAAGCCGTGTCCAGTGGAGCAGGTCGGTACTGGTGGCATGTCCCCAGCTCATATTGTTCCAATTGACACCGAAGGGATTGTGCTGATAATATAAGTGATAGGTTCCATTGTCGTAAACAAGACCATTTGGATCGTTGATCCAGCCTGCGTTGGCTGTAAAGTGGACAGCCGGATGCACTTCGCTGGAGACAGGAAGATCGTCAGTCTGAGTAACTGCGTCTTCAAAACCTGCAGGAAACTCTGCAGACAGGGTCAGCGTGCGTCCCATCCATTCAGAAACCGGCAGAGGGGAAAGATATTCGTAGGAATAGGTTCCGTTGTCTGCAGCGGCTTCTCCGAAAGGAAAATAAACACATAAAAGAAGCTTTTCGCCGTCAAAAAGTTTCAGGACCCTAGTATCTTTCGGGTGGGATACAACCGGAAGACAGAGAAAAGGATGCTTAATTGTAAGCTGCATATGGAAATCCTCCAATTTTTTTCTTCATCATAAAATGAATGGCGGAAAAAAGTCAATATGGGAAGTGTGGAAAGTACTGTGGGATATCACAGAAAATTGTGAAATAGAAAAGAAGGGTAGAAAACAGGATGAAAACAAAAGGCAAATCCGGTGTTATGGATATGACGCAGGGAAATATGGCGATGCTGATCTTAAGCTTTGCATTGCCGTTGATGTTGGGAAATGTATTTCAACAGTTTTATACGGTGGCTGATACGGCCATTGTGGGAAAAATACTTGGAGTGGATGCGTTGGCAGCACTCGGCACTGTAGAGTCGATAAACTGGCTGGTTCTGGGGACCATTCAGGGAATCACCCAGGGCTTTGGCATCCTTGTTTCCCAGCAGTTTGGTGCCAAAAAAGAGGAGGCGCTTCAGGAAACCATTTTTCATGCGTCCTTTCTGGCAGTAGTGGCGGCGATTTTATTTACCGTTGGTATTCTGATCGGATTACCTGGTTTGGTCGGGATTTTACAGGTTCCTGTTGATATTCGCCCGATCTGTCTGGACTATTTGTATGTGCTCTTTGGCGGTATTCCGCTGATGATGCTCTATAATTTTACTGCGGCTATGCTGCGGGCGTTTGGAGACAGTAAAACACCTCTGACAGCATGTGTTATCGCAGCGCTGTTTAATATTGCGCTGGATTTATATTTTATCCTGGAGCTTGGCTGGGGCGTAAAGGGTGCAGCGCTTGCAACCGTGATCGCCCAGACCCTTGCTTCTGCATATTGTCTGTGGAAGCTGTGCCGGATCGAGGTGCTTGCAGAAAAAAGGAAGGCCGCCAAATGGAGACTTCATGCCGGACTTTGCGGGAAACTGATCTATCTTGGACTACCGATGGCATTTCAGAACCTTGTGATCGCCATTGGAGGCATGATCGTGCAGACTGTGGTAAACAGCTTCGGCGTTGCATTTATCGCAGGCTACACGGCGACGTGCAAGCTTTATGGTATCCTTGAGGTGGCAGCGACCTCCTATGGCTTTGCAATGGTTACCTACACGGGTCAGAACCTCGGTGCGGGAAAAACAGACAGGATCAAGGAGGGAACCAGAATCGGTGTTTTGATCGGTGTGCTGACTTCCTTTGTCATTACCGGACTGATGTTTCTGTTCGGACGAAATATTCTGGGACTTTTCATCTCTTCAGATGCAGCCCAGGGCAGTCAGGCTGCGGTGGTTGCATGGCGCTTTTTGCGGATTATGAGCAGCTTCTTATGGGTACTGTATATTTTACATATCGTCCGCAGCGTGATCCAGGGAATGGGAAATACCGTGATTCCGCTTGTATCCGGAATTTTTGAATTTATCATGAGAACCGGTGCGACGCTGATTTTACCAGTGCTTTTTGGAGAAAATGGAATTTTATTCGCAGAGGTGCTGGCATGGATGGGCGCCGATCTTGTGCTGATTCCGGGATACCTTTATATGCGAAAAAAGCTGCTTTCGGGCAGATCGGACCAAGGTGATGTTCAAAGCGCAGTTTGAAGTTCTGAGAAAGAGAAAAACCAGCCCTACGGCGGGAGGTTCTGACAGGAAGCTCCTGTGCCGCAGGGCTGGTTTTTTTCAGCATCGGTTCTGCTGGTAGTAGCTTAAGAAGTCCGCAATTTTGTCCGCAGATTCCTTGAGTACCTCGATCCGGGGCAGATATACGACCCGGAAGTGGTCAGGCTGCTCCCAGTGGAAGCCTCCGCCATGGATGAGCAGGATTTTTTTGTCGCGCAGAAGATCGAGGGCAAACTGTTCGTCGTTGGTGATATGGAACTTTTTGACGTCGAGCTTCGGGAACATGTAAAAAGCTGCTTTCGGTTTTACAACGCTTAGTCCGGGAATGTCCTTTAATGCCTGATAAATGCACTCGCGCTGCTCATAAATCCGTCCGCCGGGCGTTAAATAATTGCTGACGCTCTGGTAGCCGCCGAGGGCAGTCTGGACGATGGACTGCGCGGGAACATTGGAGCACAGGCGCATATTAGAGAGCATGCGGATGCCTTCGATATAGTCCTGCGCGATGGCTTTGTTGCCGCTTAAAATCATCCAGCCAATTCGAAAGCCTGCGATCATGTGGGACTTGGACAGACCGCTGAAGGTGACACAGAACAGATCGGGAGCCAGGGATGCGATGGAAATATGCTCGCCGCCGTCCATGACCAGTCGGTCATAAATTTCATCGGAAAAGATGATCAGATGGTGCTGACGCGCGATTTCCACGATTCCTTCCAGAACTTCCTTCGGATAAAGCGCGCCGGTCGGATTGTTGGGATTGATGATGACGATCGCTTTCGTGTGGCGCGTGATCTTTTTTCGAATGTCGGCAAGGTCAGGATACCAGTCTGCCTGCTCGTCGCAGAGATAATGGACGGCTTTGCCGCCTGCAAGCGTTGCGCAGGCAGTCCAGAGCGGGTAGTCGGGGGAAGGGATCAGGATTTCATCCCCGTCGTCCAGCAGGGCGGACATGCTTAAATTGATCAGCTCGCTGACACCGTTTCCCGTGTAGATATCCTCGATGGTGACGTTGGGGATATTTTTTAGCTGTGCATACTGCATGATTGCTTTGCGGGCTGCAAACAGTCCCTTAGCGGGAGAATAGCCTTCGCATTCCGTCAGCTGCTGGCGCATGTCGTAAATGACTTCATCGGGAGTGCGGAAGCCGAAGGGGGCGGGATTGCCGATGTTCAATTTTAAAATCTGAACGCCGGAGGATTCCATCCGTTCCGCTTCATCGACAACCGGACCGCGGACATCGTAAAGAACATTGTTCAATTTGGAAGACTTTTTAAACAGCGTCGGCTGGGAAGCAGACGGAACGGAAAAGTCTGAACCGTCCTGACGGGAAGAAGATTTCTTCTGAACCGAATCGGAACGTTTGGAGAATGCAGAAGATTGAACTGAACCTGCGGCGGAGGAACCGTTGACCGTGTCTGGATGAGGACAAAAATTGAACTCGCTCGAAAGCTTCGTACCGCCTGAGTTCAATTTTTCTGAACTGAAATCCTGTGCAGAACCGGTGCGCCCTGCCAGCCAGTCTGCATCGACCTGGAGGGCATCTGCAAGAAACTGCAGGATCTCAGCGCGGGGCATGGTTTTGCCGTTGACATACTGGCTGATGTGGCTTTTGCCGAGCTTTAAATTCTGTTCTTCCGCGAGATGTAAAAGATCAATCGGTTTCATTTGCTGCTGATTCATGGATTCCTTTAAACGGGATGCAAAAAGTTCATAGGCTATGTTTGACATAGAAGGCTCCTTTCCTACAAACAATAGAATGCACGCTCTGCGAGCATTCTATTGTCATGAATGATGCTTGAACATAGAGTTCAAATTATGAATATAAGTTTAAAAATAAAAAGCAATTTAAATTGAATAAAAGTTCAAAAAACAGAATACGGAATGATCCATAAAAACCGGATACTGTTGAATTGAATTATAACATAAAATTGAAATGGTTCAAGATAAAAAGCGAAAGTTAAAAATTAAACAAAGGGAACATTCGCAGAAAGATTTGCAGGCAAAAAGTCTTTGCCTTTTGGAATGAAATTTGTTACAATACTAACGATATCAGGTAAACAAAATTTGCTGTAAGAAAGTAATACAGCCGGAAAATCTGCCGGTGTCTTTTGAAGAAGACAGGTAAGTCTCTCCGAAGGGAGCCGAGCGGCAGAAAGACGGAAACGATCGTAACAATTATCGTGATGATCCTTATCAGAATAAGGATAAACCATGGTGGTCACAGGACGATCCGGATCATGAAGAAAAGAATTGCCAGGAAGGGAATTTGTCTTTCAAAAAGACAGGTTCCCTTTTGTTGTGCGAAATTTCGACGATAGAGCAGGTGCAGTTGAACGAAACCGGTGCAGCGGCGGTACGGCAGTTTTTGACATCAGAATAGATTGCAGACAGGAATAAAGTGATGATAAAGGGGAGTAGACTGGGATTTTCCTATTTCTGGGACGGGGAGAGCATTCTGGTATTTGAACAAGCGAATATAGAGCTGAAAGAGGGCGAATGGACGGCGATCCTTGGATGCAACGGCTGCGGAAAGTCCACGCTTGTGCGTCTGATGAATGGATTGCTGCCGCTTCAGAACGGTAATCTTTCTGTAAACGGTATAAATGCAGGAAATCATGCAAATAAATGGGAACTGTGCAAGATATGCGGCATGGTATTCCAGAATCCGGATAATCAGTTTGTTTCTTCTGTGTTGGAAGAGGATATCGCTTTTGGTCTGGAAAACGCTCAGGTTCCGGAACGGGAGGTTACATCGAAAGTGAAAGCTGCGCTGGAACTGGTCGGGCTGGAAGGGTATGAAAAGCGTTCTCCGTCGAGCTTGTCCGGTGGGCAGAAACAGCGGGCGGCACTGGCGGGGGTGCTGGCGTTGAACCCGGAGATCCTGATCTTTGACGAGGCAACTTCCATGCTGGACCCGAAAGGACGCCGGGAAGTACTGGCAGAGATGAAAAAGCTGCGCGATTGTGGAAAAACAGTTGTTATGATCACCCATGATGTGGAAGAGGCTGTGTTGGCAGATCAGGTGATTTTGATGGGATGTCCCAATGGACAGAAGAATCCGAATACCGTCCTTGCACAGGGGAGTGTGCGGGAAATTCTGACGGACAGCAGACTGTTGATACAGGTGGGAATTGTACCGCCCATGGCAGTTCGGATGTATGAAGATTTAAAACTGGCGGGAATTGAACTGAACCGATGCCCGCTGACGAAAGAGGAGCTGGCAGAAGCGCTATGCAGATGGAAGTCAGAAAATTAACAGTTGGATATGGGGCAGCCTGGGTGCTGGATCAGGTCAGCCTGCAAATCGGGGCAGGGGAGTTTGTCGGGATCGTCGGGTGCACCGGCTGCGGAAAAACCACGCTGTTAAAGGCGATGGCTGGACTGTTGGAGGTGCAGGACGGAGAAATTCTGCTGGACGGGGAAAATATTTTTTCCAGACGATTCGATCGGGCAGTTCTGCGCAGAAAAGTAGGAATGGTATTTCAGTATCCGGAATATCAGCTTTTTGCACAAACCGTGGAGAAGGATGTGGGCTTCGGACTGAAATACAGCAGACCTAGCCGGGAGGAAAAACAGGAACGCGTCAGATGGGCGCTGGAGCAGATGGGATTTTCCTATGAAGAAATCAAAGATCAGTCGCCGCTTTCTTTATCCGGCGGAGAAAAGCGCAGAGTGGCGATCGCCGGTGTTCTGGCGACAAAGCCGGAGCTTCTGATGCTGGATGAGCCGCTTGCCGGACTGGATCCGATGGCGCGGGAGATGTTTCTGGAATTTCTGGAAGGACTGACAGGGCAGGGCGTATCAGTTGTAATGGTGTCCCACAATGTAGACGCACTGGCACAGCATGCTGCACGGATCATTGGAATGAAGCAGGGCAAAATTGTAATGGATGGAAGCTGTCAGGAGGTATTGGGAGACAGCAGGGCGCTTCGGACGATCGGACTGCTCGGCAGCGAAGCAGCGCAGACCGCGGAGCTTTTGCGGGCAAACGGTGTGCTGCCGGGCAGCGGGCTTCCCGTTACTTATGAGGCGCTGCGGGACGAGATTATCGGTGCGTTGACTGGGGAAAAAGGAGAAAACAGATGATGCAGATGCCGATGGGGCAGTATCGCCCCGGGAATACATTTTTTCATCGGGCGGATGCGAAGGGAAAGCTGCTGGGGCTGTGCCTGGTGATTGCAGCGGTGATCGTGTCCAAAGGGCTGATTGGCTGTATCGCCGCGGCGGCAGCGGCGCTGACGGTATCGTATCTGGCAGGGATATCCCTGCGGGAGCAGATAAAACAACAAAAAGGAATGTGTCGGTTTTTAGCAGTGATCTTTTTGATGAATGCGTTTTTTTACAGCGGGGAGCATTGCATCTGGAGCTGGTGGATTTTCCGGCTAAGCCGGGAGGGAATCCGGCAGGGGGCGATGGTGGTCGTTCACCTGATATTGATTTTAGTTTTCTGCATGGTGCTGACGATCACGACAGAGCCGATGGAAATCACGCATGGGCTGGAGGAGCTGCTTTCACCGCTTTCGAAGGTCGGTGTTCCGACGGAAGAAATCGCGATGATTCTTGGGGTTGCAATGCAGTTTATCCCGGTGCTGGGAGAGGAAGCGGAGACAATCCGGATGGCGCAGACTGCACGAGGGGCTCGGTTTGAAAGCAAAAAGCTGACAGAGCGTGCGGCGAGCTTTCTGCCGTTGGTCATTCCGGTGTTTCTGGCAGCGTTTCGTCGGGCGGATGAACTGGCGTGTGCGATGGAGGCGAGAGGTTATCGCGGACCGGGGCGGCGAACAAAGAAGAAAAAATCACTGCCAAACCGCAACGGGAATGTAGCGATTGCCGCGAGTGCGATTTTTTTGATTATGCAGGTATTCTTGCAAAAATAGAAAAAAATGCATGAAAAATCCCATGATGAAATGCAAATCAGAGGGATGAAATCGAAATGAAAAATTACCGCAGCGCGGTCTGAAAAAAGATGAGGGACTGCGTCGTGTGTAATAGATATTTTTTTCAAGGAGGAGAAATGTTATGTCTCAAATGTCTCAGGTAAAACGCGCAATGATTACGGCTGTATGTATTGCGCTGTGTGTGGTGCTGCCGATGGCGTTCCATTCCATTCAGAATGCAGGGGCGATTTTTTGTCCGATGCATATTCCGGTACTGCTGTGCGGTCTGCTGGTGGGCTGGCCTTATGGTCTGCTGTGCGGCCTGGCAGGTCCGCTGTTATCCAGCCTGCTGACCGGTATGCCTGCGATGGGTTATCTGCCTTGTATGATGGTGGAGCTTGGCGCGTATGGTCTGCTCTGCGGTCTGTTTATGAAATTTGTGCGCACCGGAAAAATTTATGTGGATCTGTACATCAGCCTTGTAGGCGGTTTGGTGATCGGTCGTGTGATCGCCGGTCTCTTTAGAGCGCTGATTTTTTCGCCGGGAAGCTATTCCCTGGCAGCATGGGCAACCGGATATTTTGTAACCTGTCTGCCCGGTCTGGTGATTCAGCTTGTTTTGGTTCCGAGTATCGTATTTGCGCTGATGAAAGCCAGACTCGTGCCGATGCGCTATCCTGCAAAGCACTGAATATTGAAACAGAAATAAAATGTCATGTGGTTCCCCCAAATGTCAGACACTGCATTGTCCAGAAAATATGAACGAATTTAGAATATTTTTCGTTTGGTTTGCTGATATAGTTGTGGAAGTGCGGAAAAAATAATGTTACAATAATACTGGTTTAAGAGTGACAAAAACGGGGGGACCAACCAGCGAATGAAAAAAAATACAACGAAAGTGATCAAAGAAGCGAACAAATATCTGGTAATGCAGTGCATACAGGCCTTTGAGCCTGTTACGCTGGAAAAAATTGCGGAAAAGACACTGCTGAGTCGTCCTACGATCCTGGAGATCATCAATTCTTTTAAAGAAGAAGGAATTGTAGTAAACGGCGGTTTTCGGGAATCGACAGGAGGACGGCCTCCGCAGTTGCTGTGCATAAATGGAGATTCTGCGTATGCGATTGGAATTGATTTTGAATTTCCGACAATCCGGATCGCGCTTGCAAATGCGAAACGGGAAATTGTTGGCAGACGGAAAATCCTGTTTAAGATAGATACGCAGGCAGAAGAGGTTTTGGCGCGGATGCTCAGGGAGCTTGAGCATCTGCTGGAAGAATTTTCCTTTGTGCGGCCCAGGATCGTCGGGATCGGTGTCGGGATTTGCGGAACGATTCGAAAGACAGAAGGCAGATCCCTGCACATCACGAGAATCCGGGGCTGGGAGCATGTTGAATTGCAGCGGATTCTGCAGGAAAAATTTCATCTTCCGGTTTATGTAAATAATGACGTGCATTTACTGGCGCTTGTAGAAAAGAAGAAGTATATGCGGGAGGACAATTCGGATTTTGTTTATATTGGAATCCGTTCCGGCATAGGCAGTGCATACATGTATCAGAATAAACTGATGGATGGGGTACAGGGCAATGCCGGTTATATCGGGCATACTGTATTGAATGCAGAAGGTCCGATGTGTGTCTGCGGCAATCGCGGGTGTCTGGATGCCTATGCAGGAGAACTGGCATTGAATCGCAGGTATCAGGAACTGACAAATAGTGAAAACGAGTCGTATTATACAATGCGGGATTTTATGAAGCTGTCCCGAAATGGGGATGCAGTCAGCCAGAAAATTTTAAAGGATGCTGCTTTTTATCTCGGGATCACGATTTCGAACCTGATCAAGATACTGGAACCCAAAATGGTGCTGATTGCAAGCTGTGAGCCGTTAAAGGGGACAACATATTGGAATATCATGGAAGAAACCATAAAAAAATATCACATCAACGAGATGGAAACGAAGCTGGAGCTGAGAGAGGCACAGCTTTTAGAGGATGACTATGCATTGGGAGCATGCTGTTATGTTTTCGAATATTTATTTGAAACGCCGCGTTTGTCCCTGGCAATCTTGTGAGGCACAACAATAGAATGCACGCTCTGCGAGCATTCTATTGTCATGAATAAAAAAAGAAAAGCTGTCCTGTGATGAAAAACGGATCACAGGACAGCTTTTTTATCGCAAAGAAAATCCGGCTTCTATAGGATAAAAAAACGTTTTGCAGGATGGCCAGGTTTTTGAAAGGCTGGTGATGCAGGCTTAGTCAATCTTTCCGGCACCAAATTCAGGGAAATCCGAAATCGTGCGTTCGAAGCCTCCGCAGACGTTAGTTGCGCTGACGACGAAAAGAGGCAGCTTTTCATAGCCTTCGTTTATGCACTCGAAGGAGCCGTCGGTTTTGAAACAGGAAACCACGTATTCTAAGGCGCGGACGGCGAGAGCGGGATTTTGCTGCGCAAGACACCAGATCATCCAGCCGGAGGCAGTTGCCCAGTAAGCACCGTTCTGGTAGGTCTCAGGTTCGACATCGATCAGCAGGCGCTCCCAGTATTGTCCTTTTAAGAGGTGGCGAACCTGACCGCGGTAGACGCAGGCATCATAATTTTTTTCCAGAAAAGAGAGAACCGCCTGTTTTTCGTCCGCAGAGCAGGGAAAGCCAATGTAAAGCATGTACGCCATGCCCCAGATGTCGTACTGATGGCAGTCTTTTGTTGCGGCATAAAAAGCGCCGGCAGCAGGATCAAACAGCAGGGAAAGGGAGCGCTCGACAGATTCGGCAGCTTCTGCGAAGTGGTCCGGATTTCCGACACCGTAGGTTTTGCACATGTGTTCCATCATGCGGCAGGCGCGCCAGTAGAGCAGGGATTCCATGTAAAGCGTGCCGGTTTTGCCGATGGTATCGGTGAAGCCGTAAGGAGAATGGGGTTTCTGAACGTCATTGTAGACCAGAC
>OLZJ01001131.1_pt1 | contig 11650 bp, 8 predicted proteins | sample 1673951 | NCBI WGS metagenome assembly OLZJ01 (sample SAMEA103958135, study PRJEB25191) | human gut metagenome
TGGTGTAGGCGGCGCAGTTGATGATGACATCCGGGCGCTGGCGGCGGATGAAGTCATCCACCATTTTATAGTTGGAGATGTCCAGCTCCGGCAGGTCCACCGGGATCACGGTGGCATTCATCAGCTTTTCGGGGATGGGGCCGATCTCGCTGCGGCCCTCCCGCAGCTGCTTGATGATCTCGGTGCCAAGCTGGCCCTTGCAGCCGGTGACGATGATTTTCATGGGTGATTCCCCTCCTGCATCAATATCTCAGTTTTCCATCGGCCACGTTCTTGAGGTGCTGGCCGTAGGGGCTCTTACCATAGCGGGAAGCGCTCTCCAGCAGGGTCTCGCGGTCGATCCAGCCATACTTGAAGGCGATCTCTTCGGGGGCGCTGATCTTGATTCCCTGACGCTTCTCGACCATGCGGACAAAGTCGGCGGCATCCACCAGGCTCTCCATCGTGCCGGTATCCAGCCATGCAAAGCCGCGGCCCAGCAGCTGGACATCCAGCTCGTCCTTCTTCAGGTACATATCGTTCAGGGTCGTGATCTCCAGCTCACCGCGGGCAGAGGGCTTGACCTGCTTTGCCATCTGGACCACTTCCTTGTTGTAGAAGTACAGGCCGGTGATGGCGTAATTGCTCTTCGGGTGCTCGGGCTTTTCTTCCACGCTCAGCACCTTGCCGTTCTGGTCAAATTCCACGATGCCGAAACGCTCGGGGTCCTGCACATAGTAGCCGAACACAGTGCAGCGGCCCTTGGTCTCTGCATTGGCGGCGGCAGTCTTGAGGATCTTGGAGAAGCCGTTGCCGTAGAAGATGTTGTCGCCCAGGATCATGGCGCAGCAGTCGTCGCCGATGAACTCTTCGCCCAGAATAAAGGCCTGTGCCAGACCATCGGGAGAGGGCTGGACCTTATATTGCAGATGGATGCCGTACTGGCTGCCATCGCCCAGCAGCGCCTCAAAGCGCGGCGTATCAGTGGGGGTGGAGATGATCAGGATATCCTGGATGCCCGCCAGCATGAGGGTGGACAGAGGATAGTAGATCATGGGCTTATCGTAGACAGGCAGCAGCTGCTTGCTGGTGACCATCGTCAACGGATAAAGCCGGGTGCCGGCACCGCCGGCCAGAATAATGCCTTTCATAATTTGTGCACTCCTTTATTTGTATTGAAAAAGTTGTGCAGCTATACGGGGTGAAACGCTCACCTCGTAATATTCAAAGCGGAGCTGCGTCCGCTGTCAACAAAGTTACAGGGTAAAAGTTCCGGCCGCGCGGGGCGGCATCAGATAGTTTTACACCTTATTCTACTCTCAAATCGAAAAAAAAGCAAGAAAAAACGGCCTGTTCCAGAATTTTTTCCGAAACAGACCGTCAAACAGAACCGTTCAGCCGCCCACGGCGGCAGCACATCGCGATGGTGGAGCGTTTCTTACCACTTGAAGCCCCACTTATGGAAATACTTCAGCAGGTTTCCCGTCTGCCAGAGGGCGGGCTTGAGGTCCCGGTGGGCAGCGCGGTGCCAGGCGTGGATGGCGGTATACTGGGGCACCAGATACACCTTGCCCCGGGTGCGCATCTTTTGGGTGAGATCCGCATCCTCCACATACATGAAGTAGCTCTCGTCAAAGCCGCCCACCGCCTTGAAGGTGCTGGTGCGCACACCGGAAAAGCTGCCGGTGCAGAACTCGATCTCGATGGGCCTGGTCAGGTCCTCATCCAGCATCAGGTAGTGGTCGTTCTGCCCTTTCCAGAAACTGAGCCGGGGCAGCTGGCGGTAGAGCATGGGCCGCAGGGCGCACCGACGCAGGGGCAGCTGCTGGGGCTTGCCGTCCGGGAACACCAGCGAGGGCCGGGCCATCACGGCATCCGGGTGGGCAGCCATCCAGTCGGCCAGATCACTCAGGGTATCAGCGGTCAGCTGGATATCCGGGTTGAGGATAAAATGGAAATCGCTGTCCAGCTCGGGCAGGATCATATTGTGGCCGGTGCCAAAGCCGCCGTTCTCGGTGCGGCAGTGCACCACCACCTGCTGGCCCGGGCCTGCTGCCAGCAGGCCGTCCGCCACGGCCTGCTCCAGCTTTTTGCCGCTGCCGTCCGGGCTGGCATTGTCCACCAGATACAGGGTCACCGGGTAGCGGCGCGTGCAGTGCAGCACCGTCTGCGCCGCCTTCAGCGCCTCGTCATAGCCGTTATATACAACAATACAGGCTGATAGTTTCATCAATTCACTCCAAAGGCAGGATCTTCAGCGTGAAGTCCTCACGCTGGATATCAAAGTTGGGGTTGGTGCAGGGATCGCCCGCGGCCAGCAGGTCTCCCCAGCGGGCCTGGAAGCGGAGCACCTCGCCCTGGAAGCGCTTCTGCTTTTCGGGGTTGTCCTCGGTGCCGCGGCTCTTGCTCTCGTAGTGGTAGAGCTGGGCAAAGGGGGTAAACACGTTGGTGTAGCCCGCCTCCCGCACACGGACACAGAAATCCACATCGTTGAAGGCCACGGCATAGCTCTCATCCAGGCCGTTCATCTCATCATAGATCTCCCTGCGGATGAGCAGACAGGCGGCGGTATCGCCGTAAACATCCTGCACATAGTTCAGCCGCCCCATGTAGCCATCGGATGCTGCCGGGAAATACTTGTGCAGGTGGCCCGCCACGCCGCCGATGCCAAAGCCGATGCCGGCGTGCTGAATGGTGTCATCGGGGTAGAGCAGCTTTGCACCCACACAGCCCACCCGCTTCTGCTGGGCGTACATGACCATCTCTTCCAGCCAGTTGGGGGTGATGACCTCGGTATCGTTGTTGAGCAGCAGCAGATATTCGCCGGTGGCATACTGCTCGCCAAAGTTGTTCAGGGCGCTGTAATTGAAGCCCTTGCCCTCCCAGGTCACGACCTTGAGGTTGTCCGGGTGTTCCTTCTGCATCCGCTCGTAGGCGCGGAAGGTCTCGGGCTGCTTGCTGTTGTTCTCGATGAGGATGAGTTCAAAATCCGGGTAGGTGGTGCGGGCATAGATGGAATCCACGCAGAGCTCCAGATCCCGGATATGGTCGCAGGTAGGGATGAGGATGCTCACCCGGCCCGGGTGCTCAATGGTGTAATCGGTCTTGTAATAGCCCGGAGTGCCGGGGATGAGGGCAACATCGTCCACAGCGATCCCGCAGCGGGCATAGTGGGCCTTGAGGGCCGCAATGCCTGCGTCGATGCAGTAGGTCTTGGCGGAGATATCCGCCGCCGTGCTGCCGGGGCTGGAGCGCCAGTAATACAGGGCATGGGGAATGTGAACGATCTTCTCAGCCTGCTCCGTCAGGCGAAGGAACAGCTCGTAATCCTGGCTGCCGTTGTACTCCATCCGCTCGCCGCCGCCGGCCCGCTCCATCAGGGCGCGGCTGAACACGGTCAGGTGGCAGATGTAGTTGTTGGAGCGGAGGTTGTCCAGCATGAAGTCGGGCTTGAAGTGGTAGAGCACCACATGCTCCGGCTTCCCCTCAAAGGTCGCCTCGTCAGTGTAGACAAAATCGGCCTTCTGCTCGGCAATGGCCCTGGCCGCGTACCACAGGGCGCAGGGATGCAGCAGGTCATCGTGGTCCAGCAGGGCGATATACTCACCGGTGGCCATCTCAAAGCCCTTGTTGGTGTTGCCGGGGATCAGCTCATTCTTTTCCAGCTTCTGATACCGGATGCGTGCATCGGCCTTCGCACGGGCCTGCACATACTGGCCTACGGCCTCGTCCTTACCGGCATCCACGCAGCAGAGCTCCCAATTCTTGTAGGTCTGGTTCACCACGGAATCCAGCATCTCGTCCAGGAAATCCAGCGGGGTGTTGTACAGAGGCACCACGATGCTGATCTTGGGCCCGGCAGGCTGATCGTTCGCCTGCCTGACCAGCAGCTCCACCGGGGCAAAGCGGTCGGCCCGCAGAAGGTTCCCCGGGAAGAGGGCGGCATACTCCCGCCTGGCGCGGGCGTGCTCCCGCACTCCCGAAATGCCGTCCCGGCGCAGCTCACCCAGCAGGACGAAAAGCGGGAAGGTGTGCCAGATCTGGCGGCTCTTGCTGACAACATACCGCATGGGCCAGGTCAGCTTCCAGAAGGTAGAGCTGGTCACCTCGTTCAGGGTCTTTTCCAGGTTCTTGGCATGGCTGCGGCTCAGGGAAAGATCGCTGCGGAGCCGCTCAATGAGGGCGGCTTCCTCGTTGCAGGTGCGCTCGGCACGCACCATCCGGTCACGCAGGAGATCCAGCTCCTTCTCATAGCCCGCGATCATCTCGGCGGTGGCAGGCTGGACCGTGCAGTACAGAGCCGACTGCTGGGCACGGCCCCGGCTGCGCCAGCGGAAATCCCGGTAGTAGCCCCGGCGGGCCAGTTCCTCGGCCCAGCCCTCAGCCACGTTGCTGCCGGTAAACACCAGCAGCACCTGTCCGGGCAGCTGCGCGGGCATCTCCACCCAGGCGGGGTCCTCCACCACCAGCAGGTCTGCCTGCCGGGCAGCCACTGTAAAGGGGTTGGCATCCACGCCCGCCCGGTGCATGGCCTTTTCCAGTGCCGGGGTCTCGGCGTTCAGCACCGCAGCTGTTGCCGGGGCCAGCTCCTCCGCAATGCGCTGTGCCAGCAGGCGGCAGCGCTCCATGTCCTGCTTTGTTTCCTTTGCTTTCTCCAACTGCATTCCGACTTCTCCACTTCACTGGGCCATTCCGCCGCCCAGACGCATTTTTACAAACTATAATAGTATACCAGATTTCGTCCCGTTTGAGAAGCGCTTTTCCGCATTTCCTGCGCTTTCCGGTGCAAAATTTATTACAGCCCCAGCAGGCTCCACAGCCAGCCGAACAGGCCGCCGTTCGAGCTGCCGCTGCCCACCGTGCCAAAGGACACGCCGGTATAGTAGTGGCGCAGGATGTCCCGGTAGCCCATGCCCTGCTCCTGCGCATAGCCCACCATGCCGCACTGGCTCATGCCCACACCGTGGCCGAAGCCATAGTAGTTCATGCAGGGGGTTCCGTTCTCGTCCGCACTGAAATCAAAGCAATAACGGGAGGAAACGAACTGGCCGATGTAGCGGTAGCTCTTTCCGTTCGAGACAAAGGTATTGTACTGGACAAAGCCGCCCAGATCCTTATGGGTGGTGTCGGCGCTCTCGTAGGGCTGGCCGGTCTTGCTGTCGTTATACTCGATGTAGCGGTAATCCTTGCCGATGATCCGGCGCATCAGGTTGTGATACTGCTCCTCGTAGGGGCTTTCCACGCTCTGCAGATAGGGCACATCGGTGCCCCAGGCATCCAGACCGGAGCAGGTGCCGTACACGCCGGTCTGGGTGTTGTACCCCGCGCTGGCCGACCACACTGCATCAATGACGCTGCCGTTGCAGGTCAGCACCTCGTCCTTGACCTCAGAGACTGCCCTGCGGATGGCGCTGCGGGCAGAGGAAGGTATCTGATCCACGGGGGTGTACACCAGCGCGTTGGCCGAAGAGCCGTATTTCTTGTGGTATTCCAGATAGGAGTGGATGGCCACCGCCTGCGCTTTCCACGCCTGCTGTGCCGCCGCGTCACTGACATAGCTGCCGATGGAGCCCAGCTCGGTGTAGGTGATGCCCACCAGACAGTCCTCAAGATCCAGGGTCACGTTCCGGCGCAGGCCCTGCCCCTTGACGTTCAGGTAGGGCATGGTGATGGTATCGCCGGAGCCGAAGAGCCAGCTCAGGCAGTTTTCCTCCTCGTCCGGGATCAGAGTAGTGTTGGCACCGCCCATGGTGGTGGCACCGGCGGGCAGGGTCTCCCCTTCCGCTGCAAAGGCGGCAGGCACTGCCATGCAGAGCAGCACCACCGCCAGCATCAGCACCGCACACCGGCGCGCAAACTTCGACATCCGTTTCAAGTTTCTTGTCCTCCTGCGTTCTGTATTTTATTCAGTTTAGCACAGTGCAGGGCCGCGGGCAAGGACTTGAATCAAGAAAACACCGCCGGGCAGAGCCAAAAGCTCCACCCGGCGGCGTTTCACTGTTTCTATCTTATGCTTCCTGTCAGCGGCTCTCCCCGCGCTGTGCAAGGCGGGAGAAGCGCTTATCCTTTTCGTCGTCCTTCTCGGCATCCTCAGCCGGGGCGGCGGGGGTCAGGCGCACCTCCGTCACGCGGCGCTTGGCGGTGCGGGTAACAACACCATCGTACTCGCCCAGGGTAAAGCGGTCGCCTACCTTGGGCAGATGGCAGGTCTTTTCCTGCACCAGGCCGTTGACGGTATTGGAATCGATATCCTCTTCCTCCGGCAGGTCGAGCTCCTCATACAGATCATCGACGCTGGCAGAACCGGACACCAGCCAGCTGCCGTCCGACTGCTTGCGGAAGTCCTCAGTGACCTCGTCGTGCTCATCCCAGATCTCACCCACCAGCTCTTCCAGGATATCCTCCAGCGTGATGATACCCTCGGTGCCGCCGTATTCGTCCACAACAACGGCCAGGTGGTGGTGCTGCTCCCGGAGGGTGCGCAGCAGCTGGGAGATCTGCGTGGAGCCCGTGGTATACAGGGTGGGCACCACCAGATCATCGATCTTGGTCGCCTTTTTCAGGCGGGCGATATAGAAATCCTTTTCATGTACCACACCAATGATGTTATCAATGGTGCCGTGGTAGACAGGCAGACGGGAGTAACCGGACTCCGCAAAGGTCTGGGCCAGCTCCTCCAGCGGGATATCATCCTCCACAGCCACCACATCCACACGGGGGGTCAGGATCTCCTCCACCTCCACGTCATCGAACTCGATGGCGGAGCGGATCAGCTCGCTCTCCCGGTCGGTCAGCTCGCCGTCATTTTCGGCCTCGCTGACCATGGTCATCAGCTCACCCTCGGTGATGGTGTCGCTCTCGCTGCTGTGAACAAAATGGTTCAGCAGCCGTTTCCACTGGCTGAACAGCCATGTCAGCGGGGTAAGCACCAGCATCAGCAGGCTGAGCACCGGCGCAACTGCGGTGGCTATCGTTTCCGGCATCTCCTTGGCAAGGCTCTTGGGTGTCACCTCGCCAAAGATCAGCACCACGATGGTCAGCACCATAGTGGACACCGTAGCACCCCGCTCTGCACCCAGCATTTTGGTGAAAATGATGGTGCCGATGGAAGCGGCGGCGATGTTCACGATATTGTTGCCAATGAGGATGGTGGAGAGCAGCTTATCATACTGTTCCGACATCGCCAGCACGCGGGCGGCTGTGCGGTCGCCGTCGTCGGCGCGGCTCTTGAGGCGGATCTGATTCAAGGAGGAAAAAGCGGTCTCGGATGCGGAGAAAAAGGCGGAGAAGGCCACCAGAATCACCAGTGTCACCCAAAGCGTCATACTGCCATCGTCCATAATAAAGGGAAATCACACTCCTAATTAAAATAATAACCTCTCAGTCGGGCTTGCGCCCGCCAGCTCCCCTAATAGGGGAGCCCTTGGCAGACCGGGCCAGCCCTGCTGACTGCTTGGGCTTCCTTCGTCCAGCGCAAACTCTACCGACACGCCAGAGGCTCCCCTACTAGGGGAGCTGGCAAAGCCGGAGGCTTTGACTGAGAGGTTTGGTTCCTTATGAAAAAGTGCTCTCCACCGTTGCTCTCGACGATGAAAAGCACTTTGTTCAACGCCTATCATACCATATTCTGCACCCCCGCGCAAGCGTTACGGGCGGCGGAAGGGTACAAAATCGGTAAAATCAACGTGTTTATTTGAGCACAAGGGCGGTACCGTCGTAATCGACGGTGAGGGTCGCGCCCTCGTTATAGTCGCCCTTGATGATGGCCTTGGCGATGAGGGTCTCGACCCGGCTCTGGATGAACCGCTTGATGGGGCGGGCACCATAGACGCTGTCGTAGGCAGAATCAATGATGAAGTCCTTCGCGGCGGTGGTCACGTCGAGCTTGAGGTGCTTGCCCTCGTCCATCCGGTGACGCAGGTCGTCCAACTGGAGATCGACGATCTTCCGCATCTCGTCCTTGGTCAGGCTCTTGTAGTAGACGATCTCATCCAGACGGTTGAGGAACTCCGGGCGGAACTTGGACTTGAGCAGGGCGTCGATCTGCTGGCGGGCCTCGAAGCTCAGCTCATTGGAGCCGCCCGCGCGAGATTTTTCGAGGTCGTTCAGGATGATGTCGCTGCCGAGGTTGGACGTCAGGATGATGACCGTGTTCTTGAAGTCCACGGTGCGGCCCTGACTATCGGTGATGCGGCCATCGTCCAGCACCTGAAGCAGGATGTTGAAGACGTCCGGGTGGGCCTTTTCCACCTCATCGAACAGCACGACGCTGTAGGGTTTGCGGCGGACGGCCTCGGTGAGCTGGCCGCCTTCCTCATAACCGACGTATCCCGGAGGCGCGCCGATCAGGCGGCTGACGCTGAACTTCTCCATATACTCGGTCATATCAATACGGACCATGTTCCGCTCATCGTCGAACAGAGCCTGAGCCAGCGCTTTGGCCAGCTCGGTCTTGCCGACGCCGGTGGGGCCGAGGAAGAGGAAGCTGCCGATGGGGCGGTTGGGGTTGGCGATGCCGGCGCGGCTGCGCAGGATGGCCTCGCTGACCTTGGTGACGGCCTCGTCCTGACCGATGACCCGCTTATGGAGCACATCGTCCAGATGGAGCAGCTTCTCCCGCTCGCCCTCGACAAGCTTTTCCACCGGGATGCCGGTCCAGCGGGCCACGATGCGGGCGATCTCCTCGTCGGTGACGCGGTCCCGCAGGAGGCTGTCCTCCTTCTTCTCGTTGGCCAGTTTTTCCTCGGCTTCCAGCTGCTTCTGCAACTCAGGCAGCTTGCCGTACTTCAGCTCGGCGGCCTTGTTCAGGTCGTACTCGCGCTGGGCTTTCTCGATGGCGGCGTTGGTCTGCTCGATCTGCTCGCGCAGAGTCTGCACCTTGCCGATGGCGTTCTTCTCGTTCTCCCACTTTGCCTTCATGCTGCGGAACTTATCCTGCAATTCGGCCAGTTCCTTTTCCAGTTCCTTCAGACGGCTCTGGCTCAGGGCATCGGTCTCCTTTTTCAGGCTGACCTGCTCGATCTGGAGCTGGGTGATCCGGTGGGCGAGGTCGTCCATCTCGCTGGGCATACTGTCCATCTCGGTCTTGATCATGGCACAGGCTTCATCCACAAGGTCAATGGCCTTATCGGGGAGGAAGCGGTCGGTGATATAGCGGTCGGAGAGGGTAGCGGCAGCGATCAACGCATTATCGCTGATCTTGACGCCGTGGAAGACCTCATAGCGCTCCTTCAGGCCGCGCAGGATGGAGATGGTGTCCTCGACGGTGGGTTCGTCCACCTGAACGGGCTGGAAGCGGCGCTCCAGCGCGGGGTCCTTCTCGATATACTTGTGGTACTCGTTCAGCGTGGTGGCGCCGATGCAGTGCAGCTCACCGCGGGCCAGCATAGGCTTGAGCAGGTTGCCCGCATCCATGGCGCCGTCGGTCTTGCCCGCGCCCACGATGGTGTGCAGCTCATCGATGAAGAGGATGATCTTGCCCTCGCTCTTCTTCACCTCGTTCAGGACGCTCTTCAGGCGCTCCTCGAACTCGCCGCGGTACTTGGCACCGGCCACCAGCGCGCCCATGTCCAAGCTGAACACGGTGCGGTCCTTCAGGTTTTCGGGCACATCGCCCCGGACGATCCGTTCGGCCAGACCCTCGGCGATGGCGGTCTTGCCGACGCCGGGCTCACCGATCAGGCAGGGGTTGTTCTTGGTCTTACGGGACAGGATGCGGATCACGTTGCGGATCTCCTGATCACGGCCGATGACCGGGTCCAGCTTCTGCTTGCGGGCCAGATCCACCAGATCCTGACCGTATTTCTGCAGGGCGTTGTAGGTGTCCTCCGGGTTATCCGTGGTCACGCGCTGGTTGCCGCGCACGGCGGTAAGCTGCTGCAGAAACTTGTCCTTGGCGATGCCAAAGGCACGGAACAGCTCGGTGGTGTTCTGGGTGGGCTCATCCAGCAGGCCGAGGAACACATGCTCCACGCTGACGTACTCGTCCTTCATGGCCTTGGCTTCACGGGCGGCGGCGCTCAGGACCTTGTCGGTGGCCTGCGAGATATAGACCTTGTCCGGGTCGCGGCCGGAGCCGGACACCCGGGGCAGGGCCGACAGCTTTTCGGCAACGGCAGCGGCAAAGCTGCCGGGATCCACGTTCAGCTTCTGGAGCAGCTGCGGGATCAGGCCCTGCTCCTGCGAAGCAAGGGCGTGCAGCAGATGTTCAGGCTCCAGAGCGTTGTGCTGGTACTCCACCGCCAGCTGCTGGGCTGCCTGCAGAGCTTCCAGAGTTTTCTGAGTATATTGATTGGTATTCATAAAGTCAAGCCTCCATTCATACCGGAAGGTTTTGATTTAGCGGACGGACAGGCACTCTGCTAACAACTCCGCGCCAAGGGGCGGCAGAACCGGAAGCAGATGCTTTTAAGAAGCTGTTTCATGATTTTGTGCACCTCCTGTCGGACTGGTCTATTTGCTTTTAGCACTCTATCTGTTCGACTGCTAAGAATATACTCCAAAGCAATCGCAATGTCAAGAGGAAAATCCTGCCAGAAACACAATTCACAAAAAGTTTGCAATTGGCATGCCGCACCGCATAAAAAAGGCCCGCTCCCGGCAAACAGCCGGGAACGGGTCGGTGTGGGTCAGATCAATGGGGGTCAGCCGGGGTAGCGCTGCACCTGCAGCAGCTCTTCGGCACGCTTTACCTGCTCCGGGGTGGGCGGCACAGCGTCGGGCAGCGGATAGGGGATGCCCAGCTTCTGCCACTTGAACAGGCCCAGCGTGTGGTAGGGCAGTACCTCCACCCGCTGCACGGTGTTCAGGCTGCGGATGAAGTCGGCCGTTCTGCGCAGGCCGTCCTCGTCATCGGTCAGGCCGGGCACCAGCACATGGCGGATCCACAGCGGCACGCCCAGGTCGGAGACGTGCCGGGCCATGGCCAGGATGTTGGCGTTGTCCTTGCCGGTGAGCCGGCGGTGGCGCTCCGGGTCGATCTCTTTTAAATCAAGGATGACCAGGCTGGTGGAGGCCATCAGGCGGTCAAAGTCGGCCAGGTAGGCCGGGTCCTCCGGCCGGAAGGGCTGCCCGGCGGTGTCCAGTGCCGTGTGCACGCCCTTGGAACGGGCCAGCTCAAAGAAAGCGGTCAGGAACTCCATCTGGCGCAGCGGCTCGCCGCCGCTGACCGTGATGCCGCCCTTTTTGCCCCAGTAGTTGCGGTAGCGCCACACCCGCTGGAACAGAGCATCCACGGTCCATTCGGTGCCGCCTTCGGCCCATGTTTCCGGGTTGTGGCAGTATTTGCACCGCAGCGCGCACCCTTGCAGGAATACCACAAAGCGCACGCCGGGGCCGTCCACCGAGCCGAAGCTCTCCAGCGAGTGGACATAGCCGACCGGATTACAGGACGGCATGGCAGGTGCGGGAGATGACATCCATCTGCTGCTCGCGGGTCAGGTCGATGAACTTGACGGCGTAGCCGGACACGCGGATGGTGAAGTTTGCGTACTCTTCTTTTTCGGGGTGCTCCATGGCATCCAGCAGCTTCTCCTTGCCAAAGACGTTCACGTTCAGGTGGTGGGCACCCTGGTCAAAGTAGCCGTCCAGCACCTGCACCAGATTTTCCACGCGCTCGCCCTCGCTGTGGCCCAGTGCCTCGGGGTTGATGGTCTGGGTGTTGGAGATGCCG
>OLZJ01001141.1_pt1 | contig 11589 bp, 8 predicted proteins | sample 1673951 | NCBI WGS metagenome assembly OLZJ01 (sample SAMEA103958135, study PRJEB25191) | human gut metagenome
ATCGGTGACCTGCTTGTTGGCCATCACGGTGTGGGAGTGGCCGTCGATGAAGGCGGTGAAGCCGTGGGTGTGTGCAATGACTTCCTCACTGGTCCAGGGAGAGGAGGAGGGGTCAACGCCCAGATGGCCCAGACCGATGATGGTGTCAGCGCCCCAGAACTCAGCCTTGTCGATGGCCTTCTGAACGGCATCGTAGAGCTTCTGGCCGTCCTCGCCGCCCAGAATGTCGTAGATATACTCGGTCTGTGCATCGTTCATAAAGTAGGCCGGGGTGGACTTGGTGAAGGTCTCGGGGGTGGTCACGCCCACAAAGGCGATCTTGCGGCCGCCCACAAAGAAGAACTTGACGCTGGGCAGGACGTTGAAGCCAGTGCGCAGATCGACCCAGTTGCAGGAGACATAGGGGAAGTCGGCTTCCCGGAGCACAGCCTTGGCGCGGGCCATGCCGTAGTCGAACTCGTGGTTGCCGGGGGTGGCCAGATCGTAACCGGCCTCGTTCATCAGCTCGATGATGGTAGCGCCGTCATCCATGGAGCCGTAAGCGGTGCCCTGGATATGGTCACCTGCATCCACCAGCAGCACATCCCGGCCGGTGTCCTCGATGCTCTTTTTCAGGGCAGCAATGGCGGCATAGGTGGGCTTGGGGGACTTGTTGTCGATATAGGTGTGGACATCGTTGGTGTAGAGGATGGTCACATCCGCTTTGTCACCAAAGAAGCAATTGGTCTCCTCCGCAAAGGCGGCGGGTGCACCGACAGAAACTGCGGTCAGTGCCGTGGCAGCACCGGCAGCCTTGATAAAGCTGCGGCGGGTAATGAACTGTTTCACAGGGAAAGACCTCCTTTGATTCAATACGCTCTTTCAGCCCTCTCCTTCCATGCTGTGCAGCGTTGTTTTCCCTTTTGGGGAGCGGACGTGCTTCTGCAGAACAGAAAGGGTACATTGTTACCTAAATCTTAACATAGAACCCCAGTTTCTGCAAGGGATTTTTGTAAAATTCGCGTCAAGGAATCCCACAATAGTCATACTGTTTTGGTAAAACATTTGAAAATTCCGAGAAAAAGGGCAAAGCCCCGCATCCCATGGAAAGGGTGCAGGGCTTTGCCGCATTCAGAAAAGAGGGTCAGAGGATCGGGGGACGATTCTCAGACAGCATCAGATGGCATGGTATTCCTTGAGGAACTTCTCAAGGTCGGTGCCCTCGATCTTCTTGAGCACTTCCTTGAGGGCCACCCGCTGGATGAAGGGCAGATCCATATCAGTGATCTTCTTGCCGTCACGCAGTTTGACCGTTGCATCGATCAGGCTGCGGACATCATAGGTGCTGCCCCAGACCTCGGGCACGCCGCGGTCGATGTTGAGCAGGGTGTAAACCGCTTCCATACCGGTGCGCATGGAGTACTCGGTGGTGAAGATGGTGTCACGGCCGGTCTCGGCAAACTGGCCCAGGAAGGCGAAGTTGACAGCGCCCTGGGGCACGATATCGGGGCGGTCGCCGAAGGCACGGGGCATGAAGAAGGCATCGATATAGGGCATCATCACAGGCACGGTGTTGGCGCTGTGCTCAGCCAGCTCGGCAATGTCCTCCTCGGGCACGCCGATGTGATACAGCCACTCCATGCAGATCTCGCGGCCGGTGCAGTCGCGCATGGGCTTCTTGACGTAATCGCCGGGCTTGTCGCTGAACAGGCCGTAGACCCAGACGCAGAGCTGGTTCTTGGGCTGGTCACGGAACTGCTGCTGGCGGTTCAGGGTCCAGCTGAGCAGCCAGCTGGAATCCTTGACCGTGACGATGCCGCCGGTGACGGTGTGGCCGCTGAAGGGGTCACGCTTGCAGATCTTCTTGATATACTGGGGGATCTTGTCGTCCAGGGTAGTGATGGTGGCGCTTTCCCAGTTGGACAGCTCCGGCTGAGAGCAGAACTTTTCGGGATGGCCGAAGGAGGGATCCTGTGCAGCGATCTTCTTCCACAGATCCCAGCCGTTGCCCGGCCTGATGGTGGGATCAAAGCCTGCGGCCTTGTCCTGAGCGCCGATGGTGCAGCTCTCCACGCAGCCGCCGTTGGTGATGAAGAGCAGGTCGTTCTCGGTGAGGTCGATGGTCCTGCTCTCACCCTTGTGGTCCACGGTCACGCTGCTGGCCTGCTTTTTGCCGCCCTCGATCCGGAACTGGACATCGGTGACCTTGGTCTCGTACTGGAAGTCCACGCCGTGATCCTTCAGGTAGGTGACCATGGGCAGGATGATGGATTCATACTGGTTGTAGCGGGTAAAGCGCAGGGCGGTGAAATCGGGCAGACCGCCGATGTGGTGGATATAGCGCTTGAGGTAGAGCTTCATTTCCAGCGCGCTGTGCCAGTTCTCAAAGGCGAACATGGTGCGCCAGTACATCCAGAAGTTGGAGGAGAACACCTCATCGTCAAAGATATCGGTGATCTTTTTGTCCTGCAGCTGCTCGTCCGGGGTGAAGAAGAGCTTCATGATCTCCATGGCACCTTGATCGGAGATGGCGAATTTGCCATCGGTGTGGGCATCCTGGCCGCGGTTGACAGTGGCACGGCAGAGGGACTTGTTGGGGTCCTCCTTGTTCAGCCAGTAATACTCGTCCAGCACGCTGGCTCCCTCGGTCTCCAAAGACGGGATGGAGCGGAGCAGATCCCACATGACCTCGAAATGGTTGTCCATCTCACGGCCGCCGCGCATGACATAGCCGATATCGTACTTGTAGCCGTCGCAGGCACCGCCGGGCAGCGGATCCTTCTCAAACACATGGATGTGGTCGCCCTGCATCTGGCCGTCACGAACCAGGTAGCAGGCGGCAGTCAGGGCCGCCAGACCGGAGCCGATGAGGTAAGCAGATTTATTGTCAACGCCCTCAGGCTTTTTGGGGTGTGCAAATGCTTCGTAGTTGCCACTGGAATAATACATACTGGGAACCTCCTGTAAATCGTATTGGGAAGACTGTGTTCATGGTTCTGTGTCGTCTTCCCTTTCGTTGTGCCTAGTATACCCCAGTGGTTTTTTCAGAACAACAAACAAATCCTGAACAGTGTATAAAATTTATACAAAACACAACCATTGTCGGAAATATGGCGAAACTGTGTATAACCCCCAGTCACCTGCGGTGACAGCCCCCGCTAATAGGGGGGGCCTTTGGCATTGCATAAAGCTTTGCAAGTCCCCCTTTCCGCACAGACTGCACCATTATGCCAAGGGCTCCCCTACCAGGGGAGCTGGCGCAAAGCGCCTGAGGGGTTTCGTCCAACAAAAAAGCGCTCACCCTCCAAGGAAGGTGAACGCTTGCGTTTCTTTATCAGTTATTTTGTTTCGGGTGCCACCTCAAAATCGACCTTGCCAAGGTTGATATCGGCGCGGACGATGGTGATCATCATGCTGTCGCCCAGGCTCCAGGTCTTGCCGGAGGCGGGGTCAGAAAGGCGGATCCCCTCGGTGAGGGTGGTGCCGGTGGCGGTCAGGCTAGAAGCGGGCACAAAGCCCTCCACGCCGTTCTCCAGCTCTACGAAGATGCCGCGCTGGGTCACGCCGGAGATGATGCCCTCGTAGCACTCACCCAGATGGCGGCGGGCGTACTCGGCCTTGTAGTAATCCTCGGCCTTGCGCTCGATCTGAACGGCCAGCACTTCCCGCTCACTGGACTGCTTGGAGGCCTTCTCCGCGAAATCGGTGTAGCGGACGATCATGGTCTCCTTGTCGGTGCCGCTGAGCAGGTCGGTCATCATGCGGTGGATGGCCAGATCCGGGTAGCGGCGGATGGGGCTGGTGAAGTGGGCGTAATCCTTGAGCACCAGACCATAGTGGCCCTTGGGCTTTTCCTCATAGCAGGCCTTGGACATGCAGCGGAGCATTCCGGTGTTGACGATCTGCTCAAACGGGGTGCCGCGCACACCTTCCAGAATGGCGCTCAGCTCCTTGGGGGTGGGCACTTCCTTGGCAAAGTGGTCGTTGATGCCGCAGGCCTGCAGCAGGCTGTGCAGGCGCTCCAGCTTCTCGCCGTTGGGCTCCTCGTGGACACGGTAGACAAAGGGAATCTGCTTGACCCGGGCAAAGTGGGCGGCGCACTGGTTGGCCAGCAGCATGAACTCCTCGATCATGGCCTCGCTCTCGCCGGAGGTGCGCTTTTTCACATCGATGCAGTGGCCGTTCTCATCCAGAATGAGCTTGACTTCCCCGCTCTCGAAATCGATGCAGCCGCGCTCCTTGCGCAGGCGGGCGCGGTGGGCGTACAGCTCCTTCATGGCGGGCAGCTGATCCAGCACCTCGGCGTACTTGGCCTGCGTCTCGGCATCGGCAGTGCCGGCCAGCAGGGCGTTGATCTCAGAATACACGCCCTTGACCCGGCTGCAGATGATGGATTTGACGAACTTGTAGTCGGTCAGATTGCCGTCCTGATCCAAACGCATCAGGCAGGAGAACGCCAGGCGCAGCTCCTTCTCGTTCAGGGAGCAGATGCCGTTGGAAAGGCTCTTGGGCAGCATGGGCACGACCTGATCCGCATAGTAGACCGAGGTGGCGCGGTTGAAGGCCTCCTCGTTCAGCTCACTGCCGGGCTTGACGTAGTGGGAGACATCGGCGATGTGAACGCCCAGCTCATAGCCGCCACCGGGGAGCCGGGTCAGGCTGACGGCATCGTCGATATCCTTGGTCTCGGCGCTGTCGATGGTGAAAATGGGCAGAGCGCGCAGATCCATGCGGCCCTTGCAGTCCTCCTCAGACACGGTCATGTCCTCGAACTTCTTGGCCTCGTCCCGCACCTTCTCGGGGAAACGGGTGTGGATGTCCTTGGCATAGAGCAGGGCCTTGGCGCAGCGCTTGGCCTCCTCGCAGCTACCAAAGCGCATGGAAACGCCCACGCGGTGATCCTCCTGCCGGGTCCCGCGCTGCAGGATCTCCACAGCCACCTTGTCGCCGTCCTTCGCGCCGCCCTCGCAGTCGCGCTGGATGGTCATGGAGATGGCCGGGCAGTCATCGGGCACGAACTTCAGGCGGCCCTCGATGCGGCGGACAGTGCCCACCATATCGTTCTTCTGCTCGAGCACAGCAAGGATCTCGCCCTCATCGCTGCCCTCCACCCGGGGGTGGGCAAACTTTTCCACCAGAACGGAATCGCCGGGCATGGCACCGCGGGTGAAGCGGCCCGGGATGAAGATATCGCCGGATTCATCCTCCAGCATCACAAAGGCAAAGTTCTTGCCCAGCTTGACCACCTTGCAGGGCAGGGCCTTTTCGGCACGGCCGGAGCGGGCAGTGAAGAACACGCCGGACTTCTGGCAGACCACAGCATCGTGCACCAGCTCGTCCAGAGCCTCCATCACCTTGCGGTCCGCGGCACGGTCGCCGCCGAACTTTGCCTTGAGGTCCTTGACCATGCAGGGCTGGTTCTGGATGGCATGTTCAATTTTATCGCGTAATGACATATTTTTCTCCTTAACACTTTTCCGGCATTCTCCAATGGAACCCGGACAACTTCTTTCCCACGAGAGGTTTAGACAGAAAAACAGCCCCGCCTTACACGGGGCTGTACACGAGTGCTCAGGCCAGACGGCTGGCGAACACACAGGCCAGGATAGCCACCACAAAGAACACGATGCCTGCAATGCGGGTCACCTTGGCCAGCATCTGATCCGCAGGGGTCAGGCGTGCATTGTTGGCACCGCCCACACCACCGTTGATGGCACCGGCCAGACCCTGACCGTGGGTGTGCTGCATCAGGGTGAGGAGGATGATGACGGCCGAGACGACCAGCAGGATGGCACCGCCGACGATTTCAATGACAGACATGGATGGAACGCTCCTTTTATCTTTAGTTTCATAGAGACTGCATACAAATACAAGTGTATGATAGCACAAAAGCCCGGGAAATGCAAGAAAAACCGTGGGCTACGGGGCCAGAATTTCCAGCCCTGCCGCCACCCGGGCAAAGATGGCCGCGCTGGAAAAGGCAGGCTCGGCCTGCGTATCCTGCAGCACCACGATGGTATAGCGGGGCTGCTCTGCCGGGACAAAGCCCGCAAACCAGTAATTTTTCAGCTCTGTACCGCCGGAAAACTGGCCGGTCTGGGCCGTGCCGGTCTTGCCTGCCGCGGTCTGGCCGGGCAGGGCGGCCTCATGGCCGGTGCCCCCGGCCACTACACCCGCCAACAGGGCCTGCAGGGCGGCGGCGGTGCGCTTTGTAAGCACCCGCCTGCTCCGGACATGGGAAAGCGCCGTGAGGGGTGTGCCGGTGGTCTCGTCCAGAGTGGTCTCCAGCAGCAGCGGGGTGCGGCAGATCCCCCCGCAGGCAATGGTGTTCATCATGGCGGCGACCTGCAGGGGGGATGCCAGCAGCTCCCCCTGCCCAAAGCAGAAATTGGCGTAGGCCCCGCTGGACGCAAGAGCCTCCCGCTCCGGCAGGACCCCCGCCGCCGTGTGCAGGGCATCGGTGAGCGGGATCGCCTGCCCGAAGCCCAACTGCTCTGCCATGGCGCGGACAGCATCGGCCCCCAGCGCCTGCCCCAGCCGGATGAAGTAGCCGTTGCAGCTCTTCTCCAGCGCGCCGGCCAGATCCACCTCACCATGGGGAATGCCGCCCGCACAGCGGAAGATCCGGCCATCCACCGCGCACCAGCCGGGGCAGGTGTAGACAAAGCCGCTCTCCCCTGCCTCCAGCGCCGCTGCCGCCACCACCGGCTTGAACACCGAGCCCACGGCATAGCACTGGAACGCCCGTTCCAGCAGGGGGCTGTCCGGGGCGTTCAGGCTGGCCGAAATGTTTTCCGGATCATAGCCGGGGCGGCTGACGCAGGCCCGCACCTTGGCGTTGGCGGTGTCCAGCACCAGGATGCAGCCGCTCTGCATCGTCTCGTTGGCCACGGCTTCGGCGGTCTGCTGGATCTCCCGGGAAAGGGTCAGCTGCACCCCCACGGCCCCGCTGTCGGCGGGGGTGAGGACTGGCTCGGCCCGCAGCTTTCCCTGGGCGTTGACGGTGCAGACCAGGGTATCCCCCGCCCCGCTGCCGGTGAGCAGTTCATCAAAGGCGGCTTCCAGACCGGCAGCACCATGGCCCTCTCCATCGAGATACCCCAGCAGCTGCACTGCCAGCGGGGCGGCAGAGCTTCGCCGCGCCGCTGGCCAGCAGGAAACGCCCAGCGCGGAAACATCCCGGTCCACCTCCAGCAAGAACGGGGCCGCGGCGTTCCGCTTCTGGTAGAGCGTCGCCTGCCCGGCGGCATCGGTGTAAGCGAACAGGCGGGCATAGCTGCCCTCCCCGGGCACGCAGAGGGCCATCCAGCGGGTGGTCTGCCCCGTGAGGAGCTGGCCCCTGTGATCATAAAAATTGCCCCGCCGGGCGGGCAGTTGGAGGGTGACCACGCTCTGCGCCGCCGCCCGGGCCCCGTAGGCCGTGTCGGAGCAGAGCCAGTACAGGCGGCAGACCACCGCCGCAAAGCAGAACAGCAAGGCCCCATACAGGGCCAGCACCCGTTTGCCGGACATGAAAACGCCCCCTCTCCCGCTTAGGATGGGCAGGAAGGGGGGCGTTGATGCGTTCAGGAGCAGATTTTTCGGACGAGCTCAGCGGCGCGGGCGGCATCCTCGGCCGTGGCGGTGCCGTTGTAGCGGGCTTTGAGGTAGATCTGGCGCAGCTCGGCCTCGGCGGCAAAGTCCATACCGAAAGCGCGGCCGGTCAGGTCAAGGCTGGTATCGCCCCGCAGGATGGTCACGCCGTGGCGCTGGCAGTGGTCCAGATAGATGGCATACTCCCGCCGCACCTTGTCCACCGGGCTGAGAAAAAGCCCGAGCCAGCGGCGGGCACGCTTGTGGGTGCTACGCCGCACAGTGGTGTCCGTGCAGGCAGTGTCCGTGTGCCGGAACTTCTGGCGCAGGAAATGCCGCACCACCAGCACCGCACAGAGGACCGCCAGCAGGATACCGAGCACGGTCAGCATCGACATCCCGTCGATGAGCGGTTCTGCGTCCTCGGCGGCCTTTTGGGCGTTGGCGATGACCTCATCGGTAGAAACGATCTCAGTGCGCTCCAACGGTTTGGGCGGAAAGAGGGTGAAGAGCCAGTGGATGAACTGCAGGATGCCGTGGAACAGCCAAGTCACACCCTGCACCACAATGTTGTTCAAAAACAGCTGCAGCACCGGCACGATCCCGCCAAAGTAAACGGCAGACACAGCCGCCTTTGCACCGGCAACCACAACACTGCGGCTGAGCAGGAACGGCCCTGCACACACCGCCGCCAGCACGCCGCCGGAAAGCAGCAGATAGCCCGGCCGGGTGGAGATCTCCGGGTCCTGCCGGGTGGTGCGGTTGAACCCCACCAGAAGCACCGCTGCCGCCGTTGCAAAGGGCAGGGCCGCCGAAAGCACCGCGTTGGCGTTCCACAGCAGCATTGCCACTGCAAAGAAGGGCCATACCCGGCAGAGCCAGCGCAGGCGCTCGGCCTGCCGCACCGGCGAAAGGGCAAAATCGCCGGTGTAGGCCAGCAGCACCGGGTAGACTGCCGCCGGGAAGTAGCAGAGCTTGTCCGCCCCTGTAGGCAGGAAGAGCAGCGCCGCCGCGCTCAGGGCCGCAAGAGTGGTGCGGAGGGGACGGCTGCCCTCAAAGCAGGAGGCCAGACCAAAGCAGAGGGCAGGCCAGACCAGCTCCAGCGGCATGGGTGTCCCGCCGAAGCTGGCGGCAAAAAAGCCCGCAAAGGCATAGTAAAAGCTCAGATCACCTGCCAGGCGCAGGGTATGTAAGAACATCATGCACCCGCCTCCCCTGTCTGGACCGTCTCTACGGCCATTTCCGGAGTGAGCACCAGCAGCGGAATGCCAGGCAGGGGCCGCACGGCAGCACGCACAGCTTCTTCCGGCTCCGTTGTCACCACGATGCAGCTGACCTGCTCCTGCGGGTGGTAGTATTCGGCGCAGAACCGCGCGCAAGAAAGGGAGGTCTGCCCGGTGGCGCGGCCCAGAATTTCCAACACCCTGCGGTAGTGTTCGGGGCCGTAGCCCTGCGGGGTTTCCAGCGGCTTTCTCCACTCCTCACCGGAGAGAGCCGCATTGAGCAGCAGGTCAAAGGCAGCGTTTGCCGCAAAGCGGTAGGACACCGCCTTTTCTTCCAGCCTCCGGCAGACTGTGCGGGCCATGGAGTAGCAGAGCTCCGCCGGTTCCGGGTGGTCGTAATCCTTGGTATCCGCATGGACTAGCACCACTGCCCGGGGCTCAGTGGTGTAATCCCACTTTTTGACCATAAGCCCCTGCCCCCGGACGCTCTGCTTCCAGGCGATGGAACGCATGGGGTCACCACTGGTGTAGGGGCGGTAACCCGCCGTGAGAATAGGATCTTCGTAGAGATAGCGGTTCACCGAAAGCTCGCCCAGAAAACCGCCCAGCATCTCTTCCAGTTCCGGCAGAGCGCACTCCCTGGGTGGAACGATGAGCTCGTGGAAGCCCCGCTCGGTGCGGGACTGTTCCACAAGACCCAGAAAGTCGCCGCCGATGACCTGCATCGGTTCCAGCACATAGCGGCCCCGGCGTTCCAGCCTGAGGGCGGTGGAGAAATCTGCCTCCTGCCCCGGGCGCAGCCAGGTGGTGAACCGCACCGTGTGGCCCCAACCTGTCTGATCCTGCGTAATGTGGTGCTCCGCGCAGGGAAGAAACTCCTTGTTCAGGTGGAGCTTTGCCGCCAGGAACATCTTCCAACGGGGGCCGCTGTTCCGGACAACGAGGTGGATCACGGCGGGCTCCCCGGCTTCCACAAGGTGATCCTCCACTTCCAGCCGCCCCTGCACATCGTCAAGGCTGTGGGCTGTGCTGTAACGCTCCAGCCCAAGGGCTGTGGCCACCAATAGCAGCGCGAAGATGACGGCGCTCATTCCGCACTCTCCAGCGGCACAGTGATCTCGGCCAACAGCTTGCGCATCCGCAGAGCGGCGGCTTCGGCGTTCATGCTGCTGCCCAGAGAAATGCGGTGAGAAAGCACCGCCGGGGCCAGCCCTTTGATGTCCTCGGGGATGACGTATTCCCTGCCCTGCAAGGAGGCATACGCCTACGCAGCCTGATAGAGCGCCAGCGCACCGCGGGTAGATACGCCGCTGACAAAGCCGTTCTGTGTGCGGGTGGCTTCCACGATGTCCATAAGGTAGTGCTTGACCTCCTCGGAGACCTTGACCTCCCGGTAAGCCGTGCGGACGTATGCAGTCTCCTCGGGAGTGACGACGGCCTGCAGCTCGTTCAGCACGGTCTGGGCCGAGGGGCGGGAGAGCACCTCCAGCTCCTGCTCCCGGGTCATATAGCCCAGCGACAGCCGCATGAAAAAACGGTCCATCTGGGCATCTGGCAACGGGAAGGTGCCAAAGGATTCCAGCGGATTCTGGGTGGCCAGCACCATAAAAGGCTCAGCCAGGCGGCTGGTCACGCCGTCCACGGTAATCTGCCTTTCCTCCATGGCTTCCAGCAGGGCCGACTGGGTACGGGGCGTGGCGCGGTTGATCTCGTCCGCCAGCACAAAGTTGGTGAAGAGCGGGCCGGGCCGGAACTCGAACTCACCGGACTTCTGGTTGTAGAAATTGATGCCGGTCAGATCGGAGGGCAGCAGGTCGGGCGTGAACTGCACCCGTTTGAAGTCCCCGCCCACCGTGCGCGCAAATGCACGCAAGAGCATGGTTTTGCCGGTGCCGGGCTTATCTTCCAGCAATACATGGCCTCCGCAGAGGAAGCTGACCAGAATTTTCTCGGTAGCATCCTCCTTACCCACAATGACGCGGGCACAGTTGGACACAACTTTTTCGCGGTAGGCGGTAAAAGCGGCAGTGTTCATTGGTGTTTCCTTTCCCAAAAACAATTTTTCTAAGTGTACTCTTGTTTGGAAAGGGTGTCAACAAAAAAGAAGGCAGAGCCTCCCGGGTGGGAAGTTCTGCCTTCTGCGGCGTATTGAATTGGTACAGGGAGCCGGTGCGGCTTAGTACATGCCGCCCATGTCACCACCGGCTGCAGGAGCAGCGGGGGGTTCGGGCAGGTCAGCGACCAGGCTCTCGGTGGTCAGCACCATCTCAGCGACGGATGCTGCGTTCTCCAGAGCGGAACGGGTGACCTTGGTGGGGTCAACGATGCCGGCGGCGATCATATCCTCAACAAAGACCTCGTTCTGAGCGTCGAAGCCATAGTTGGGCTTGTTGGCAGAGACGATCTTGTCGATGATGACGCTGCCTTCCAGACCGGCGTTCTTGGCGATCTGGCGCAGAGGTGCCTCCAGAGCCTTCAGGACGATCTTGGCACCGGTGCGCTCGTCGCCTTCCAGCGTGTCGCACAGGGCGCGCACAGCGGGGATGGCGTTGATGGGAGCAGTGCCGCCGCCAGCGACAACGCCTTCCTGAACGGCAGCCTTGGTTGCGTTCAGAGCGTCCTCGATGCGCAGCTTCTTATCCTTCATCTCGACCTCGGTAGCGGCACCGACCTTGATGACTGCAACACCGCCGGCCAGCTTTGCCAGGCGCTCCTGCAGCTTCTCACGGTCGAAATCGCTGGTGGAAGCCTCGATCTGGTTGCGGATCTGTGCAATGCGGGCTGCAATGGCATCCTTATCGCCTGCGCCGCCCAC
>OLZJ01001147.1_pt1 | contig 11559 bp, 9 predicted proteins | sample 1673951 | NCBI WGS metagenome assembly OLZJ01 (sample SAMEA103958135, study PRJEB25191) | human gut metagenome
CGCTCTGTGCGGGGCAGGGCGTGCTCGCGTATCATTGTTTCCTTAGGACCGGTATAATCCCTCTCACCACATAATATCATGGGGATATCGGGCCACTGCCGGTTCAGTTCATCGCACATGATGAAACTTCCGCATCCGATAAGCACGATAAGTTTAGGGTTCTTGTAACTCTTGAACAAGCTCTCTTTGAATGTCTCCAGTTTATTTTCCTCGTCAAGTGTCAGCATTTTCATGTGTGCGGTGTATACTCCGATGTGGCTGTTCTGTGATGCCATGTTCACAATGGAGGTGATGAAATCATTACTCCAGGGATTGGCTTCTGTATAAGTGTTGATTATCAGAATATCGTCGACGTCTGTTGCGGGAGATTTTCCATATAGGGTGTCTGTGCAGGTGAACGAGCAGAGTATTGCAATTACTGTTCCCAGTATGTATTTCATATCCTTTGGACCGTTTTAATGTTTGCTATTGTGAAAATTCTTACAAATGTAGGGGTTTCCCGGTGGATAGACAAAGAAAAAGATGAATTTAAGCGGGATATGGAAAAATAAAGCGGAGCAACATATTGAAATGTTACTCCGCTTCTCATTGAGATGTTGAAAGATGTGTTTTCAGGAGATTTAGTTGTTTTCTTTTTTAATGTCTATGGTCATGAACCGTTCACCGTCATATAGACTTTTGACACGGATGTTCAGCCCTTTTTTCTCTTTCAGTTGTTCCGCTATATTGTCCAGCTTGAAGGAGGCCAGTCCGGTGCCCAGTGTGAGCTGGCTGTCATTGTAGGCATTGTGGCGGAATTCGAGATTGACGTAATCCGGTTTGTCGTTCTCGCCGGTGGATGCTTCGTTGATGACCAGGTTCAGCATGTGCTTCTTATCTTCGTTGTTACTGTGGTAGAATTGATACTTGATGTTCAGATACTCACCCGTAATCCATAAATCCGTGGCGTTGATGTTGTCGTCTCCGATACTGTCTGCCTTTTCGGCAGGCATGGAGTAGATGTCTTTGGTCAGAATGTTTTCGATGTGCTTTATTTGGGCATTATATTCGTAGCCTGGAAGTTTCTCTTCCAGTTCGCGGAAGTAGATGAAAGCCCTCTGGCCGTCTGTTACGGCATAGTCGTGAACATAGGTTGTGTCACTGGGATATAGTTTACTGCCTTCGTCCAGTGAGAAATAGTAGTCTTTTCCTTCGATGACCTTTACCGTACCTACGGCGAACAAAGTGTCATATTTGTCATCCCAATCGTCCAGGCATGATTGCAATACAATGGCAGTCAGGAATAAAAGCATGGATGTTGCCAATGTCATTCTCAGTTTCTTCATAAGTGGTAGGTTTTAGCTCTTTTCTGTTTAAAACTTATTTTTGTATTCAGAAAATGCGGTGAAAAGCTAAATACTGCGTAGTATACTGTTAAAGAAATGAAAGTATGATTTTCTTCTCTGCCTGATGCAGTATTTTTGCGCCGATTGCATTTATAGGGTAAACACGTGTTAAAAGAGAGAATGGAAGAACAGGAATTGGCAGAACGCTGTAGGCAAGGAGACAATCTTGCCCGCAAAGAACTGTATGAGCGCTATGCGGGACGCATGCTCAGCGTATGCCTTCGTTATGCAGGTGACCGGGAGACTGCCCAAGACCTGATGCATGACGGTTTTCTGAAACTTTTTGATTCTTTCGATAAGTTCACTTGGCGGGGAGAGGGTTCTCTGCGGGCATGGATGGAACGCGTAATGGTGAATACGGTGTTGCAGTATTTGCGGAAAAATGATGTGATGAATCAGTCATCGGCCTTGGAGAATGCACCTGAAGCTTATGAGGAACCGGAAGGTTCGTCAATAGATGTCATTCCTCAAAAGGTACTAATGCAGTTTATCAGTGAATTGCCTGCCGGCTATCGTACCGTATTCAACTTATATATTTTTGAAGAGAAATCCCATAAGGAGATTGCTCGACTATTGGGAATTAATGAAAAATCCTCTGCCTCGCAGTTGACGCGTGCTAAAGCGACTTTAGCGGCAAAAGTACGTGAGTGGATGAAAAGAAATGATTAAATGAAGGAACGTATGGAAGATGAATTGTGGTTGAAAAAGATAAAGGACAAGCTGGAAGACTATTCCGAACCGCTGCCGGTTGCCGGATGGGAGCGGTTGGAGAAGGAATTGTCCGTTTCCGGAGCTCCGATAACCGGACCGCATAGGATGATACCTTTCCGTCGCTGGGCGGTGGCCGCGGCAGCTGTGTTGCTGGTGGCGGTTTCGTCCGTCAGTCTGTGGCTGTTGCAGAGTCCGGTAGGGAATGAAATGCGGCATACGTCAGTGCCCGCTTTGGCTGTGGCTCCGGACGTCTTGCCGGAACAGACAGTACCTGCCATACGGACTAATTCCATAGAGCCTGCTTATCGGGCACATGGAAATGCATCGGCGCCCAATAAGGAGGCAAGTCACCCTTTGGTTGCACAACATATCAGAATATTGGTTGGCGAAGAACAGCAGGAGGAAATGCTGCCGGTTGAAACTGCAGATGAGGTTGTCGGTATTGGACAGCAGGCGGAAGAACCGGTAGTGGAAGATACGGACCATGAAACTACAATGCAGGCCGAGGAACCGGAGACAAGGGAAGACCGCTATCGTCCGTCAGGCCGGGACAAACTGCATCTTCCGGAAAAAAACAGTTCTGGTAGGGATGCTAAAGGATGGGCGGTTGGCTTGTCCGTAGGAAATACGGGAGGTTTTTCATTGGCGAATGAAGGGGAAGCGAATGTGATGTCGGACTACATGCCTGGAAGTCCTATTTATGGCGGTAACGTAGATTTATCCTCTACGGCCAATGGCATTGTTACTATTCCCGACGGGCAGGAACTGGTTTTTAAGGATGGTATGCCCTATCTGCAAAGACGCGAAAAGAAAATTGCGGATATAGACCATAAACAACCGCTCAGTTTCGGTGTTTCGGTGCGGAAAAACTTGGCGAAGGGTTTCTCTGTGGAAAGCGGGCTGACGTATACCTATCTTGCTTCTGACGTAAGGTATGAGGGCAGCTCGGAAAAGATAAGCCAGAAGCTGCATTATATTGGCATTCCGGTACGGGCCAACTGGAACTTTGTGGATGCAAAGAACTTTACGATGTACGTTTCGGCGGGGGGTGCCATTGAAAAATGTGTGTATGGCAAGATTGGTACTGAGAGTGAGACTGTGAAACCGGTACAGCTTTCTGTCATGGGTGCTGTCGGTGCCCAGTATAACATAAGCAATAGGGTGGGCCTGTATGTGGAACCGGGAGTATCTTATTTCTTTGATGACGGTTCGTCGATACAGACTATACGCAAGGAGAACCCGTGTAACTTTACGTTGCAGGCCGGTATACGTCTTACTTATTGATAGCAGGACAGACATGTTTTTGTCCACTTTCTTGTAGATTCAGAATTTTCTTAATAACTTTCGGCCGTGTTTCTTCGTTGGTGGATGAAGGGACACGGTTTTTTATTGATTGAGAAGAAAGAAAGTAGGTCGGGACATGCCCGGCAATATAACAAACACGTAGTAAAATAGACAAAATGAAGATTAAAAAGAAAGTAGCCTTAAGCGGGCTATTGCTTTGTTGTGCAATCACGGCAAAAGCACAAGTGTGTATTACTCCCCAGGTGGAGCAGCGTGCCAGGGAGTTGGTTTCTCAAATGACGCTGGAAGAAAAAATCGATTACATTTCCGGTCCCAAATCTTTTTATATCCGGGCTGTACCCCGGCTTGGCATACCCGAAATCAGGATGGCCGATGGTCCGCAAGGCATACGTAACAATACTCAAAGTACCTTGTATCCTTGTGGCATCTTGTCGGCTTCGACATGGAACCGTAAGTTGGCTAGAGAGCTGGGACATGGTTTGGCCCGGGATGCAAAGGCCCGTGGGGTAAGTATTCTGTTGGGGCCTGGAGTCAATATCTACCGCTCTCCTCTATGCGGGCGAAACTATGAGTATTTTGGTGAAGACCCTTATTTGACGGGCGAAACTGCTAAAGAATATATCTTGGGAGTGCAGGAAGAGGGAGTTATGGCTACGGTGAAGCATTTTGCGGCCAATAACCAGGAGTGGAGCAGACATCATGCCAGCTCAGATGTGGATGAACGCACGCTGCAGGAAATTTATTTTCCCGCGTTCCGAAAAGCTGTGCAGGAAGCAGGAGTAGGGGCGGTTATGGATAGCTATAATCCGCTGAACGGGGTACATGCCACCGAAAACAGCTGGCTGAACATTGATGTATTACGCAAGCAGTGGGGATTTAAAGGTATCCTGATGTCTGACTGGACATCTGTATATTCTGGTGTGGGAGCCGCTAATGGAGGGTTGGATTTGGAAATGCCCGTCGGTAAATTCATGACCAGGGAAATTCTTATTCCGGCAATAGAGAATGGTATCGTGAAGGAAGAGACCATTGACGCCAAAGTCCGGCATATACTCCAGACATTGATTGCTTTTGGAGCACTTGATACTCCGAGAGAAGATAAATCTATCGATAAAGACAATGCACAGTCTAAGGAAATTGCACTTGACTTGGCGAGAGAAGGAGTAGTCTTATTGAAAAATGATAACGGTACGTTGCCTTACCGGAACGGTAGAACATTGGTAATCGGGCCTAATGCCGATATTATTCCCACAGGAGGAGGAAGCGGATTTGTCACCCCTTATTCGGTAGTGTCACTCTATGACGGTATGGTTCAGTTGAAGGGCGGCAGACAGATAGAGCTGCTGTCTGACAGCATTCTTTATAAGGATATGTCCCAACAGATTTATACGGATGGCAGTTTTACGCAAAACGGTTTTAAGGGCGAATATTATAATACTCGTAATCTTACCGGAGAACTCTTTCAAGCTGCCATAGAGCCTGCCATAGACCATGCCTGGAAATACGGTGCACCGTTCGACGGCATGCCGGTAGATCAGTTTTCTGCCCGTTGGACGGGAGTTTACAAGGCTGACAAGGATGGAACTGTCAAGTTCCAGCTGGCTGGCGATGACGGATACCGTCTGTTTGTAAACGATAAGCTGATTACCGGAGATTGGGGGAACCATTCATTCAGTACCCGCAGTGCATTTATGCAGGTCAGTGCAGGGGAGATATACCGGTTGCGTATTGAATATTTTGATAATGTGGGTGAGGCGACTGTCAGTTTCCAGGCAGGAATGATGGATGAGGAGCGTTTGGCCTCTTCACTGAAGCATGCCAGGAATGTTATTGTATGTGCCGGGTTCAACAGCAGTACAGAAGGTGAAGGGTTCGACCGTCCGTTTGCATTGTCATACGGGCAGGAATATCTCATTAATAAAGTGGCTTCACTTCATGATAATGTGGCTGTGGTGGTGAATGCCGGAGGTGGAATAGATTTCCGCAATTGGGGGCAGAGTGTACAAGCTATTTTGATGGCATGGTATCCGGGGCAGGAGGGTGGAAAGGCCCTTGCCGAAATCATTACGGGCAAGCTTTCGCCAAGTGGCAAACTACCAGTCAGCATCGAGGAAAAATGGGAAGATAATCCGGTATATGGTAATTATTATGACAATCGCAATGTACCTCATAAACGGGTGCAGTATGCCGAAGGTGTTTTCGTAGGTTATAGGGGATATGACCGGAACGGAAAGCAGCCGCTCTATCCTTTCGGGTATGGACTGTCATACAGTAGTTTTGAATATAGTAATCTGAGTGTTGAGAAGACGGGGGGAAGCCGGGTTACGGTAAGCTTTGACATCAAGAATACCGGAAAGATGGATGCTGCGGAAGCGGCTCAGGTATATGTGCGGGATGTGGAATGTTCTGTTCCGCGTCCATTGAAGGAGTTGAAAGGCTACGATAAGGTTTACTTGAAGAAGGGTGAAACCAAGCGCGTTCGGATATTGCTGGATGAGGAAGCCTTTGCCTACTATGATGTGGAATCACATCGGTTTGTAGTGGAAAAGGGGACTTTTGAGATTCTGGCAGGTCCTTCTTCAGCTGATTTACCATTGAAGGCAACTGTTGTTTTATGATAAAATAAATATCAAAACAAGAATGGCAGTATGAAAAAGATAATAATACTGATGGTTTGTCTGTGGGGACTTGGTAACACCTTTACCTCGGCACAAACTACGGAGAAGGAGAAATTCATCTCAAGCTTGATGAAGCAGATGACGCTGGATGAAAAGATAGGCCAGCTTGCACAATGCACCTACCGAGGGAATTTTACCGGACCCGACGGTGGAAATATTCCTAAAGAAGAGTATGTCCGGCAAGGCAGAATAGGCTCTATGCTGAATGTGATAGGAGTAAAGGATATACGCCGTTATCAAGAGCTTGCTTTGCAATCGCGTTTGCGCATTCCTTTAATTTTCGGACTGGATGTTATCCACGGCTATCGTACCGGATTTCCGCTTCCGCTTGCCGAGGCTGCAAGTTTCGATTTGGCCATGATTGAGGAAGCTGCACGCTACAATGCTTTGGAAAGTGCCGCTGATGGTTTGAACTGGGTTTTTGCCCCGATGGTGGATATTTCGTGGGACGCACGTTGGGGACGCGTCATGGAAGGGGCCGGTGAGGACCCTTATTATGGTTCTCGGGTAGCGGAGGCGCGTGTCAGAGGCTTGCAAGGAGACGATTTGGCAGACACGACGACTGTCATGGCATGTATGAAACATTTTGCCGGATATGGTGCACCGATAGCAGGAAAGGAGTATAATAGTGTGGATATGTCAATGGGCCACTTTGCCAATTTTTATATGCCTCCCTATAAGGCGGCCATAAAGGTAGGAGCAGCTACCGTGATGAGTGCTTTCAATGATTTTAATAATATTCCTTGTACTGCCAATGATTTCTTGCTCAACCGGCTATTGAGAGAGCAGTGGGGATTTAAGGGATTTGTTGTGTCCGATTATAATTCGGTAGAGGAATTGGTGAACCACCGTTATGCTGTTGACAAGAAAGATGCCGCAGCCAAAGCGCTGAATGCTGGTCTGGACATGGAGATGGTAAGTACCTGCTACTTGACTTATCTGAAGGAGCTTGTTCAAGAAGGGAAAGTAAAGGAGAGTGTGCTTGATGATGCAGTACGGCGTATATTGGAGAAGAAATATGAGTTGGGATTGTTTGAGGACCCTTTTCGCTACTGTAATCCGGAAAGAGCGGCCAGAATACTCAATGCGCCCGAAGTCCGTAATGCTTCGCTCCGTATGGCCGAGCGTTCCGTTGTATTGCTGGAGAATAGGGAATCTGTGCTTCCGTTGACGGCACAGACGAGGAAGATAGCCTTGATAGGAGGACTCTCAAAATCCCAGTACGATATGGCAGGTGCTTGGGCTGCCACTACGGACCGGAACAAAGTGGTGACCTTATATGATGCATTGGTCCGGAAAGGACTGGAGGTGAGCTATGCTGAAGGCTATGATATGAAGAGCAATCAGTTGACCGGATTGCAGGAAGCATTACAGGCTGCTGAGGCTTCGGATGTCATTGTTGTGGCGGTAGGCGAGAGATTCGGTCAGAGTGGCGAGAAGGCTTCCAAAGTGAATATAGCCATACCCGAGGGGCAGCAGAAGCTGGTGTCGGAACTGGCAAAGACTGGAAAACCTGTCATTGCTCTTGTCATGTGTGGGCGTCCGGTAATCTTCAATGAGATAAGGGAACATGCTGATGCGGTACTGTGTACTTGGTGGCTGGGAAGTGAGGCCGGCAATGCCATATGCAATGTGTTGTGGGGAGAGTATAATCCTTCGGCTAAATTGCCCATGACATTTCCTGCACACGTAGGACAGATTCCCATTTATTATCAGAATAAGAGCACCGGCCGCCCTACCGCATTGAAACAGACCTATAAGGCATCTTATATCGATGCTTCCACTGAGCCTGCCTATCCTTTCGGATATGGGCTTTCGTACACGGATTTTGGATATTCTGATTTGAAACTGCTGCCGGGCAAGGCTGCAGGCGTCCATACGGAGGTGTCGGTAAAAGTGACTAATACCGGTAAGTGTGCAGGAGAGGAAGTAGTTCAATTGTATGTGCAGGATAAGGTAGCCTCTGTTACGCGTCCGATAAAGGAATTGAAGGGCTTCAGGAAAATTCATCTGAATGTGGGTGAAAGCAAAACTGTAGCTTTTCAGATAACTGACGATGCACTGGGATTCTATGACAATGAGATGAATTATATGGTAGAACCTGGTGATTTCGTCTTTATGGTGGGTGGCAGTAGTGATGATGTACAGCAGATTACCTATAACTTGAAAGAATAGGATTCTTACCCTATAAATGAAAAGCAAGGCTGTCTGGAATCATATCCGGACAGCCTTGCTTTTCTGTTTTAGTTGGTTATCACATTCGTGAAATACTCTTTGAACAGTTTTTCTGCCCGTTCCAGTTGTTCCGGAGTATTTTCCTTCACTTCTTTCAATTTGTAATCCCATCCCATGGCTTCGTATTTGTGAACACCCAGACGGTGATAAGGAAGTATTTCCACCCGTTGTATCTGCTGGTATTTGCCAAGACTTTCACCCAGCAGGCGGGTGTCTTCTTCCGAATCGCTGTAACCGGGGACCAGTACATAGCGCAGCCAGAAGGGGTGTTCATGTTCTTCGAGCCAGGCAGCGGTGCGGAGTGTCTGTTCGTTGCTTCGTCCCGTCAGCGTACGGTGGCGTTCGGGATTGAATTGCTTGATGTCCAGCAGCACGAGGTCAGTCAGGCTAAAGAGCTCTTCCACCTTTTCATTCCAGATGCCTCCGTTACTGTCCAGACAGATATGGATGCCGTTCGCCTTCAGCTCCTTGAAAAGAGGAATCAGCGCTTCTGCTTGCAGGGTAGGCTCACCGCCGGAGAAAGTAATACCTCCTTTCTTCCCGAAGAATGCCTTTTGGCTGATAGCCATTTGCAGAATCTCTTCCGGAGTGGTGGGAGTGCCTCCTTTTACATCAATCGTATCCGGATTGGCACAATACAGACAACGGAACGGACATCCTTGCAGGAAAACGACGAGCCGGAGACCCGGCCCGTCGAATGTTCCCATACTTTCGTAGGAGTGTACATTTATCATATTACATTCTTTCGTGGAATGAACGGCTGATGACTTCCAACTGATGCTCGCGGCTCAACTTCACGAAGTTCACGGCATAGCCGGAAACGCGGATGGTGAGTTGCGGATACTTTTCAGGATGTTCCATGGCATCTTCCAGCATTTCGCGGTTCAGTACGTTTACGTTCAAATGGTGGGCACCTTTGGTGAAGTAGCCGTCCATCATGGTTACCAGGTTCTCTACACGTTCTTCCGGTGTCGGGCCCAGTGATTTGGGAACAATGGAGAACGTATTGCTGATGCCGTCCTGCGAGTCGCGGTAGCGCAATTTGGCTACGGAGCTCAAGGAAGCGATGGCACCGTTCTTGTCACGTCCGTGCATTGGGTTGGCACCCGGAGCAAAGGCAACACCTTTGGCGCGTCCGTCCGGAGTGGCACCGGTCTTCTTGCCGTACATCACGTTGGAGGTGATAGTCAGCAAGGAAAGGGTGGGACGGGCATTCTTGTAGACAGGCAGCTTTTTCAGTTCTTCGCTGAAATAGTAAACGAGGTCTACTCCCAGGTGGTCCACACGGTCGTCATTATTGCCGAAGCAGGGGAATGAGCCTTCGGTGTCGAAACCTTCGGTCAGGCCGATTTCGTTGCGGCGTGCAGTGACTTTGGCATATTTGATGGCGGACAGTGAGTCTATGGCGATGGAAAGGCCGGCAACACCGTATGCCAGATTGATGCGTGGGTCGGTATCGATGAATGCCATCTGGGCTTTCTCATAATAATACTTATCATGCATGTAGTGGATGATATTCATGGCCTCGTTGTAGACACGGGCTATTTCAGTCAGTACCTTCTTGTAGTTGGCCATAACTTCCTCAAACTTCAATGTCTCACCGGTCAATACGGGAATACCTTTCACCATGACAGTTCCGGTATTTTCGCAACGTCCACCGTTGATGGCGAGCAGCAGGGCCTTGGCAAGGTTGGCACGTGCGCCGAAGAACTGGATTTGCTTGCCGATGGCTTGGTAGGATACACAGCAGGCAATGCCGTAATCGTCGCAGTTGCGCACTTCGCGCATCAGGTTGTCGTTTTCGTACTGGATGGAGCTGGTATCTACAGAAACTTTGGCGCAAAAATCCTTGAAGCCTTCCGGCAGTTCGGGACTCCACAATACGGTCAAGTTCGGTTCCGGAGAAGGACCGAGGTTGTATAGCGTCTGCAAAAAGCGGAAAGAAGTCTTGGTGACCTTCACGCGTCCGTCGTTGAAGCGTCCGCCGATGGCTTCGGTCACCCAAGTCGGGTCGCCGGCAAAGATATCATTGTACGACTGCATGCGCAGATGGCGTACCATACGTAGTTTGATGACGAACTGGTCTATCAGTTCCTGTGCAAACGTCTCATTGATTTTTCCGTGAGCCAGATCGTATTCAATGAATATATCGAGGAACGAAGATACGTTACCCAGTGACATGGCTGCTCCGTCCTGCTCTTTGATGGCAGCAAGATATGCCATGTATACCCATTGCACGGCCTCTTGAGCTGATGTAGCCGGATGGCTGAGGTCGAGTCCGTAATATTCGCCCATAACCTTGATGTCCTTCAAAGCTTTGATTTGTTCTGCCACTTCTTCGCGTAGACGGATGCGTGCTTCGGTCGGTGAGGTTGCGCAAGTCCTCCTGCTTGGCTTCAATCAGACGGTCGATGCCGTAGAGAGCCAATCGGCGGTAGTCGCCGATGATACGTCCGCGGGCATAGTTGTCGGGCAATCCGGTAAGGAATCCCAGTGAGCGGAAGGAACGGATTTCTTCGGTATATACATCGAATACGCCGTCGTTATGTGTTTTGCGGTAATGGGTGAAGATGTCTTTTACTTTATCGTCCACTTCCACTCCGTTTTCACGGCATGCTTTTGCTACCACGTTGATGCCTCCGAAAGGTTTGATGGATCGTTTCAACAGTTCATCAGTCTGCAAACCGACAATAAGTTCATTGTCCTTATCAATATACCCGGCTTTATGAGAAGTGATGGTAGATACGGTGGTATTGTCCAGTGAACGGACGCCATTGTTGTTCCTTTCTTCTTCGAGAGCCTTCAGACAGATGTCCCAGATACGTTTGGTACGTTCGGTAGGTCCCTGCAAGAAAGATGCATCCCCGGTATAGGGTGCGATGTTTTTACTGACGAAATCACTGACATTGATTTCTTTATTCCAAAGCCCATTGGTAAAGGTTTTGTTCAATTCCATAAATTATTATTCGTCAAAATGAGATTAAAATTGTTTTCTTTGGGATGCGCAAAGGTATGTTATTTTTTTCACAATACCGAACGCTGCGACGCATTTTCTTAAAAAATCTTAAAAAATACCTGCGATTTGTCGGACCATATCGCCCCGGAGCGTTTTTTCTGCAGGACGGAGTCCTTCGGCCTACGGTTTGGCCCCTGCTTTGCAGCGACGAATGCTGACCGGGATCGGGCGGCATCGGCAGCGTCGGGCCCGGCGGACCGGTGCCGCCGCAGATTCCGGCGGGCCGATA
>OLZJ01001151.1_pt1 | contig 11487 bp, 7 predicted proteins | sample 1673951 | NCBI WGS metagenome assembly OLZJ01 (sample SAMEA103958135, study PRJEB25191) | human gut metagenome
TGGCTGTTGCACTCGCCACGGAAGAGGTTCTCTCCGTCACGGCACATGCCGACCAACATCTCGAAGTTGCCGCCATACGCCAGCTTATCGAGCGGAGCCGCCATATCGACGTCCTCGGACTCGATATTGACGATATGCCCCGTCTTGTCGGACAAGGCGTCTGCGACCTGCTCGACGTAATCGGCGTTGAACGCCACATTCAAGCCATCGCCTGCGGAATACAGGGTCTTAAAGCTCTTGACCCACACGTCACGCTCAGCGGGGATAATCTCGCCGTTCTCATCCTTGGCGGCACGCCACTGACCATTCTCGTCCTTGGCGACATCGGCACCACGCCACAGGTCGCGGGCGGGACCCATCAGAAGCTCGTACTTGCGACGGGCCTCCTCGGCGTTGTGCTTCGCCTGCAGAAGCGACTGGGTAACCGGCATGGTCAGCTCCAACACGGCCTTCTGGCAGGTGTTGCGCATCGCAGACACACCACGCTGCGAATAGGAACCGGCGATGCCCGTACCGAAGGACTTGACGGCGCATGCCGTCATGACCTCCTGATTGTCTTCACGGGTCGCACCGGTATGCTCGCCCATCGTAGCGCCGGTGAAATCCATGTTCTGCGCGTTCGGTGCATCCATGCCACCCCAGCGCATGTAATTCAGCAGGTTCGCCGGCTTACCCTTTGCCCCCGTCTTGATACATGCCTCGTTGATAGACTCCAGATGTGACTCAGGGCTGTCGTAGCGGATAGCCGCACGACCGCACTGACCGGAGAAGACCTCATGATACAAACCGGACAGAGCCTCGACCGTCTCCTTACGAGCCTCAGTAATCTCCGCCTTCGTCATGTTGCCGGCCAGATAGTCCGCCTCATTGGAGTTCACCGTCTTGGCGATGCTGTCGAAACGCTCCTTGAAGTGCGAATCCGGGCTGTTGGCAAACGCCACCTTGACATCCAGCGATTGCTGCATGAACAGCTCGAACGGCTTCTCAAGGTCGTCGCTCTTGACACCGTAGTCCAGAAGGTTCGCCTGCACGGAGAAGTTCTCCATCGCCTCGCGACGTGCCGCCGGAGTCATCAGATTAACCACGGCCACGGTATCGCCGTCGAAGTCACCGTCGAAGGACTTATCCATGACAGGGTTGATGGCGACACCCGTCAGGCTGTCATCAATCTTGGCGCGCATATAACGCATACCACCGTCACGCAGGATAGGGTCACGCCAAATCAGGACGTAATCGTCATCCTTGACGCCGATGGAATCCGCCATCGCGCGACCGACCGCCACTTGGTCGATATCCAGACGAGGGTCAGCGTTCCAGATAGCCGTCGCAGAGTTCGGCATCTTGTGAGCCATGACCTCGTCACGGAACACATTGTGCTTGCCCGTAAAAGCACGCTGCACCACATCGCCCGTGATACGGTCGAAGCTCGCCTGAGCCGTCGTCTGGCAGCGCTCCATCTGCGCACGCAGCATCTCCTGCGTCTTGTCGTCCAGACCCGACTTACGGAGCTGTTCCTGACAAGCGCGGTACATGTTGGCCTGATTGAAGACCTCGATGTACTGATGCGTGTAATCGTGCACGCTGGACGTGCCGTCAACGAACGTCTGACCGGAACGCAAGTACGAACTCATGACCGGCAGACCCCACGTGACGTTATCGGTCTGACGCTGACCGGCTTCCTGACGACGATGCACCGTGGTCGGACGGACATACACACCATCTTTGCGGGTGTAGCCCTTACGCTCCCACTCCTGCTTCGTGTACACCACGTCGGTCTTGCCGTCGTTCATCGGGGCGATGGCCTCGCCCGTCGGATACTTCAGCTCGAACGGAAGCTCCATGACGCCACCGGACTTGGCAATCAGCTCAGCGAAGTCATTGTCCATCGACTTGACGTCAAGCGACGGACGACCGTCCTTCGTCACACCCGGCGTACGATACTTCAGCTCCGGCATCTCGATGACGCGACGGACCTCGCCCTCGTGAGGCTGATAGCCCACACGGAACTGACCCGTCTCGCTGATGTCCAGACCGCACGTGATAAGCTGCTCACGGATGTTCGACAGCACCGAGCTGTTGTTGCCGAAGCACTCACGCATGATGGCCGGCGAACCCTTGGCGTTCGCAGCCCACGCCGCCTGAGCGGAGAACTTACGTCCGCCCTCCTCGTCATAGACATGGGTCTTCGCATCTGCCGACTTGTCGGTCACGATGATGCGCATGGAACCCATGGCGCCCTTGATGACCGTGCCATCCGGCGCCTTCAAATCCTGCGGATTCTCCATCAGCTCGCGCGCCGTACCGCCGTTGAAGCGAGACACGGCCGGGAACGGAGCCATGACCATATCCAAATCAGGGTTGGCGCGCAGCCACTTCACCTGCTCCAGAATGCCCTTGTCCTTGGCTTCCTCGTCCGACATGTTCGGGTCCATCACATAGACGACGCCCTTGTTGCCGTACGGGTCGGTGACCTTGTCACCGTTCACCATCGGACGGAGATGACCGTCACGGGTACGAATCTTGTACTCCTCGGCCAGACGCTTCGTGATGACCACTTGGTCGTCCATCGTCCAGCCACCGAAGGTCATCTGCGCCACATTGACCGGACGGGTCACGGCGCTTGCCTGCATCAGGTTCGACACCGTCATGTTCTGACGGTCAAACGGGTTGAACTCCATGTAACGGGCCAACGGATGGTTCATGATGGCGCAACGGGCGTTCTTGTCCGGCGACGGAGTGATACGTCCGTCCGCCTCCACATGAGCGCCGGAAACCAGATAACGCAGCGTGCCCTGATTCGTGCTGGTCGCCGTCGTTGCCACCGGGTCGAAATACCCGTCGGACTCCTCGGTCAGCACGGCCATGTTGCGACCGCCCGTCAACACGAAGGCATCGCCCGTGTTGTCGTTCGCCATGTCGCGACCATAGGAACGAGCCGTGTAATCGGCATGGATGGTCGACCCGTCGCGGATGGCGTTCGGATAACGAACACGCTGCCCCTCGGTCTCGATGATGGCCCACAGCACATCATCCTCCATGCCCTGCTCACGGAACTGCTCAACGAAATCGTAATCGTGACGCTCATCATACAGATGGCGATACGTGTCGTTCACGCTGGTCGGAGCGCCATAGACACCGTCGCGGTTCATCGACAGGAAGTCCTGACGAATCTGGTAACGGATGCTCTCGCGCATCGCCTGCTCGTAACCGCGCAGACGCGTACGCTCCTCGACCGTCGACGGATGACCCGGCGTCTGCGCCAGCACATGCGCCTCGTAGCCCGGAACGAATGCATAGTTCTCGATGCCCGTGAAATTGGTGTACACCACACCATGCTCATCCGGCTCGAAGAACTGACCAATCTCGCCCTCGACCTGCTGCAGAGGGTTCTTGCCGGTCACATACGCCGACGTCGCAATCTGACCCTTGTAATGCACGATGCCGTTGCCGTCGATACGGATGTCCTCATCCTTGAAATCGACGCCGTTGGCCTCCAGCGAATCGTGAATCTCCTGATACATGCTATGCATGAACGGAGACTTCACGTCCTTCATCGCACGGGCAGACGCATAATCGAACTTGACCAGCTTGCTCTTCATCGCCTGCGTATAGAAATCGTCGCCCTTCAGCTCATCGGGCTTGATATCCAGCATACGCATCGCCTTGACGAGGTCATCGTTGTTGCGGTAAATGCCGTAAGCCGACGTCTGAAACGCCGACACGCCAACCGGGTTGAAACGCTGACCGTTCTCGTCCGGCGTGTAATCGCCGATACGGTATTCCACCGACGACGAAGCATGGGCGCGAACCATATCCTCAGGCGACATATCCGACGGATAGACCAAATCAGACAGCTCGTTGCGATACAACGTGCTGGCCACCGCATCATCGGTCTCCAGCTCGCCGACCTCGGAGATACGCTCCTCGAACTCCTCGGCCTGACGACCCGGACGCATCAGGGTCGACTTGTTGCCAAGCAGGACATCGTAATAGCCCTGCTGAATCACGGCGATGTCGGGATTGCCCGACAACTCCGGCGCGAAATCCTCGTCATGACCATGCTCGGCAACATGCTGGATAATACGCTCCGCGTCCAGCTCGGCGGCATAGTTCTCACGCGCCGTGCGAACCGCCTCGCGCAGATACTCATCCGCATCCGCCTGACTGACCATGGTGGTCGTCGCAGCGGAACGCCCGCTCACATCCACGTTGATGTAGAGCTGGTTGTTATAACGGTCGCCTTCCTTGCCCGTATGGGCGTTACGGTGGGGCTTGCCGATAGTGACATGGGAACCACGGGAGTTATGGTACGTGCCATAGACCGTCTTGCGCTGGTTGCGCTCGATACGGGTATACGTGCCGAACTTACCGACCGGTTCGTCGGTACCCGGCTTCGTCATCGGCTCGCCGAGACCGTACTTCACCATCATCAGCGTCTCATCCACCGTAGGCTCCGGCGCATCACTGATGCTGGTGGACATGGTCGTCTTCAACAGCATGAACATGCCATTGTCATACACACGACCAATCATGCGGGCATTGTCCGGCGTATCCATCACACGAATACTCACGCGCGTGCCGTCCACCGTCGCCTGCAGCTGTCCCGGACGCATGTCGGGACGAATGCTGTAATCACGACCCTCTCGGTCCAGCTCCTCCATGATGGCGACAGCCTTATCCATGGAACGACGATGCGTCTGCATCTGCTCCGGCGTCATCTTCGACAGGTCGAAGCCACGCTCAACCCATGACGAGCACTTCGCATAGTCCTCAGCGGACATAAAGCGCTTCAGACGGGTCATCCCCAACAGGTCCGCCTTGCACGTCAGCGAGCGACCACGGTCGCTGCCACGCCACACGACGTCCTTGCCGCGCATGGACAGATTGCCCGCATACGGTGCTGCAAACCCGCCACGCGTCGTCGCGAGCGCCTCGGCGGAAGGCACCTTGCTATCCATAGCGACACCGCCAAGACGAGTGCCGTTATCCATAACGGCATCGTTCATGGCAAACCGAGGGTCATACGGCGAAATCGGCATATAATGCCCCTCGCTCGTCACCTCGGACTCCTTACCAGTCTCCAGACCGACCAGCGACTTGTAGTCGGCGAACTGATGATTGAACAAACGACGACCTGCATCTCCGTCCGCATACGGGGCATGCCCCATGCGCTCGGAAAGAACCGCATTCGTCGCTGCGATGAAGTCTGGAATCTTCAGAGTCTCCATCGACTTTCCTTCGGACGCCAATCGCTGACCCAAACGAGTGCGGAACATACGACCCTCGGACGCCATGATGTAATCAGGGCGACTCTCAGTGACTTGCGACTCGTTATAGTCGCGAATCACGTCGTAGAACGCATACTCGTAGAGGTAACGAGTCTTGTCCTTAGCAGTCAGTTTCATCGTATCCTTCACATCCTTTCCGATGTCGTGAACGTAAACACAAAAGAAGCCGGAACCCAACGACATCTCGTCGGAATCCCGGCTTCTGCAACGCATTGGCGCGGACCTTCGCGACGACTCGCTCTTATTGCCCGACGGCAACCTTCCGTGGTCACATTCATGCACCTATAATCTTAGAAAAGTATACCATATACGAACGAAAATTTCAAGACTTCAGAGCAACATAACCGCAGGTAAAATAACGAAAACACCTTCCCTGCTGCGTACAGAATAAATACGACAAGGCGCGACGCCTTGCGATGGGAATCCTGAGAATCGTAGCTCAGTGGTAGAGCTTCGGGCGTTCCGTCCATGAGAGGGTTCGAGTCCCTTTGTTCTTGCGGGAAGAGTGGGTAGCGGGCGACAGGCCGAAAGGCGACGCACCGGGTACAGCGCGGGTTCGAATCCCGTCGGTTCTCTTATTTTTTTTAACAAGAAAGGAGCACACCCATGAAGGAAACCAAAACCAAAACGCTAAATCTGTCCATCGAATGCCGGGCTTACTACAACTCACACATCGAGGTGCCGGCTAACCTCACCTTTGACGAGGCCATCGAGTACGCCAAGCAACGCCTCGACGAGGTGCCCATCGAAGGTCATCTCGAATACGTATCAGGCTCTGACGTTCTCGACATCGACAACTGCAACTTCAACGAATAAAGGAGGACAACACAATGGCAAATCTCAAACGAACCGCAGTCGGAGGGGAATCACGAGGACCCCAACCATGGCAGTACACCCACACGGAGACGTGGGTCGCCGACGACGCCATCACCGATGACGACTTGGAGCGACTGAAGGAAGAGCATTACGACATGTTCCCCGTCGTCGGCGTCAGATTCGAAATCGGACCCGATTCCAAGACCGTCACCGCCACGGTCATCGAGGACGACTGCAGCTAACGAAAATAAGCCACCCGCATGGGTGGCTTATTTTTTTCATCGTATCAGAGTATCTTCGTCGCGTCGAAGTACGCATCCAGCATCGTCTGCGCCGCTTGAAGCTGTGGCCAAATCATCGCCATCTCCTCGGGCGAGATGTCGCGGAACGGTCGCCCGCCGACAAAATGAAGCTCGTACCCCTCGTCGTCACGTATCCACCACGCCACGACGTAACAGTTGTGATGACCCTCGTCCCACTTCACCAGCTCCACGGGGATGGCACGACGAATCGCAGAGTCATTGTCGTACCGGAACCTGTCATTGGTGTACTTCTCTCTCACCGTGGCGATTTCAAAACAGCCGAATCGCCAGTGAAAATCGAAGACCCCGTCTTGGGAAAACGTCTGCTCCTGCTCCATTATGAAACCACCGCCTTCTCCTTCGCACGGCGAAGCATCGCCGGCAGATGATACAGATAGTTCGACAGCACCGTGACATGGAGCTGTACCTCGACCGGCACATTCCAATAAGCATCCGACAAGCACAGACTGCGACGCAGACTCATGCCCGCCCTCTTCGCCGTATCCACGGCATCGCTGTCAGACCACGAGCGATTGCCGCAATCATCGACACGGGCGAAACTTTTCTCTGTCAGTATCGCCTCACGCTCGATGTATCGCTTCACGATGCCCACCGATACGGCAATCACCGACGGATGTGGATTGCCGATATGCTCCAGAACACTGTCGACGAAACAGATGTCACGCCAGTCCTCAATTACCTTACCCATACGAATTACGCCCCTTTCTTCTCAACGACGCCATCATCTTCGACCATATCCCCGACAACCGTGCGACGCACATGCACCGCATTATCCGTGCGCAACAGTCCTCGCGCACGGCTTGGCACATCCGGGGAACACAACTGGTCGAGATTCGACCCGCGAAAACCCGATTTCATCAAACTCTTGACGTCATACTCCAGAATCAGCGGCTCGGGATAATCCATACGTCCCGACGTGCTGACCTGATTATCCGAACACGTCCAATCGGGATACTCTTCAAGCACCTGACGGAAGTCCTTCAGGAAACCCTTCTTGCTCTGAATCTTTCCCGACGGCATATACGTGCGATACCAGCCCTCGTAGAACCGATACAGCCAGTCCCATGGAATCAAGTCCCACGAGAAGCGAGGCAACGTATCCTCGGTGAACTGACGCACCGGGTCGTTGAACGACTTGTAGTCTTCCAACAGGTCAACGCACGCCGTCGGCTCGTCAAGCTCGTAATAATCAGTCTCGGCAAGCACGTGATACAACACGTATTCAAGCACGTCCTGACGATACAGATAATCGTCCTTGATGTACTTGCGCTCGCGACCCTGAAAACGCTTGTCGAACGGAATCACCAGCAGACGACGGTACATCGACTCCGACTTGTCCTTGAGCTTGGGCATCTCGTTGACGCACTGCACCATGAACCCGCGAAACAGAAGCGACCTCGGGTCCTTGAACTTGCGGTTTATCTGGAACGGGTCATGGGTGATGACGCACTTGAGCGCGGCCGCGTCATCCACGAACGTACCGGTGTCGTTTTCATCGGTGATGATAGCCGACACACGGGTCAGAGGCTCCAGCATGAACTGCTCGGAAAAATTCTTCAACGGGATGGACTCCCATGCGCCCGTACCACACAGATTGCGCATCAACACGCACAGCGTTCCCTTGCCGTTGTTGCCCAGTGTCGAGTAGAACCATGCGCTCTTGTTCCAACTCACGTTCGGGCGGATGACCGCCCCGATAATCTCCCACAACAGCCTGACGATTTCCGGGTCGTCGGAAAGCTCGTTCATCCACGAGACGACGTCCCAATCGGTATCGTCATCGCTGTTATGTATCACGGGATTTTTCGCGCCGTCGACGAAGTTGACGTGGCTCTTGCTGGTAAAGACAAAGTCCGGGTCGAACGCCATCAGAATCTTGTTGCCGTAATCGTAGATGCCGTTATTCACAGCGACCAAATCACGGTCGCGACAACGCTCCACGCGAGGGCAAATCGCACGAAGCACGGCAACCGTCTCGGCAACGTCCTTGATGCTCATGGCTTTGTTGTAACGTCGAATCAGACGCTCGATACCGTCGAAGCTGGTATCGTAACAACCCATGTTGTCGCCCTCGGTCTGATAGATGCCGATGTCATAGTTGCCCTCGTCGCGAACGCTGGCCCAGCAGACGCACACGGCATGATGCAACTTGTACAGAAGCACCGCAATCTGCATCGGATGCAGACCGCTGATGCGCTTATAGCGCTCCACGCCCTGCTTCTGGTCAGGATAAGCATCCCTCTGCTTCGCGCCGGCGGGCGCATTCGGGTCGCGCTTACCCAAGTTGTACGCATCAATGCAACGGTTCGTCAAGGTGAGAAGCTCGTATTTGAGTGTATCGCGAGCAGGAGGGTTCTCCGTGTCGATGCCCTGCAGATAAAACAGCGTCGCATACTCCAAAAGGTCATCATAAGCAATGACCTGCTCAGAACAGTATGATACAATGTCAGCAGCGCAATCGTCAGGTAAGCGCATATCTTCCTCCGTCGCTCCGATGTCGACTGCATCGGGGCGATTTTCTTGTGAACTCACGCTCATCCCTCCTCTCTATAAATATCGTGCTCCAGCATGAAGCGTTCCAGACTCATGCGGTGCACCTTCTTGTGCCGACTGTTTCCTCCCGGTGCGATAAACGGACAGTCGGGCTGATTCATCAATTCATTCAATCGGTTGATACCGATGCCGAACAGCTCGGACGCTTCCCGCTTCGTCAGAAACGGTTTGTACGACAGCGCTTGGATGTACGACGCATAATCTTCCATGGACATCTCAACCCCGCCAATCACATGGCGAGTCGTTGAGACGACCGGCGTCTCACTCTGACTCATCACAGGCTTGCTCATGACAATCACCCCTCCCTTTCTTCTTGCCTATATCACATTTATACACAGTATACCACAGTAACACATAAAAAGTCAATACCTCGCGCATCTATGCCTCGACAGCAAGACATTCGTTCCCGCCCGGCGACCTTCTGACTCACTTCGTTCTTACTCACTTACTCACTTGGAAAAAACAAGTGAGACCCGCCGAAAACGCCGATTATCACGGGAAAGTACGCCAGAAAGAAGGCGCTCGTCTCACTTTCTTACTCACTTAATCTCACTAAAAAATTAGCAAGTGAGACGGTGTTTTCCCCCATTTTTCAGGGCTTTTAGGGTCGTTACTCACTTTACTCACATTTTTCCAAACCCTTATATATAGAAAGAAGTACAAAATTACTCGCCATAAATAGATTGAAAAATAGTGAGTAAAGTGAGTAAGAAAATAGCAAATTGCCCATGTTTACAGGGGAAACGGGCAATTTCTTTAGCGTACTAAAGTGAGTAAGGATTTCGAAAAACGCCCATAAATGAGGCTTTCGCTTACTCACTAAAATTTGCTCAAGTGAGTAACAAGTGAGTAAGAACTGAGTAAGCAACACGGCGTCGATGGAAATTTCCGCACTCGCGCCCATTTATTGCTGTACCCTATTGCATATCGAAAACAATAGTTATATAATAAAAGATTATTTTCAAAAACCTGCGAAATGACGCAACCACGCCCAGACCGGTCGTCTCACTTTACTCACTTCCAAATGAGAGATGCACCAAAAACTGCCCTCCCCTTTTCTGTACGTTCTTCGACCAACCGACAGAACAGTCTCGATGGAACCGAAATCGTTTTTGTACAACGCACCCAATAAAAAACGACGCCGTAGAATGCTCTCTACGGCATTTTTCTGACACCACATGGGTTCTTTATCGTCTGACCTATTAAAACGTCTTAAAACGGCTCTGAGGGACTCATACGGTGTTTCCCTATACGCACGAAAAAAGACCCGCCGAAGTTTTGCCTAATCGCAAAACCTCGAACGGGTCTTTTGTCATATCAGGACTGATTTTGCTATCAGTTCTTCAACTGACGACCCATCTCGGTCTCAAAACGTCCGTTCGCGAACTTCCAACTCGATTGCGAAATCAGGAAATCGAGGAACGCATCCGTTACCGTAAACGAACCCATGCGCTCCACATCGTGAGCGTTGATGTTCTGCTCCGAATAAACGTTCGACGTCGGGTCATGAATCGCCTCGTTGATGCTGTTCAGCTCTTCACTCTTGACGCCCATGACAATATACGGAACACCCGTCGCCGAATACAAAGAGCCGTTGCGCATCTCGAAGTTGATGCGGTCCTGCTCGAAGTCGCCCTTCACCTCAAGAAACGCGTTCGTAATCGTCTGGTCCAGACTGTGATTGTAACGACCGTTGTTCTTGAAATCAGCCGGAGACAAAGCGCCATCGGCGTAGCATGCCGTATGCATCGCATCGTATTCGGCCGCCTTCTCGGCGTTCACACGGGCCTGCTCCTCGTTCGGAACGGCGCGTGCGGCAAACGATTCCTGCATCGCCATGTAATCATCGTCAATCGGCGGAGAATACATGTCGTCATCGTCCGAACCCTTCAGCGTCTCATTCAGAGAGGTGTTGATGACCTCCATGATTTCATCGGCGTACAGGTCGGGGTCGAGCTGTTCAATCTGATGCTCCGTGTAATCATACGTCGACTGGTATGCCTCGCGGGCCATGTCGACAGCCAATGCCTGCGCAATACGCTTGTCGAGCATCTTGTCGAAATCAGGCACGTTCTTGCGCACATCGAAGTCCTTCGCCGAGGACAGCGTCGGGATGGTCTGGAACGTGTACTTGTGACCCGGCTGCGTGATGGTCTCAGAGAACAGGCGCCAAGACATCGGCAGAATGGTCTCGTTACGGTTCCAAATCGGCGAGTCACCGGCACGGAAGATGATGGAGTTACGCTCCGAAATGAACGCCATGTCGTTGTACTTGATAACCGGCTCCTCGACCGTCGTCATCGTGTACGACACCTTGCCCTCGTTACGCATCCAGACCTTCTCGGTATCACGCGTGATGGTCTTGGAGTTCGTGTAGGCACGGTGCTGCGTACCGCTCATCTTCTGCAACGTATCCAACATGCTGTCGTCAGTCGACTTCAAAAAGACGATGTTGGACGTGTTGCCCTGCACGATTTTATCGACGCTATCGCCGTAAACATCGCGCA
>OLZJ01001161.1_pt1 | contig 11384 bp, 8 predicted proteins | sample 1673951 | NCBI WGS metagenome assembly OLZJ01 (sample SAMEA103958135, study PRJEB25191) | human gut metagenome
CGGCCCGGCATGCCCACCGGGCTGTGGATGATGGCCAGGTCCTCCTCCCGGGTGGAGAAAGCCGAAAAGGAAGCGGCGGACATCGTCGGGGAGCTGGCGCGTGCCGTCGAAGAACTGGGCGGCGCCATCGGAGGACAGGCCGGGGAGATCGTCACCCTGATGGGAGATATCGCCCTGTTCACCCTCACCACCATCAACGGGCTGGACAAAGTGGCGCAGACCGGAGCGAATGCCATCTCGGCTGTGGAGAAGGCGTCGGTCATCCTGACCATCATATCCGCCGCGATACAGCTGTTCCAGAAGATAAGCGAACTTGGGAACAACCGGGCCTTCAGGCAATACGAGGCCTACGCCGAGAAGATCAAGGAGATAAACGCCCTGACCGATGCGGTGAACGAATACCGCATCGCCGCCCTGGAGGCGCAGCAGGCCGAGAGCAACTGGTTTTCTGCCGACAACCTCAAGAATCTCCGTGATTACAGGGCATTGCATGACGAAGTGGCCAAGGCTTACGCAGACAAGGCCATGGAGTCACAGGCGATATACCGCAACGAGAGCGGGGGCGGATGGCTGACGGGCGCGCTCAACTGGGTGATGGGCAATTTGTCCGCCCTTGCATGGTGGGACGAATGGAGGGACATCTGGGGCCAGGGGGATTACAAGGAAGGCCAGACGGCGGCTATCAACAACCTGCGTATCGAGACGCGGAAAAAAAGCAGCGGTTTCCTTGGCACCGGTATCGGCGGGAAGTCACAGAAGACCGAGGACCTTGTCACCTGGGCACGGAACCAGGGGTTAGGCGAGCTGTTTGACGATGAAGGGCTGATCAACAAGGAACTTGCACAATCGCTTATTGACAACTATGGCGACAAACTTGTCGGGCAGACGAAGGAGACGCTCGAGGCCCTTATAGAGCTCCGGGAAAAATACGACGAATACATAGAACAGCTGCACGAGTATGTGAGCTCCCTGTACGAGCCGCTGACGGAGAACTTCGTGGACAGCCTGTGGGACTGGTTCGACAACGGGAAGGACGCGCTGGACAGCTTCAAGGACTATGCCTCGGACACCTTCCGTGACATTGTTTCCGACATGATGCGCACCATCGTGCTTGACAAGGTGGTCGGCTCGTTCGGTGATGACATTGCCGCCCTGTACGAGGAGTACGCCAAAGGAAAGATCGACGAGGCGGAGCTGATGAGGAAGGTGGCCGAACGCACGGAAGACCTGGTAGGCAAATACCAGGACAGCATACCCGGGCTGCAGAACATCATGGACCTGGTCGGAGGCTACCTGAAGGATGCCGGGATCGATATCAAACAGCCGGAGGGCTCCTCCCAGTCCGGCCGGGCCGGAACCGTCACCTCCATGACCGAGGAGACGGCCGGAAGGCTGGAGGGGATCGGCAACGCGGCCCTTGACCGTATCATCAGCATTGACAACAACCTTACGAGGCATCTCGAGGGGATGGCGACATCCCTGGGCAAAATTGCGGGGAATTCGGAGTACCTCAGACACCTCGAAACGATAAACGAGAACATCGCGGAGCTCCGGCGCGGTGTGAAACTGAAAACATAGGGCTATGGAAGTGGAGGAAGGACTGCTGAAGATAAACGGGACGGATATGGCGTCCCTGGGATGTTTCCTGTACGAGGAGAACGCGGGGGACCATACCAATTACGACTCGCTGATGAAGCCGCCGAAGATGAAGGAGTACACATCCGTCAGCTACCGGGAGCTTGACGGCGAGGAGCTGCCCGAAACCCTGCTTCCCCGCTACGAGGCGAGGGACATCACGCTGAAGATGGCGGTGGTTGCGGATACACGGGCCGGGTGGTTCGAGAACTACAACGCCGTGCTTGCCTTGCTGAAGTCGGGATGGCTGACGCTGGATGTCCCGGAGATAGGCCGGGTGATGAAGGTCTATCTGAAGGAATATACCCGGTACAGCCAGTTCACGACAATCAGAAGTACCGGCCAGCAGATAGCCGGATTCACGGTCACGCTGCGCGAGCCGAAACCTTTTTCAAACAGTGATTAAAAACGATTTAAAAGCATCATAGATGGAACTTGCGATCTACAACAGGCAGGGAACCCTGAAAAGGAAGGTCAGTCCCGACTCATCGTCTCGGTGGACCGAGGAGGTGGGAACAGAATTCGTGGTGACGGTGAACTTCACCACCTGGGAGTTCTTCGTCCTGTCGGTCGGCGACTATGTGGAGATATCGGGAAAGCGGTTCTCCATAAAGAAGGAATACCGCCCGAAAAAGACCGACACACAGAAATACACCTACAATATCAGCTTCTACGGCCGCGAGCACGACATGCAGGACCTGTTGTTCTGCCGTCTGAACCAGGGGGAGGACGACCTTGAGTCCGTCTTCGCCTATGACGGCACGCCGATGGAAATGCTGGAAAAGCTGGTGGCGAACATGAACCGCAACACCGACGGTGTGACGTGGCGTGCAGGCCAGGCCGTCACCGGCGACCGGAAGACCATCAACTTCAACGGCCTGTTCTGCTGGGATGCGGCAGGCGAGATAGCCGGTGCCTGGGAAACCGAGTGGTGGTTGGACGGGGAATACCTGAACATAGGGAAATGCGAACACGGCGAACGGGTCACGCTCGGCTATATGAAGGGATTGAAGACGGGACTGACCCAGAATGAGAACTCCAATTCGATCAAATGGTTCACACGGCTGATCCCCGTAGGCTCAACCAAAAATATTGACCCGTCAAAATACGGCTACACCCATCTGCAACTGCCGTCACGGGACAAGTATATCGACCTGAACACTCAATTGGGACTGAAGGAGCATCGCGAGGAAGCGGCCTTTCAGGATATATTCCCGCACCGTCTGGGTACGGTGTCATCGGTAAGGTCCGAGGAGCAGACCAATACGGACGGGGAGGAATACACCGTCTATTATGTCAAGGACAAGGATCTCCCCTTCAATCCGGATGAATACATGATCGGTGAGGAGGTGATACACATCACTTTCGAAAGCGGCGACCTCTCCGGAAGGGAGTTCGAGTGCAACTGGCATAACGGCACACAGGAGTTCGAGATCATCAACACCTACCCGGACGACAACACCCAGATACCGGGAGGCAACATCATACCTCAGGCCGGTGATACGTATATCCTGACGAACATCCGCATGCCGGATGAGTATTACCCGATAGCGGAAGAACAGTACAAGCAGGCGGTTGACAGCTTCCTGACAGAATACAGCAAGGACATATCCATCTATTCCGGCGACACGGATTACATCCATGTGGATAAAAACAGTGTGCCGTTATCGCTCGGGCAAAGGGTGAGACTGGAGGACGCGCAGTATTTTGAGGCCGGATATATTGACACCCGCATCACAAGGATAGAGAGGAAACTGGGCAATCTTTCCGAGGCTTCCATTGACTGCTCGTCGGCGGTCAGCACCTCATGGAAGTCATCCGTGGACTCGACGTTGAACAATCTGGAATACACGCTGGCGCAGGAGATGGCGCAGGCCAATGTCCGCCTGCTGAAGACCGGCGATATGGAGAGCCCGAGCGACTATACGGCTTTCTCCTCCCTGAGGGCTATAGGAACCTTCCTGAGAAAGAACATAGCGGATATCGCCAGCGAGATCATCACTTTTCTCAAAGGTCTGAGGGTCGGCAAGTTTGTCACAGGCCTTGTCGGCGGCAGCGGTGCGGCCATCTGGTTTGACAAGAACGGCAAGACAATAGTCGAAGCCGACAAGGCGATGTTCCGTGAGGAACTGATAGTACCGCAGATCACGTTCAACTGCATTGATGTGATAAGTGGTGACAAGGCGAATTCGTTCGCATACGGAAGAATAAAGACCGTTGACACGGAAAACCGCACGGCCACGCTGGAACTGCTTGAGGGGCAGTGGGGCACGTTACATGTAAGTGATATCTGCCGTGGCATACTTCACAACATATCCGGCAGCAACCATACGAAGGATGAATACGGTCCTAACGGATTCATGGAGTATTCCGGGTACGTCACCTCGTATTTTACTCCTACAAACATCATAGAGAATGAGGCCGGAAACATGAAGTTTGAATACGCTCTTCAGGCAGGAACAAGCGTGCACCCTCTTCCGGGTATGAACTTCTTCGCATACGGCAACTTTACTGACAAGGACAGACAGGACATTACCTATGAGAACAGATCTTACTTGCGCAGATTGGTCAACGTGAACACATGGGTAATAGATCCGGATGTGAACATCGCTTATCAGAACGGAAACCTGAGTGGTCTTACAGTCAACGGGCAGGTGATGGACGGTTATTCTTCATTCCAAGACAAAGTATACATAAGGGGAACAATAAAACGACTCAAACCCAACGGTGAAGTGGCTATGGACTTAAGCTACGAGGGTGTATGGCAATCAGGCAGGCATTATGATTACTACGATAGTGTGACGTATAACGGCAGCACATGGGCGTGTCTGAACAAGAACGGTTCGTCCTCTGAGCCGGGTACGGACGCTGACTGGCAGGAGATCGTATCCAAAGGTAGCAAGGGTGACAAGGGTGACGGTTACACCCAGATGGGGCAGTTTAAGACTGGTATGGTCGTTCCCAAGATGGGTGTCGTTTCGATGGGTGGCGGCTCTTATGTAGCCAAGGCATCCACTACCAATCCCCCCTTATGGTGCTGGACGGACAATGCCGGTAACCGGTTCACCTTCGCCGATGGCGGTTATGTGCTGACGGGTGAAGTGAATACTGCTGAATATGACGTATTAGCTGAACCGGGAAGAGATGGTACGGACGGAATCAATGGCACCGACGGTGTTCCCGGTACTCCGGGAAAGGACGGGAAGACCTATTACACGTGGATACGCTATGCGGATGACGATCAGGGAAACGGAATCAGCAATGATCCCACAGGAAAAGCATACATCGGACTGGCATACAACAAGGAAACCGCTGTGGAAAGTAACAATCCGTCCGATTACAAATGGAGTGACATCAAGGGCGAACCGGGCGTTCCGGGTGCTGTCGGTGCCGACGGGAAAACCTATTATACATGGATAGCCTACTCGGACAACGCGGACGGAAGCGGAATGTACCAGCAGCCGAATGACAACACCAAATATATAGGCATCGCGGTAAACAAGGAAACCGCCACGGAGGGCAGCAATCCTGCCGACTACACGTGGTCGCAATTCAAGGGCAACAAGGGTGACGGTTACACCCAGATGGGGCAGTTCAAGACCGGAATGGTCGTTCCCAAAATGGGTGTCGTTTCGATGGGTGGCGGCTCTTATGTAGCCAAGGCATCCACTACGAATCCTCCCTTGTGGTGTTGGACTGACAACGACGGCAACCGGTTTACGTTCAACGATGGTGGTTACTGCTTGACGGGTGAAGTGAATACAGCCGAATATGACGTATGGGCTGAGAAGGGCGATACCGGAGCAAAAGGCGACAAGGGTGATGATGGTGAAAAGGGAGACAAAGGAGATAAGGGAGACAAGGGAGATCAGGGCGTACAAGGAATACAGGGATGTATTATACGGTCTTCCGAGTGGGCGTCCGGCGTGACGTACAGGAATGACGAGGACCTTACAAGTGGCACGCGGTATATTGATATCGTAATGGTGAGAAACAATAGTGCGGTGGACGGATGGGATGTTTATAAGTGTATCAAGACCCATACATCGTCATCTTCCATAACCTATGCCAATACCACCTATTGGACGGAATTAAGCAATGTCGGTCCTATCTATACCAGCCTGATAATAGCCAATAATGCCAGTCTTGATTTCGTCCAAGGCAATGAGTTATTGATTAAGGATGCAAATAATAATATTGTAGCCGGTCTTACAGGAGGAAGCAGCAAGGAAGCCGGTACGACACCTGTAAGGATATGGGCTGGCGGTGATGTTCCGGGCAGTGCACCGTATCGTGTGAACCAACTGGGTGAGTTTGTGTCCACGAAGGCGAATGTGACAGGTACGATTACCGCAAATCTTCTCTATTCACCGGGAAGCGATATGGATAGTCTGGCTGATTCAGAAGGTAACATGACCGTGAATCCTTCCACTCAGGGATCAACATTCTTCTGTGCCGACGGTTTGGGTGGTACCATAACCCTCCCTGCCGCATCATCATGGAACGGTTTGAAACTGACGTTTGTGGTTGACATGACCTCAAGGGTGGCTAAGAACCCGGACAAGTACAAGGCCACGAATTATTTTTGCGGTCTGGCGGGAGCTTATAACAATATAACAGAATTGTCAATGGCAAGGCCTTATATGTTGGAAATGATAGCCTTTAATAACCATTGGTATATAACGCGTATGGATTTAGTATCGTAAAAAAATAAGTTATGAAAGAATTATGGCAATTAATCAAGATGCTGTTCTCAAGCAAGCCGGGTAATTTCGATAATCCTCAGATGCTTGCCATGAAGCATTATCCTTTCAAGGGATACCGTTTCATGATGTGGTGCGGACGGATGATTTACCGTATCGAGAACAAAGAGAATATAGAGAAGTACATGCAGACCTATGCGGGTAAGGAGAGTATGACTCACGAGACCATACACCTGCGCCAAGCACAGTTTGCCGGCTCATGGGTAAAATACTACTGGCGGTATTTTATCGAATGGATCAAGGGAAATCCTATCATGCACCCTGCAAGTTCGGCGTATTATACTATAAAATACGAAATGGAAGCATATGCCAATGAAGGCAATCCGAATTATCCCGTGAATTATGATGGGAACAACCTTTTCCGGTATAAGATAAAAAGTGGCAGGAAGAAGCTGTACAAGTCGGTTGGAGGAACATCTAAAGCATGGATGGCTTATATAAAAACATTGTAATAATTAGAAACATAGTAATAAATAATTAAAAAAAATACGATTATGGCAGACAAAAAATTAAATGAAGTATCGCAGTTGACGGACTTTGATTATGCATTGGTTGTAAAAGGGAATGACGTGGCAAAAGTTACAAAACAGCAATTAGCTACAATTCTGGGGGAACTCTTGCCTACTGCAAGTAATGAGAAGAAAGGATTAATGCCAGCAGGAGGAGTATCAAGAATCCCTTCTTTTCGATACTCATCTGATAATGTGTATAAATTGGAGTATCCATTTTATGGCATTGTCGGTGGGCATTCAGACAGGGCCAACACAACTTCTTTATATGTTATGGAAGTAGATCGAATTTATAAAATTTATGCTACATCTGGTAATACTATTTCTTTCAAAAAAGATAGTGATGGAAATGTTTATGCAAGTGGTGGCGATGGTGGCTTTAAGTTTTATATTATCCCTTTCAATGGAAGGACTGTAGAAGTGTATAGCGGGGATATATCCAATTTTGAACAAATTAGCGTTCTATAATAGTTGACACTTTTTCTTTTATTGAAGCGACCTGGGGGGACTGTTGGGAATAAATGATACGTGGTTTAGAACACGAAGTACATATAAAGGAAGCATACTACAAGCCCCAACCGGTATATACCGACCTAGTGCGGACATTACTGACAACCTTTCAGGAGGTGGTCTTATTCTAGTATTTAGGATGGATAATAATAATGCTTGTGTTTTTCAAGTGACCGGGAATGGCGCCTTAGCTATTCGTACAATGAATGCAAACAATGGTAAATGGAGCGAATGGAATATAATAGCTAATCCAAGTTTCCCAACATGATATCGTGCTACAAACCCGATCTGGGGGGATTCTTGGGTATAAAAAACGGGTGGTCCGGTACAAGCCGGTTCCACCCGATCCTGATATGCACAACGCCATGTGCGGTGCAAAGGTAATAAATATCTGAATAAACCGCTATATTTTTCAAGATATAGAGATTTCTTCCAAATCTGATATACTGATTTGATCTGTCACGTCTGTGAAATAAAAGCGATGAGGTTCATTTGCAAAAACCTCAATATTAGACCTCGACCACATACCGTTATAAGTGTAAACATAAAAACTTGTTTCATCTTTAAAAAGTCTGATATTACTCCCTCCCTTTGCCAACAACATATTTGCAAATATATTATTGTCTGAGAGGATCACACGAATATATCTGCAAGTATCCGATGTACCATTAGGTGCACTATAGATATATAATCGATGGAGAATATTTTTGCCATAATCACAAACTTTAAACAAAGTAGCATTCTTTGATCCGCTAGAAATGCTATAAAACGTAGAGTTTAAGGCTTGTATACTATCGCTCAAGCCTGTTTTTTCTTTCGTAGCCGTACCGATCAGTCCCCCCAGATCGCCAACAGGCAGAAATTCTTGTTTAAATTCCTACCTGTGTGAGCGTACTAATATCTATATCTACTTCTGTTGCTGAGAGAGCATTATTTTGGGGCTCTTTATTTTGAAAATAGACAATAACACGTGAATAGTGGTTGAGTTTAATATATAATTCATTGTTATTGTCTATATATAGTAATATATTTTTAGGACCATTATTTTTTAAGAAAGACAATTGGCTATCATTATGGTTTTTCATTATGATATAATTATCTGCTAAATTTGAATTACCTTCTCCTATAATGGATATTACCATGTTTTCATTTCTGACAAAAGATAGCTTATAGATAGGAAAATTAATTGTCATGTTTTCAATTCTTATATAGTTACTTTTTGTCATCAGTTCCCCCAGATCGGTATCATGGACTTTATTCTGTTAAGATTTTAGTCCAATTTTGCCAATTGTTATACCATTGTATACGTTTAAATACATTATTGTGTCGGAAAAAAAACTGAAGTTTACAACTACTCGATCCGTCCATAAATCCCAATGTCAATAAACCTCCCGGTGAAGAATCTGTAGGTAAATTGGTAGAACCAATATATGCAAAAACAAATTCATTCATTGGGGTTTCATTAGCATCCACTGTCTTCATTCCTTTATCCTTAATGCATGAGGCAATCTCTATCAGTCCCCCCAGAAGCAATTTTTTATGTATTGTTTTGTCATAAAGATAGAAATACTTAACTTTAAAATAAAAACTGCCATGTTAGAAAAAATTAGATATCGTTTGGTCTATAATCGCCAAAAGAAACTTAATAAACAAGGAACTGCCTTAGTGCAGGTTGAAGCATATTTAAACCAACGTAAAGCCTATTTTAAAACAAATGTATATTTAAAACCAGAGCATTGGAGCAAACAGGGAGCACAAGTTGTTAACCATCCTCAGAGTAATGAACTCAATGCGATGTTATATGGTTACATATTGGATTTGCAGGCGATAGAGCTGAATTGCTGGAAAAATGGTATTGATGCCACACTTTCAAAATTGAAAGAGTTTGTTAAAAAAGATGTATCACCTTCCATCTCGTTCTTGAAATTTGCACAACATACCATAGAGAATTCAGATCGAAAACCGCGTACAAAAGATAACATGTTGGTTACAGTGGCGACGTTAAAGGAGTTTCGTGGTATAATTGATTTTAAAGATCTTAATTATACATTTCTTAAAGATTTTGATGTGTTTCTACGAAACAAAGGATTACAAATCAACACGATAGGCAAGCATATGAGAGTACTCCGCACCCTTGTCAATGAAGCAATAAACCAAGGGTATATTCCACAAGATGCTTATCCATTCCGTAAGTTTAAAATTAAGAAAGAACAGACAGAGCATCGTTTTCTACTACCTAACGAACTTGAAAAGATGGAATCCTTGAAACTACCTGAAAAGAAGAATAACAGCCAACATGTTCTTGATGCTTTCCTGTTCTGTTGTTATACGGGACTCAGATTCTCCGATTTTAAACAGTTGAGCAATCGTAATTTAATCATTATAGATGGGAATAGTTGGTTGATATTGAACAGCCTTAAAACTGGATCAAAACTTCAAATACCTTTGTATCTACTATTTCGCGGAAAGGCTCTAAACATTATAAGCCATTATAACAGCATAGAAGAGTTATCTAAGATAGGATGTAATTCAGATACAAACAGAATATTACAAAAACTGGTTCAAATGGCTGGGATTAATAAAAAGATCACTTATCATACGGCCCGGCATACTTGTGCTACTCTGTTGGTACATCAAGGTGTTCCAATTACGACAGTACAACGAATTTTGGGACATACTTCTGTTAGAACGACTCAGATATATTCAGAAGTTTTTGCTGAAACGTTGATTAAAGACTTGACATTGGCTAATGAGAAGAGCAGCCTGAAGAACATGGAAATTGTAAAACGAAATCGAAAGAAAGCAAATAACAACACGGGAAAAGTTCCATTAGCGATAGAATAACATAAAGTTTATCTGTTTTATACTCGTACTTATGACCTTAGAAATTAACAAATATCATTTGTAAAAAAAGCGGTTTCAGTTACCTGATCCCGCCTTTATCCTGACATACACATCGCCATGTGTGGTGCAAAGATAATAAATGTTTATTAAAACTACATTTAAATCGGATTTAAAATCACATTTTGATTTGTGTTAATAAGTGTGATTCTGGAACAAAATGTTTTGTAAAAGCGGAACATTTTGTTTTGCGGCTTATAAATGCAATTTGCATATCCGTGGTGGCAATAATATAACGAATTAATTGTCGATAGTTCAGAAGTGTCATCCCTTTCGCCTTTTCGTGTTTTATAATCATAGGACTGACGTTAATGCCTACCGTATTACCTTCTGCAAAACCCTCGGGTAAAGTAAGGTCTGTACGGTTAAGCTGAAAAGCCGGATCAGGAAAGAGAGAGAGTTGTTGTATCCCTTTTTCTTTCATGGCTTCATACGTGATGCTTTCACGGGCAAAGATATGGGTGTAGGAACGTAAATCATTCAGTATATCGCCTTTTAGAACTTCCGGCTCAACGGAACATCCCCACAAGATAGTCTTTATCCCTTGTTTTCGAAGCTGTTTGTTGACCAAATAAATGAAAACAGGCACTCCGTAGCAATAATTGTCCCCACCGATAGACAAAGCATAACTATCTGAGTTGGCTTCTTGAAAAATAGAGCGAAAACTGGTACGGTCGAACGCTTCTTTGTCTCCGAAGCGATAACGTATAAAGGCTTTCCAGTACGCCAAACTGAGATGAGACATTGGTGCTTGTGCTGCCCGAAGAGTACAGATGGCGTCCAGACCGTATCTTTTGTCTTCATCCGGGTTGCTGGAAAATAGAGTAGCTGTCGGTATCATTTTTAGTGTCGAACGTACAATAGCTTCACATCCGTGGTTGCCACTACCTCCGTGAGGATATAATAAAAGTTTCATCTTTTGGCAATGATTGAAAAATAAATATAGAATATAGGATATAACCGATACAGAATGGACTGCTTGATCCAATTGCTGCACGAAAAGCATTGTGTAAAATCTTTCAATTTTTTTATTTCCGGTATCGCAAGAATAGTTCGTAGATAAGAG
>OLZJ01001169.1_pt1 | contig 11358 bp, 12 predicted proteins | sample 1673951 | NCBI WGS metagenome assembly OLZJ01 (sample SAMEA103958135, study PRJEB25191) | human gut metagenome
CCAGGATCTGGTCCCCCTGCTGGAGCAGGTCATGCAGAACGGCATGAAGCTGCTGATCGTGGCGGAGGACATCGAGGGCGAGGCTCTGTCCACCCTGATCGTCAACCGTCTGCGCGGCACCCTGAATGTCTGCGCCGTCAAGGCTCCCGGCTTCGGCGACCGCCGCAAGGAGATGCTGCAGGATATTGCTACCCTGACCGGCGGCACCGTCGTGTCCTCCGATCTGGGCTATGAGCTGAAGGATGCCACCGTTCAGATGCTGGGTCATGCCCGTCAGGTCAAGGTCACCAAGGAGAACACCACCATCGTCGGCGGCGCTGGCGACAAGGATGCTATCGCAGCCCGCATCGCCCAGATCCGCAACCAGATCGAGGCAGCCACCAGCGATTTCGACCGCGAGAAGCTGCAGGAGCGTCTGGCAAAGCTGGCTGGCGGTGTGGCCGTCATCAAGGTCGGCGCTGCCACCGAAGTTGAGATGAAGGACAAGAAGCTCCGCATCGAGGACGCTCTGAACGCTACCAAGGCAGCCGTTCAGGAAGGCGTTGTCGCTGGCGGCGGCACCGCTCCCATCAACGCCATCCCCGCTGTCCGTGAGCTGTGCGACACGCTGGAAGGCGACGAGCGCACCGGCGCAAAGATCGTCCTGAAGGCTCTGGAGGCTCCTCTGCGCCAGATTGCCAAGAACGCCGGTCTGGAAGGCAGCGTCATCATCGACAAGATCATCTCTGCCAACAAGCCCAACTACGGCTTCGATGCCCAGAACGAGGTCTTCGTGGACGACATGATCGCTGCCGGCATCGTGGATCCGACCAAGGTCACCCGTTCCGCTCTGGAGAACGCAGCTTCCGTCGCTGAGATGGTCCTGACCACCGAGAGCCTCGTGGCTGACCTGCCGGAACCTCCGGCTGCCCCCGCCGCCGGCGGTGACATGGGCGGTATGGGCGGCATGTACTAATAGCTGCCCAAAAGCCGCATGAATCCTTGATTTTGGAGCGCGCAAAAGCGGATTTACGCCAAATCTGCGCCAAAAATCAAAGCAATGATAGGGTAACAAAATCGGCACCCGCTGAAAAGCGGGTGCCGATTTTTTGTGTCTAGGGGATTTGAAAACTCATGAAACCCACTGATGGATTCTGAGAGAGTCAGACAGTCAGCGGCTTTATTGTTGACGAAAAACAAAGGTAGAGATACAATAATAAAAAAGGATGTAAAACCGGAAGGGAGTGCGCCGCTATGGAAAATCAGAGGGACTTCTGCAACGAATGCGGCGGCGAAATGGGGATTCCCGGTCTGATGGACTATAACATAAAGGAGATCGACGAGCAGTATCGCAAAGCCAGTGACAACATTGGCGGATAAGAATAGAAATAATCAAAAAGAGGCTGATAATATGTCAGAAGAAATTATTCGGTATGAAGAAGTTTCACCAACGGCCAAACTTTGGCGTTATATGGATTTAGCTAAGTTCATTTTTTTGATTGGAAAGAAAAAGTTGTATTTTGCATCACTAGAATCATTTGAGGATATATTTGAAGGTGCAAAGGGAATTATAGAACGTAAGGGAATATGGAACGAATCTTACACGGAGTTTCTTGAGTGGGCTATACGAACGCAACCAGAGGGAAATATGAGAGATTTGACGGATGAATATGTGGAAAGAATGCGGCGATGATTTTGTCAAACCTTGAAAGAGCGGGCGTAAGCGAAAGAAAATATATCTTCGTAAGTTGTTGGCATTGTAATCAATATGAATCAGAGGCTATGTGGAAATTATACTCTGCAAATGTGAAAAATGCACTTGCGATTCAAACGACAGGGCAGCAATTATATGAAGCACTTGGAAAAGACCCATCAGTAGAAATCGGAAAAGTACGGTATATTGATTTTACAAGGCAGTTTGCACCTATAAATGGCTCGTATTGGTGTAAACGAAAATCATTTGAGTATGAACAAGAAGTAAGGGCAGTTACGTATGTAAGAAAAGCTGCTTGCTGCGGCATTGAAAAAGATGTCGATATTGAGAAATTGATTACTGGAATCTATATTTCACCGTATGCACCTAAATGGTTTGGAGAAGTAGTACATGACATTGTAGAGAAGTATGGATTGAACAAGCCAATCTTTTGTTCAGAAATGGCAGCCAAACCATTTTACGGATAGGTTATTATAGAAACAACCAGCCGCCCAGCAAGACCATATTGGTCAACTGCTGGGCGGCTGTTGTTATGCTTATGCCTATACTTACGCCAGATGGAGTTTCTCTTTCAGCGCATCCTGAAGGACGCCGGAAAAGTTGATGTGTGCCGATTCGGCGGCATCGTTGAGCCAGCCGGGAATGGAAAGGGTTTTCTTTACGGGTCTGTACCGCTTTTCGTACTCTTCCATATCGAAAGGCACCATCACCACAAAATCTTCCGGGTCAACGTGGAGCGCAGAAGGGACAGAAGGCTCCGGACAGATTTTGCAATCTTCCAGCATAAGGCCGATGGCATCCTGTGCCATGCGGACGGCTTCGTTCATGGTATCGCCTTGGGTGAAGCAGCCCTCAATATCGGGGATCTCAACAGAGTACCCGCTTTCTTCCGGGTGAAAAATTGCAGGATAGAAAATAGCGTTCATAATGCGACCTCATTTATTGCATCATATACGTATTTTACGTATTTGTCAAGAGGCAAAAACAGCCGCCCAGCGACCTTACGGTCTCGCTGGGCGGCTTATTTGCATCCGGGGGATTTGAAAAAAGAGGAAACGCGCTGGTGATTCTGTGCAAGGCAGACGGTCAGCGGCTTTATTGTTGACGAAAAAGTAGAGGAATACAAGAATCAAAAATCTTTTTTGTTTGAGGTGGACTCGATGAATTTCGATGGAGTTTTTGTAAATTCAATTCGAGAAATCTGCTTCGTCGGGGAGATAGACAGCGACTTCTTCAAGTTTGCAATCTAAAATAGAGCAAAGCATATCCAAGGTGTTAGTGCTTACGCTGTCGTTTTTGCGTAAGCGGTCGAGTTGGCCGGTGCTGAAATGGTAATCCTTGATAAGTTTGTATTGTGAAATTCCACGATTTTTCATCGTAGCCCAGAGCGGTTGATAGGAAATCATAGAATACACCATCCAAAAGTTACTTTAATTGAATGGTAAGACCATAGCCGTACATTGACAATTGCCCGACATCGGGCTATACTAAAGAGAACATAGCCCGAATTTGGGCTATTATACATTAAAAACGGGAGGAACTCATAAAATGGCAAAAAGCAAAATGACGACATGCAAGCACTGCGGCGCGGAAATTGCGGCGAGCGCAAAAGTGTGCCCGCACTGCGGTGGTAAAAACAAGCCGCCGATTTATAAACGGTGGTGGTTCATCCTTATTATTGTGATCGTTGTTCTATCTGTTATCGGAGGTTCTGGAAGTAGTTCTGGCGATTCGAGCAACAGCAAAGCGACCTCGACGAAAACGAGTGGTGCGTCTACTGCATCGTCGATTGAACAGGCTGAATCTGAACCTGAAATCAGTGAGGACGATTATAAGGCTGAATGCCAGAGCATAGACTACAAGGAACTTTGCCGTTACCCGGATCAGTATGTGGGAGAGAAGATCGCTGTGAAGGTTAAGGTTTCGCAGATTATCGAAACCAATTTCTCCGGCACCGAAAAGGCGTGGAGAACTTATACGGATAACAGTGGATATGGATTCTACGCAGACGATGAATATTATATGCTGGATAAGCGCGGCGACGACGCTGTGAAAATTCTGGACGATGACATCATCGTTGTTTATGGTGAATTTACGGGTCTTGAGAAAATCACCAGAGCATTGACCAGTACAACCGATGAGCTCCCCCGCATCGAAGTAAAATATGCTGACCTCGTAGAAGAGTAAAAACACCTTAAAAGCTAGTGACTAGAGCGAATCTTGTCACTGGCTTTTCTTGTTGTGCGGCTTACATCAACCGTCATCCTTTGCGCTCTCCCTGCATATACTGAAAACCAAAGCGTAAAGTTTTCAGCGTACAAAGAGGAGGAAGCTGCATGATGACGACCCAGCAAAAACCGCAAACGTATCTTTCGAACCGTATCCCGCGGGATTCGGAGCATGAGCGCTACCACCCGGAATTGGAGGAGGAGCTGAAGGAGTGCCTGTTCTGTCTGCACCGCAACGAGATGATGTTTGACTTGGAGGTGGACACCGACCTGATCGAACAGCGCATCTACGAGCGTCAGGCGCTGTTGTGCCGCTACCGGTACTTACTGGCCAAAGCGCGGGAGCTGGGGCTCCACACGATTTTGAAAAAATACCAGCCTTTAGAATGATGGAGCATATCCCCGCTTTCTGCGACAAAAATCTTGACATTGGGTAGGATGTGTGCTATCCTACATAAAGGTAATATCGTGTGCGGATGGTTCCGCGCATAAAACTTTATGATCTAGTGAGGTTATATATTATGGAACGTATCAAGACGATCGCTACTCGTGACCTGACCAAGAGCGTTGTGACCGGTGGCTGCGGCGAGTGCCAGACTTCCTGCCAGTCCGCTTGCAAGACTTCCTGCGGCGTGGCAAACCAGAAGTGCGAGAACAGCAACAAGTAATTTCTGCCAATCGGATGCCGCCTTTGCCGGGCGGCATTTTTTTATGGAATAATGGAATGGAGAGTAAAATGGTACATCAGTATCAATTGAACGGTTATAACATCGTGCTGGATACCTGCAGCGGCTCGGTGCATGTGGTGGATGATGTGGCGTATGATGTCATCGCAATGTACAAGGAGCACTCCGCGGACGAGATCGTGGCCGCCATGCTCGAAAAGTACGGCGACCGCCCCGATGTGACCGAGGCCGACCTGCGTCAGTGCTTGGAGGATGTGGCCTCGCTGGAACAGGCGGGCAAGCTGTGGAGCCCCGACACCTACGCCGATATGGCCTTTGATTTCAAGAACCGCAACACGGTGGTCAAGGCGCTGTGTCTGCATGTGGCTCACACCTGCAACCTGAACTGCTCCTACTGCTTCGCTTCGCAGGGCCGCTATCAGGGCGACCGCGCCCTGATGAGCTTTGAGGTCGGCAAACGGGCCATGGATTTCCTGATCGAGAACTCCGGCACCCGCCGCAACCTCGAAGTCGATTTCTTCGGCGGCGAGCCGCTGATGAACTTCGACATGGTGAAAAAGCTGGTGGCCTACTGCCGCGAGCAGGAGAAGATCCACAACAAAAACTTCCGTTTCACCATGACCACCAACGGGATGCTGATCGACGATGACGTCATCGACTTCTGCAACAAGGAGTGCCACAACGTCGTCCTGAGCCTCGACGGCCGCAAGGAAGTCCACGATCGCTTCCGCAAGGACTACGCGGGCCACGGCAGCTATGATACCATCGTGCCCAAGTTCCAGAAGTTCGTGGAGAAGCGCGGTGACAAGGGCTACTACATGCGCGGCACCTACACCCATTTCAACACCGATTTCACCAACGATATCTTCCATATGGCCGACCTCGGCTTCACCGAGCTGAGCATGGAGCCGGTGGTCTGCAAGCCGGATGACCCCAGCGCTCTGACCGCCGAGGATCTGCCCATCCTGAAGGAGCAGTACGAGATCCTCGCCAAGGAGATGATCAAGCGCGACCGCGAGGGCCGCGGCTTCACCTTCTACCATTACATGATCGACCTGACCGGCGGCCCCTGCATCTACAAGCGCATTTCCGGCTGCGGTTCCGGTACCGAGTACATGGCCGTCACCCCGTGGGGCGACCTGTACCCCTGCCACCAGTTTGTCGGCGATCCCAAGTACCTGATGGGCGACATCTGGAAGGGCGTCACCAACACCGCCGTGCGGGATGAGTTCAAGCACTGCAACGCCTACGCCCGCCCGGAGTGCAAGGACTGCTGGGCCAAGCTCTACTGCTCCGGCGGCTGCGCGGCCAATGCCTACCATGCCACCGGCAGCATCACCGGCGTGTACGAGTACGGCTGTGAGCTGTTCCGTAAGCGGATGGAGTGCGCCATCATGATCCAAGTGGCGAAGAATCAGGAGCTGGCAGCACAGGGCATCGAAGTGCCCATCGAGCTGGGTTCCACCTGCAATGCCTGTGCCGATGGCGAAGCCTGCGAATGAGCATGACCACGCCTATCGTGGACTTTGTGCGCAGCTACGCAAAGTCCGGCACCTCCCGGCTCCACATGCCCGGCCACAAGGGCCAGAAGCTGCTGGGCTTTGAGGATGCCGATATCACCGAGATCAAGGGCGCCGACGAGCTGTACGAGGCCGAGGGCATCATCGCGGAGAGCGAAGCCAACGCCACCAAACTGTTCGGCACGGCCCACACCTATTACAGCACCGAGGGCTCATCCCAGTGCATCCGGGCCATGCTCTGCCTTGCGCTGCAAGCGGCCCCGGCGGGGCAGCGGCCCGTTCTGCTGGCCGCCCGCAACGCCCACAAGGCGCTGCTCTACGCCGCCGCCCTCCTCGATTTCGACATCGAGTGGCTCTGGCCCGCGCCGGAAGCTGCCGGGGCGCTGTGCAGCTGCCCGGTGACGGCGGGGCAGTTGGAACAGGCGCTGGAGCGGCTTTCCGGGCAGGGGAGAACCCCCTTTGGCGTCTACGTCACCAGCCCGGACTACCTCGGCGGGATGCAGGACATCGCGGCCCTTTCCAAGGTCTGCGACGCCCACGGTGCGCCGCTTTTGGTGGACAACGCCCACGGCGCGTACCTGAACTTTCTGGTCGGCGGCAGCAAGCACCCCATGGCGCTGGGGGCCGCGATGTGCTGCGATTCCGGCCACAAGACCCTGCCCGTCCTCACCGGCGGGGCCTACCTGCACCTCGGCCTCAAGGCTCCGGTGCAGGACGAAACGGCGGTGCGCAATGCGCTGGCGCTCTTCGGTTCCACCAGCCCTTCTTACCTGATCTTGCAGTCCCTCGACCGGTGCAACCGGTATCTGTCTGAGGGGTATCCGCTGCGGCTCTACTCCTGCTGCGGGCAGTTGACGCGGCTGCGGCGAGTGCTGAACGAGGCGGCGGCTGCGGCGGGGAGCAAGCTTTCGTTGGCTGTGGACGACCCGGCCCGCGAACCCCTCAAGCTGACGCTAGACGCCGCCGCGCTGGGCCTGACCGGCACGGCATTGGCTGAGGCACTGCGCAAGTATGCCATCGAGTGCGAGTATGCCGACCCCCGCTATGTGGTGCTGATGTTCACGCCCGAAAATCCGGCGCAGGACTACGACCGGCTGGAAGAAGCCGTTGCAGCGGTCTGCGCGGCACTGCCCGGTGTACCGGAATGCCCTGAGCCGGAAGGGGACACCTTCACCGCATTGGCGGCAGAAGCGGAACCGGTCTGCTCTGTGCGCGCGGCAGTCTTCGCCCCGCAGCAGACCATCCCCGCCGCCGAGGCGCTGGGCCGGGTCTGCGCGATGCCCACCGTCTCCTGCCCGCCCGCGATCCCCATCGTGGTCAGCGGGGAGCGGGTCAGCCCGGCCGCAATCGAGCTTTTTGCACGCTACCACGTTGAAACGGTAGCCGTCATCCGAGAATAAAACGCAGGGTCAAAAGTTGTAAAGAACAGATGCTTTACAGCTTTTGACCCTCTTTTTGTGTCGCAAAACCTTGACAGCGCCCGCTGAATGTGGGATGATTTTTACAAATGGGATCAAAGGGGGAAGCGAAATGCTTCAGATTCAGCAGTTGACCAAGCGCTATGGGGAGAAGACGGCGGTGGACGCCCTGACGCTGACCATCCGGCCCGGCGAGATCTTCGGCTTCATCGGGCCGAACGGTGCGGGCAAGACCACTACCCTGAAATGCTGCTGCGGCATCCTCCAGCCGGACAGCGGCGAGGTGCGGGTGGACGGCATCTCGGTGCGGGAGAACCCGCTTGCTGCCAAGCGGAAGCTGGCCTATCTGCCCGATAACCCCGACCTTTACCATTACATGACCGGCATCCAGTACCTCGATTTCATCGCGGACATCTTCGGGGTGTCGGACGCGGCCCGCGCCGAGCGGGTGCGGGTGTACGGGGAGCGCTTTGGCCTGACCGGGGCGTTGGCCCAGCCCATCGGGGACTACTCCCACGGCATGAAGCAGAAGCTGGCCATCATCGCGGCGCTGCTCCATGCGCCCAAACTGATCTTGATGGATGAACCCTTCGTCGGGCTGGACCCGCTGGCGGCGCACCAGCTCAAGCAGACCATGCGGGCCTTCTGCGACACGGGCGGGGCCATCTTTTTCTCGACGCATGTGCTGGAAGTGGCGGAAAAGCTCTGCGATCAGGTGGCCATCATCAAAAACGGCAAGCTCATCCGGGCGGGCTCCATGGCCGAGGTGCGGGGCGACGCCTCGCTGGAAACGGTCTTCTTAGAGTTGGAGGGCGGCGCCGATGAACGCTGAGACGAAACGCTGCTTTGCCGCCCTGCTGCGCAAACAGCGGCGGGAGCAGAGCGCCTTTTTGAACCGGAGCGCCCGCACCGGGAAGCAGCGCACCCAAACGGGAAAGTTTGCCTTCGGGGTGCTGTATGGGGCCGTTGCGCTGGTGCTGATGGCGAGTTTTGCTTCGCTGTCGTGGCCGCTGGCGCAGCTTCTTCTGCCGGGCGGCTGGGAGACCCTCTATTTCCTCGTGCTGGAACTGCTGGCCCTTCTTGTCAGCGTGCTGGCCGGGGCGCTTTCCAGCTATAACCGCCTTTTTCAGGCCAAGGACAACGACCTTTTGCTGGCTCTGCCCATCCCGCCGTGGATGATCTTTGCGGTGCGGCTGTGCGGCCTGTATGAGATGAGCCTGTTCTATCTGCTCCTCGTCTGGGTGCCCGCCGAAGCGGCTTATGCGCGGTTCGCGCCGCATCCGCTGGGCGGCATCCTGAGCGCTGTGCCGATGGCCCTGCTGCTGGCCGGGGCGGCGTCGGTGCTAGCGGCGCTGCTGGGCTGGGCGGTGGCTCTGCTCGTGGCGAAGGCCGGGCGGCATAAAGCGCTCTTCACCGTGGCGGCGTCGCTGGGCTTCCTTGCCCTTTATTTCCTCGGCTATCAAAAGAGCGGTGCACTGCTGAACGCCCTGCTCTCGTCGGCGCTGTGGGGCGGCGGGGAAGGGCTGCCGCAGGGCGGCTGGCTGCTGCTGGGCCGGGCCGCGTGCGGAGATATCCCGGCGCTGCTGGGGCTGTTGATCTCGCTGGCGGCGGTCTGCGCCGTGCTGGGGAAGCTTCTCTCCGGCCCCTACCTCCGCCTGATGACCACCCGCACTGGCGGCGCGGCATCAAAAATGAAGGCAGCGCCCAGCCGCCGCGTCTCGGTGCGGCGGGCCCTGCTGCGGCGGGAGCTGCTCCATCTGGCGGGCAGCCCCACCTACCTGCTCAACTGCGCCATGGGCTCGCTGGGGCTGGTGGTGCTCAGCGTGCTGGCTTTGTACAAGGCCGGAGAGATCCGGCTGCTGGCGGTCCAGCTGCTTCCGCCGGGGCTGGCGGGTGCGGCCGCAGCCTTCGCCGCAGCCCTTGGGGCGGGCACGAACTGCCTGACGGCCCCCTCCGTCTCGCTGGAAGGGGAGAGCCTTTGGCGTATCCGGAGCTTGCCGGTCTCGCCGTGGCAGACCCTGCGCGCCAAACTGGAACTGCATCTGGCGGTGACGCTGCCGCCCGCCCTGCTCTGCGCGGGGGTGCTGCTGGCTGTGGTGCGGGCCGCTCTGCCCATGGTGCTGCTGGGCCTTCTGGCGGTGGCGCTCTTCGTGGTGCTGTCGGCGGCGGTGGGGCTGGTGCTGGGGGTGCTGATGCCCAGCTTCCACTGGACCAGCGAAACGGCGGTCATCAAGCAGAGCCCCTTCTGTCTGCTGGCCATGCTCCTGAGCTGGGGCGCGGCCCTTGCGCTGTTTGCGGGGACGGCGGCGCTGTCCCATAGGATGCCGCCCGCCGTCAGCCTGAGCCTTGCCTGTCTGCTGCTGGCGGGGGCCGATGCCCTTGCACTGCGCTGGCTGAAGACAAAAGGTGCCGCACGGTTCGAAACGACTTGACAAAAAACGGGAGCTGCCCACATTGTGCGGACAGCTCCCGTTTCTGCTTTGGGAAACCGGCTCACTCGATGCCGGTGACCTTGTAATCCTGATCCTCGACGGCCTTCTTCAGGGTCTCGTCGGAGACGTCGGCGCTCAGGGTGACGATGGCGGTGCCGGCCTCGTGGCTGACCACGGCCTCGCTGACTTCGGGCAGAGCTTCCAGTGCCTTCTTCACGCGGGCCTCGCAGTGGCCGCACATCATGCCCTCAACATGCAGGGTCTTTTTCATAACGTTATCCTCCTTGACATTGGATGTGGTATGGTCTTCGACTGCGGGCTGCACGGGGGCAGCGGGCAGGGAAACGGCATTTTTGGCTTTGTGGTCGTGCTTGGTGCTGTGCAGGTCGAACAGGTTCAACCGCAGTGCGTTGCTGACCACGCAGAAGCTGGACAGGCTCATGGCCGCTGCACCGAACATGGGGTTCAGTGTCAGGCCGAAGGGGATGAACACACCGGCGGCCAGCGGGATGCCGATGGTGTTGTAGAGGAACGCCCAGAACAGGTTCTCGTGGATGTTGCGCAGGGTGGCGCGGCTGAGCCGGATGGCGGCGGGCACATCGGAGAGCTTGGAGTTCATCAGGACGACATCCGCCGCGTCGATGGCGACGTCGGTGCCCGCACCGATGGCGATGCCGGTGTCGGCACGGGTCAGGGCCGGGGCGTCGTTGATGCCGTCGCCGACCATGGCCACCTTACCGGAAGCTTGCAGCTGGCGGATGACGGCTTCCTTGCCGTCGGGCAGGACGCCCGCGATGACTTCATCCACGCCCGCTTGCTTGCCGATGGCGTCGGCGGTGCGCTGGTTGTCGCCCGTGAGCATCACGACCCGGATGCCCATGTTCTGCAGCTCGCGGATGGCGCGGGGACTGTCCTCCTTGATGGTGTCGGCCACGGCGACCACGCCCAGCAGTCTGCCCGCGCCGCCGAAGTAGAGCGGGGTCTTGCCTTCCTTTGCAAGGGCGGCGGCCTTTTCCTTCAGCGCGGCGGGGACGGCGGCCTTGGTTTCGATCAGGGCTGCGTTGCCGCCGAAGATCTCCGCTCCGTCCAGCCTTGCGGACAGGCCGTTGCCGGGCAGGGCGGAAAAGTCGGAAACTTCGGGCGCATCCATGGCGTTTGCTTCGGTGTAAGCGAGGACGGCCTTGGCCAGCGGGTGTTCGCTCCTGCGCTCCAGTGCGGCGGCAAGGGTTAGCAGCTCGGTCTCGGAAACGCCCTCGGCGGGCAGGATGTCGGTGACCTTCGGCTCGCCGCTGGTGATGGTGCCGGTCTTATCCAACGCAACGATCTGGGTGCGGCCCGCGGCTTCCAGCGAAGCAGCGGTCTTGAACAGGATGCCGTTTTT
>OLZJ01001177.1_pt1 | contig 11280 bp, 18 predicted proteins | sample 1673951 | NCBI WGS metagenome assembly OLZJ01 (sample SAMEA103958135, study PRJEB25191) | human gut metagenome
TAAGTTAGTAACAACGAAAGATAGCATCTGACGATGCTCCTTTCTAACCATTAGCAATAAATACATAGAAATATGAAATACTATATTCTAAACAACGATAAAAATAAAACAGGAGTTCCTGTATTATTGAACGCTGTACTGGCTGAAGAATTTAATCCCCAAAATCCAATGCCACCTATGGTGGGGTATTCGTGGTGTTGTGCCTATCGCAATGAACGAATATATCCCGATGAATTGTATCTTATATCAAAGGATAGACTATATACATTTGATTATATAAGATTTTGGGACGGCTATGTCGTTTCTTCCGAGTTCCTTGAACTCATTAAGAGTTTTTCTTCATTTCGATATAATATTGTCAAACTCAATGTTATAGGTTGGAAAGGGGTAAAGATAACTGATAAAAAATATTATTTCATAGAAATACCTATATCCGAATGGATAGATGCCATTGATTTTGAAAAATCCGTTTTTATGTTGGATGATTATATGTTAGAACTGAAAGGTTTGAATAAAGAACAAGTCATAGCTGAAAAAAACTATTTTACGAATATAAAGGCTTATAAATCTATTCATATAGATAGTTCAAGATGCAAAAATAATCAGATTTTTCAAGTTCGTGATAATATCATTCAAGACTTGATATGTTCGCAAGAGTTTCTTAACGAATTAGAGAAATCAAATATTTATGGAATAGGTGTCATTGATACAAATTCTTCATCGGAGTATTTCATTTATGATTAAGATATTGCTAACAAGGTCGAGATAACAGCTAACGCTGTTCCTCACCAAACCATTAATATTAAATGAGAAAAAACGATGAATTGGTATAAGTATTGGTATTACACGATTTATTTCATTTATGACCATTTCAGTAAAAACGCTGAAGATAACAAAATATATTCCATTGGATTTTTTTCCTTAGTTATATATATGTTATTTACAGTGTTGGGATGCTTTATAAATAATTTCTTCGACTTTAAGTTAATTGAATATATTGCGCATCCCTTTTTCCATTTGATATTCATATTAATTACATTTCTTACAAACAACCTCCTTTTTGACAATACAACAAATGTAAGAAAAGACAGGATGTTTTATAAAGAAATTAGAACACGAAGGAAAAATGTTTTCTTTATCTTATTGACCATTGGAGTTATTTTCATGTTCAACTTCAATGCTATATACTTAAAGAAATGTTTTTTCTAATCAGAACAACAATAATATTAACAAGGAAAGATAACCCCTAAACGGTGTTCCTTTCCAACCCATTATCTATAACAAAAGCAATAAGAATGGAAAATTTAGAACAATATTGGGAGCAATCCTTTTCCCCTATTGGACGTAAGTTTACAGAAATTCGTCCCGATTATCAAGATATGGGGGAAACAGACAGTATGGTCGCCGCATTATATTGGCTGGAACTTGAAATGTATAATGGTGGATTTCTTCAATTCTTCTGTAATTGGGGCTATGATGCTTATTTGCTTGCAATCAAAGGACTGGGAGCAATTAACGCAACATATACAGAGCAACTTCTTATACAGGCATACAGCATCATCCAAAGATTGGAAAATGACAGCCAATTACAAGAGCTATGGGATATTCCCAAGCATTTGACAGAGAACGAAATCACCAAGTTGAATAAAATAGACGAGGACTATTGGGAAGATAAGGAAAATATTATGCGGCTTATGCTTCTAAAATTCCATTCTGATTCAGTTGAAAATATAGATAACGAAGCGTGATAACGCTTACAGCGTTCCCCGCTTAGCCATTAATAACAATTTAAAGATGAACATAAAAAACAAGATATACCATACAGTCTATTTTCTCCTATTCGGAATAATAGTAGGTATTTTAAGGTGGTCTATATGTATAGTAGATACAAATGGAACAATGGATTTCACCCCATTTTTACAAGCGTTCTTGTTGATAGTCGCATTGTTATTGTTTGCAATCTTGGATATTATTTTGCATAAAGTAGCCTTGAGAGCGATTTCGATAACCATTCTATTGTGTTTCAATATATGGTCTTATACCTACTATCTCAAAATAGAAGAATTGCAAGAATATTGGAGTGGACTTAAATATTCACCTTATGACGCATATCTTCCACCCAATATTGATGATTTCATTTTTGTATGGTTGGCAAGCCAGATTCTTGTTTTTTATCTGTTCTTGACAATAGGCATTTCATATCTATTGAAAAGAAAAAAGTTATTAACGAAGCAGGATAACGGCAAGCCGTTCCCCGCTTAACCATTACCGATAATGACTAAAGTTATAGATATGAAACATCTACAAATGATAACAATGATGTGTGTGATTTGTGTAACTGCAAGTTGTACAACGCAAAAAGTTGCATATAAAGAACGGTTTGAAGAAGCAAAAGGATATGCCCTTTATGCTTGTATCGCACACATGAACAAGTCTGTTGATAGTACATCAGTTATCAACAAAGATTATTCCGGCGAATATTTTGTTCAATTAAGCAGTCTATCGCTGGAAGAAATTATCAGAATAAAGGAATATGTGGATAAAGAATGTATGAATTATTGGAGCATATCACACAATCCGGAAGGTAATATGATTGCATATTCATCATGGAAATTCTATAACTCTAAAAACTTGGATAACTTTATTCATAAGACATTAAGGAAAAATATCGGTAACAACGAAAGATAGCATCTGACGATGCTCCTTTCTAACCATTAATATTAAATCTGTTATGAGTTGGTATAAGTATTGGTATTACACAATTTTCTTTATTTATGATTCCTTTGGTAAAGACAGAGAACAGAATAAAGCATTTTCTGTTGTGTGTTTTAGTTTTATCATATATATGGTATATAGCTTATTGGGAGCTTATACAAATATGATGTTTGAAAATCCAATTCTAAAGTATATTGCGCATCCTTGTTCACATTTCATCTTTATAATAATGATTTATTGCTTTAATGGATTCTTGTTTTGGTCGGAAAAGAAAGCAAGGATAGGAAGAAGCATTTATCGGGAAAAGAATGAGAAAAAGAAGAATGTGATTTGTATCATGCTAACATTAGTGATTTTTGTAATATACTTTGTTTGTGCGTTTTATTACAAAGGAAAATTTATGTATATACCAAACTGAAATACCCAACAAAACAATATTAACAAGGAAAGATAACCCCTAAACGGTGTTCCTTTCCAAGCCATTATCAGTAATTAAATAGTGTAACATTATGAATATATATGAAATTGGACAAGACTTTGATAATTACAAGTTCTTTGTATTCAAGGAAGAAGATAAATCAAATAAAGATGTTTGGGATTATAATGGTCAATCACTTGTTAATGAGTGGAAAGGGCTTAGCTTAGAATTGTTTAAAGATAAAAGAAAAAAGAAAGACAAACGAAGTGAGGACTTTGATGCTTCTTGTTATTTTTCTGGTTGTCTGATAGTAAATAAAAGAACATCTTTATTGCTCGCTGAAAAGCTGAAAGGACAAATAGAAGTTTTACCTGTCAATGTAGACGGTAATACTTCAAACTATTATTTTATAAATGTATTGAATACAGTCGATGCCTTAAATATAGAGTCCAAGAGCAATGAAGAAATTTTGAAGATGATGAGAGATAATAATGGTATTTTCAATAAAGGAAATATCGGTTCATATATCATATTTCGGGATAGTCTGTTTAATAACAATTATTATTGCACAGATGAATTTGTAGATTTTGTGAAGCAATATTCAATCACAGGATTAAAATTTACATGTGCAGGTATCGCAAAATAAATCACTGATAACAAGCCAAGTTAGCTGCTAAACGCAGCTCCTTGTCAAGCCATTAGCATTAACGTGCGACTTAAAAAGTAAATATGAAGATAGTAAATAGGACATTACTTTTTCTTGCAACGCTTTTTTGTAGTTTGGATAGCGTGAAAGCAAGCACATTGCTGCAAGATACTATACGGGATGCAACCTACCAGCTTTATCCGTTAGGGGTTGCTTGCCGCAACAATGATATGGAAACCATTAAACAGTTGCTGGCAGCAAAAGATGAACCTATGGCAATGGGTAACGATTGTTACGAGTTTGATATACTCTATACGGCAATCTACTTTGACAAAGAAGATGTACTAAAATATGCCCTTACCAGATACAAGGACATAAACGATAGAGTATATAGCGATGAGTATGGACTTACGCTCCTGACATACGCCTGCAAATTGTCTAACGTAAAGTTAGCCCATATCTTGCTGGAGCATGGCATTAACGTAAATGGTTGCCAAAGTCCATGCGACACCTATAAAGTATATCCGATTATGGAAGCCATTGCCAATAATAACATAGAACTGGTGAAGTTGCTTTTAGAATATCATGCAGACCTTGATATAAAAGATAGTAACGGCAGCACCCCTCTTGCTTTGGCTAAGGAAACAGGTGCAAAAGAGATTGAAAATTTACTTTTGCAATGGATGAAACAAAAAAATAATGCTAACAACGCAGGATAACGGACAAGCCGTTCCCTGCTGAACCATTAATGATAATTAAAACAAAAGAATTTATGGAGGAATATGTTGAAAATGAAAATGTTGTAGCAATCAGATTTGCAGATAATATAGAGTTTGAATTACCAATTACAATCACTGATACTGTTGACGTGATTACCATGTCAGTTTTGTTAGACGGTCATCTGTATAAAGTAAGTGCAGATGACGAGTTTTCCGCATTTCAAAAGTTGCGTGATATGCTTTTAGATAATGGGATAGGATTAAAATGTTGTGGAGCTATGATAAATGCACATCAATCTGGCATGATGGCAAACTCTGATAAGGTATATCTTTTAACATTGGGAAAGCCAGCTTTGCTAAAAGACGTTGCCGCAATATATGATTATGCCGATATTCAAGAATTTCCAAACACACTTCAGCGAGAGAGATTTGTTGAAGAATGGTTCGATTCTTTGGAAAAGTAAAAAATATCATTAACGAGGTCGAGTTAACAGCTTAACGCTGTTCCTCACCAAGCCATTATAAACAATAGAACAAATTTTTATGGAAGATTCTGATATTCTAAAGAGATTTGACAATGATAAGCTAATAGATGTTGTGAAAAATTATAAGCGTTACGGCTATGATGATGAAATTCGTGATTATGCTATTAATTTATTGAAAGAAAGAGGCTGGAGCGTTGAGGATTTGAAAACATTCGGTTATTGGGAAAATTCCGATTACGAAGAAGCATTGATACAATACAAAGCTTATTGTAGAAATTCACTGATAGCTGTCTGTGTCTTGGTATTAAGTCTTTGTATGCTGGCGCCTATCTATCTTGTATTTGTTTTTATGGCATATCGGAATGTATGTAAGTTCTATCAGGCATTAGGGAGAAAGGAAGAAGCCGTATTCTCCTTTGACTTGTGTTGGCATGTTTTGTTGTTCTTCTACCTAAAAGAGAAAATGAAAGAGGAGTTGAAAGGAATAAGATAAGTTTATAACAAAGTCGAGAAAACAACTTAATGTTATTTCTCACCAAACCATTACTAACAAATATGGATTATATATTTTATAGACTATATCGAATGTATGAAAAGCATGGCGACCCACCACGCCTTAGTGCTGTCATCCACTTATGTTATAGCTTGGGCATATCACTCATTATAGCCTTTTTCGCTATTAAGGAATGGTATGACATGCAACATAAATATGCATGGTTCTTAGAGGGGCTTTATAGATTATGCTTCTTACTCGTTCCTTTATGCTTGTTAATCATATATTGCTGTATTCGATATAGGAAAAAGAAAATTCTGGAATTAAAAAAAAAGTATCAAGGTTGCACAAGAAACAAGCTGATTTCTAATTGGATGATATTCTGTATTCCGATTTATATCGCAATCATAGGAATTTTAATATTTCGTAAACTGTTTATAGCTTGATAAATCGGCAGAAAAATTCGATTAGTCTTAAAAATAATAAAGTTAGTAACAACGAAAGATAGCATCTGACGATGCTCCTTTCTAACCATTAGCTGTAATTATATGACATGAAAATCTATGAGAATAAAATATTGAGAATACTTGGATTTATTTTTATTTGGATTTATGTATTCGGTGTGGGCATTTGCTTTGCTGCAAAATGGTATGCTATTGGAATATCGGGAGCTATCTTATTGGTTGTTTGGTTGAATTCCGGACTTATTGGTGATACTATTTATAAATATAGAGTAAAACAGGCTACAAAACAAATAAAAAGGCATGGAATACAATTATTTGTTGATTTAAACCAATGTAAAGTCACTACACAGAAATGGAATACCAAGAAATCAAGGATGCAAGAGCCTATCTTTCGGATATTCCATACATGGGAAATCCAATTTTGGAATGGTGTCAGTGGCTATTTATTCCCTGACATTTATCATAGTGAACAAATTGTGTCCACTACAATATGCACCGTAACGTACACAACCAAATACAATGGAAAGACAAAAACATTTCGCAGTGATGCAATCTTGAAGGAAAAAGTTTCATTGGAAATGCTATTGCAACACTATGGAATGACAACGATTTACATAAATCCGAAGAATGACAATCAATATTATTTTGATTTGGATTTTCTAAAATAGATACAGCTAACAACGCAGGATAACGGCAAGCCGTTCCCTGCTGAACCATTAGCGAAAACATATCAAAATGAAACGAATAGAATTATTTTGGAACATATTATACTATTGTACTTATACACTTTTGTATAGGTGCTTTCGTGCAATTGATCCGTTCCGTTTGATTGACAACAAACACACACGGAAGTTTTATAAGAAAGATAGTATCTTTTGGCAATCACTGGATTTTATGAGGCGAACAGAAGAAAGAGAAAAGGATTTTTCTCCTTTTATTCTTATGGAATCCATTGGAGGAACTTGCATTTTCACGATATTACTAATCTTTACTTTTTTGAATGTGATAATGATAGCAACCCATATACCTTTGTATGGAGTTGTATTTAGGGACTTTGGAAATACTATTAGTTTTCTGCTTATTGTTCTCTTGCTGTTATATGTTCCCAATCAATTATTCTTATTTAAAAATGGTAGATATATTTCCTATTTCAAACAATTCAGGAAAGAGCCTACAAATAAATATCTGAAATGCTATTATTTATCTTATATGCTGGCTTTGATAGCTTGTTCCTTTAGTTTCATTTTGATAGAACTGACAAAGGATAAAATAGAATATTTCGCTAACAACGCAGGATAACGGACAAGCCGTTCCCTGCTGAACCATTAGTAGCAGTTGAACGACCAATAAATTATAAAAGATATGAGTAAAGTTTATATTTGGATTGGACAGTTTCATTCAAATGCTGAATTTGAAACTTATATAGATCAATCAAAATTCCGTCAATGGTGGGCAGAACATGACGAAGATAATTTAGAGTTAAGTTGTCAATTCTGCAAAGAACTTAATATATCAAGTTATGATGAAGATTTTTTGGTAACTAAATTTTCAGCATGTGGTATAGATGAATTGGTTAAAATGATACCAGCTAAAACAGAAAAAGTAATGCAACTATGTAAAGAGCAAAACATACAAAAAGCAAATGCTGCTATCTGTTATAATACTGGAGAAGATATAACACGTACACAGGCAAAGAAGGCTAAAAGTATGTTTTTCTTAGGAACATTTGATTTTCAAGCAGACGAAATAGAAGGTATATCAACTTCCTTAGCTGGGTTGCGCAATTTAACTTGGGTTGGAATAACACATAAAAGTAAAGATGAATTTATGCAATACTTCAATCAAGATGAATATCTTGAAGAATTGCGTAAATTCAATAATGGAGAGACAAAAAAGCATCCAAGTCCAATGTTAAGATGCCAATTTTGTAAGGATTTAGGAGTAAATTTTTACTATCCAGAATTTTTGTACATAGAATTTGCAGATAACATAATTGAAGCCAAAGAATTAGTAAGGCACGTTATTAAGGATGAATTTTTATATGATGCAGTAGATTTTACTTTGGAAAAGCAAAAAATTAGAATGGCAAATTGTGCGTTCTGCTATATCCCTAATGGCTTTCGTGATAAGAAAAAAGACCAAAAAATATTCATTTTCAAAAAGGAATTATTCAGCAACGGGAATAAACCCAAAAACTATATTGAAGAATTGGATAATTATAATGGTCTTACTTTTTTAGGAGGATTTATGTGGGATTAATGAAGCTACTAACAAGCCAAGTTAGCTGCTAAACGCAGCTCCTTGTCAAGCCATTATGAACAATAGAACAACAGTAATATGAATTGGATAAGAAAAATATTAGGATTGGAGCATCCAGAGAGGATTACAATGGAACTGATTGAACGATTGCCGGCACACAAGCTTTGTCGGAAATATATAGACGGAGAATTGGCTACCGATATGGAGAGCCAAGAGTTTGACAACATAATGTGTGCAGTGGAGCTTCATGCAGAAGTAATCAACGGCGGTTTCAACCAATATTACTACAATTCCGATGGTGAACGTGCGGAACGTGCAGAGAATACTTTTGTCAAACTCGGTGCAATGCAGATTGCGAATGTCGTAAAACGAGCCAACAAACAATATGCCGTCAATCGTGATAAACTACATTCTATTTGGGATGGAACAATGAAGAGTTTCTTTTATGGTTATAAGGAGAAAATATTCAATGATTTCGATGATGAGTATTATGCCTTGATGAAGAATGACAAACAACTATATACACTGATAGGAACATATATTAAACAACATCCTGCGGATTTTCTCACAAAATAGGTTCATAACAAGGTCGAGAAAACAGCTAAACGCAGTTGCTCACCAAACCATTATCAATAACAAATGGCATAACAACATGAGAAAGCAATTCATTCAACAATCTAATAGTCAGAAAAGAGCGAAGAATTTCTTTGACACTATTACTTCTGACGACACCTTACAAATTATTGTAGGGCAAGATAATAGCGGCACATTTTTGTTGTGGCAAGACGAATATTATATGGAGTTGTATTTGGCTTTATGCAATATGTCCATAAAGCTAAGTAAAGTCAATACCATAAATTTTCTGAAATGGCTGAAAGGAAACAAGCAAGACTTATCATTCTTGATTCATCCCGTGTTCGGACAAGAATGCATTAGAACTGTCAAAAAAAATAGTTTCCAATATGGATAGTGACGGAGATTACTACGATACATTAAGACAAAATGACTTGTTATGAAGATGAATACAACAAACAATAAGATTCATGCAGAATTGTTCTGCACTGACATACAGAACAAAAACACAGAGAGAATATTCGAGAAGTTATTTGAAACTTCCATTGAGGAACTCCTTTCTGATTATGATGAATATGATGAAATAGACGAAGAGCCTATCGAGATAGAAGATAAGGGCGTTATGATTGGTTTCTTGCCCGAAACCAGCAAAGAGCCTGCCCACATTGAGTATATTGATTTGGATATAAAGAGTAATCCGGGCAATATGGAATATCTCTCTGTAACATTGCCGGCTTCTTTTGTTGTACAAATTGAAACGGCATTATCTTCTTACAAAAATCTAAGAATATTCTATTCTCTTTATGACACAGAGAAGCCGGAAGTAATAGTCTTTCACCATGAAAATTTACGGTACGAACTCTTAGTAACAGAAAAACTTTCCATAAGCAGAATAAGAGTATGTCGCAGCGAAAATGAATCGACCGTAAACATGAGAACCTATTATCCTTTTGGTGAAGAATGTGAAATCTTGCCATAATGAATGAATATGCTTTCTTAGAGAATTATATTGATAACGAGCCAAGATAGCTGCTAAACGCAGCTCCTTGTCAAGCCATTAAATGCAATTATATGGAACTATCAGACAAACTATACAGCCAAATTGAGAAGCTGTCAAATCAGGGTAATCAAGCAATGGACAATGATGATTATCTCAAAGCTATTTCATATTTTCAGCAAGCCTATGAATTGTTACCCTCTCCAAAGGAAGATTGGGATGCCTATGTTTGGCTTGTCGCTTCCATTGGCGATGCCTATTTTATGATGCAAGATTATAAATCATCCTTAGATTATTTCTGTCAATGCTATAAATCGGGAGAAATAGAAAATCCATTTATCATGTTGCGAATGGGAGAAAATTATTTCGAGTTACAGGACTATGATAATGCAAAGGAGTTTCTTCTTCGAGCATTTATGGTTGAGGGAAAATCCATATTTAAGAATGAAAAGAAATATTTTGGGTGGCTTTCTGAAAATGTTGATTTGACAAAATCAAAGAGAGGTCAGAAGAAACAAACGAGGTCTTGCAAATCGGATACTAATGTTAAGGAGGAAAATGACTTGTTAATGCAATACATAGATGAATCAATGGCTCATGGGGCTAATGCATACCAATATATAATAGAAGTGTCAAAGCGTTATTGGGATATGCTGTCTGAGCCAAAGATTGCACATAGTATATCGTATCATCTGTTCCTAAGTTTGATAAATTCTTACCTCTTTTTGGAAGAATACGAAAAAGCTCTCCATTGGGCAATCATATTTGAAACTTTTGATTTTGAAGCAGACGGGCGTTATGATAGCGGTGAAAAAGATTTTTATGTAGCTATCTGTTATCATAAAAATGGCTGTATAGACAAAGCCAGAGAATATTTTATCAATGCGAAAAAGAAATCAAGAGGACGTTGTTTTAATGGAAAATGGGGAGAAATCTATAAAGATATATGTAAAGAATTGGGCATTTAACAAGGTCGAGATAACAGCTTAATGCTGTTTCTCACCAAACCATTAACATCAAAAACAGTGTACCATATATGGAAACAAGAGATAAACTTTTTACTGAAGAACAGTATAGGAAACAACTTGCTGGATATTCCAAAAGGTGTAAACAGTTAGAAAGCAGTATTATGGAAATTATCAATGCAGAGAAAGAGCATATTCAATTATACTCTGCTCCAAATTCTAATGTTGCTTACAATAAAACAGTTACACTTTTTGGATGTAAATTGAATTCATTTCTAACCAAGTATTCAGTTGGGGAAGATATGGCAAAATTGAAAGATGATTACAATAATTTAGTGAAAACGCTAACAAATCATTGGACGATTACCGGTATGTATGTACAGATGTTATGGATGTTGTCTATTGGAATTATGTTAGATACAGATGAACAAAATATAAGGATATTATCAAGCATGATTGACAATGAAAATGTTAATGATGCCTTGTATGATTTTTTAATAAAATACAGATTAACCGATTGGGAAAGATGTTCCGACACAGTATTGT
>OLZJ01001196.1_pt1 | contig 11172 bp, 6 predicted proteins | sample 1673951 | NCBI WGS metagenome assembly OLZJ01 (sample SAMEA103958135, study PRJEB25191) | human gut metagenome
GGACGTTTATAGCACGCCCGGAGTACTCCGCCTTCCAGCTTAGTACGGTCATACTGCTCCCGGTTGTTGTCCTTCTTGATCACGATCAGCGGTATGGTCTCCACCTTCTCATAGGTTGTAAAACGTTTGTTGCACGCATCACAGGATCTTCTCCTTCTGATCGTCGTTCCGTCATCTGCCGGTCTTGAGTCGATGACTCTTGTATCAATGTTACCACAATATGGGCACTTCATCTTTTTTCCTCCTGCCTGGTTCTTGATTGATTCTACTGCCGAATCACGCACATTTTTAATGTCTATAGTATAAATCCTGTATACAGGGTTGTCAACAAATTCACACTTTATCAAAAAGCTATATAAGCCGGCTTTCCACCAGCTTCCATGCCTGTACGATCAGTGCCGCATGGTCACAGGCGATCCGGTCCGATTCTTTTACCTTATAATAAGTCTCTCTTACCAGTCCACTTCTTTCCTTTTTTTCAACGATCGCCGAAATTGTAAGCTCTGCTTCTTTATTTTCCAATGCCAGTCGATAAATGGTTCTCTTCCAATCTCCATCCTCCTTCACCGATTCTGTCTGACAATGAAGCTGCATCCACTTTGCATCCGCCGCATCGTCACCAGCCTGCACCTTTACCTGCCCTTCATCCACAACCGAAAGATATGCCGATGTAATAATCCGTGCCCTCGGATCACGGGTCACATTCCCATAGACTGCAAACTGCTCCATCGGAAGATCCGCCACGCCGGTCTCTTCGGTCAGTTCTCTTCTTGCCGTATCTTCCAGATTCTCATGAAGTTCAATAAACCCACCCGGCAGCGCCCACCAGCCAATGCTCGGATGATTCCGCCTTTTAACCATCAGAACTTTCCATTCTCCGTCCACTACCTTTCTTTTGCAGGAGAATATCCGGATCTGCTGAACCAGGCGAAGTTTGGTGTATTGCTGGGAACGATTGTTGCCGGTATGTTGGGATATATGGTACTGAATGCGGTGTTGCCGAAGGTTAAGAACAAATAGATCTCCACTTTGGAATACTGGACGAAGAATCGGTTCTTTAGGGATATTCGGTAAATCCTCTGAAAGATAAGTTGGGATGTGTCAATGATTTAAGAAAACGTATTCTTTGTTACAGAAACAGAAGAAATAGTCCATTATTCTTAAAAAACATTCGTATCTTTGCTGGTACAAGTCGAAAGGACCTTCCGGATATGAAGCAAACAACGGTAGTTACCGTATATATATTGACGCTTTCCCTCTGCCTCGTGTGGTGTGCCTGCCCCGCCCATGCGGAGACGCGGCACATCGCACTGATACACTCTTTCGAGCCGGGCTATCCGCCTGCCACGAAAGCTCTGGAACTGCTGCAGAAAGAGTTCCGCCGTCTCGGCTTGGACTGCGATGTACGCGAATACTACCTGGACTGCGACCGCTACATGGAGGAGGTGGAGAACTTCCGCATGGCCGGCTTCGTGGACGACCTCTCCGCTTGGGGAGCCGAGCTAATAGCCGTGCTCGACGACCAGGCTGCCTATGCGCTGATGGCATGCGGGCATCCGCTGGCGCACGAAATACCCGTCGTGTTTAGCGGTGTGAACTATCCCAACATCTCCCTGCTCCTGCAATATCCCAACATCACGGGCTATGCCGACACGCCCGATTACCTGCGCACCATCCGCATGATAGAGAGTATCATGGGCAAGGCACGCATCTGTCTGATGAACGGCCAGACTTTTCTGGACCGCAAGATATGGCATGCGTTGAATGAGCAGTGTCGTGGGCAGGGGTTCGCCATCGTGACCTCTACCGAGGGTGCTTACTTTGCCGGTTCCTCCTATCACCGTGTGCGCGAGAGGGAGACTATCAGCCCTATACTGAAACGGCAGAACATAGACGTGTTGCTGGACACCACGAAGATTGTGCGCATGACGAGCGACTCCATAGCGATACGCCATCTGATGTGGCTGGGACGCGGCGACAACACGTTGCTGCTCTATACCAAGCGGGACTATACCACCAAGCGCGTGGGCATGCTCTTTGACAATCCCACGTTTCAGACCATCAACGAGGGCTTCGGCTTTGCCGACTACTTGCTGGGAGGATATTTCACTCCACTGGAAAGCCAGATAAGATACATGGCGACCGGTATCAAGGAACGCCTCGAAGGGCGGATGCCCCGGCAGCAGGTGACGGAATGCGCCAAGCAGTACGTGCTGAACTGGCATGTGCTGCAGAAGTATGGCATCCCGCTCGAGAGCATTCCGGTGGAGTACACCGTGATGTACATCCCTTTCTCGGAGCGCTATCGTTACCATATACTCGTAGGCTCCATTCTGGGCGCTGTCTTCGTGCTGACGGTGATAGTCTTGCTCTCTTTCAGCCTACTGCACGAACGCAGGCGCAAGCGTGAGGCATTGCGAAACCTCCTCTACGAGCATGAGACCCTCTGCCTGGCCATCGAAGGAAATTCTACCTACGCCTGGCGACTGGAGGGAGATTCCGTGTCCTGCGACTCGCAGTTCTGCGAGCTTATTCACCACCGCTCCGGTCGTCTTCTGCTCAATGAAATCACTCCCTACATCCATCCCGGCGACTTACCCGTTTTCCGCAAGAACATAGCGTCAAGGCACGAACGTACGCACCACAAGGGACAGTACCGCTGTAACTTCACCGGCGAGTTCCAGTGGTGGGAGTTCAGCTACAATACCATCCACACCCCCGGACACGCACCCATCATAGCCGGACTGCTGCAGAACATCCAGGAACTGAAAGACCACGAGCAGGAGCTGATAGAATCCCGCGAGCTTGCGGAGCAAGCCGAACTGAAACAGTCGTTCCTCAATAACATGAGTCACGAAATACGCACTCCGCTCAATGCCATTGTCGGCTTCTCGGACATGCTGGCTAACGAGCCGGAGTTCTCCGACGAAGAGCGGCAGGAGTTTGTGGACATTATCAACACCAATACCAAACTGCTGCTGAAGCTGGTGGGCGATGTGCTGGAACTGTCGCGCATCGAGTCGGGTAACCTCTCGTTCATCTTTCAGCGGGAGAGTGTGCGCCAGCTGCTCGATGACGTCTATCAGACGCATAGCCTGCTTATCCAGCCGCCGTTGCAGTTCCTCAAGGATTTCCCTCCCGAAGATGTGCAGGTGAATGTAGACCCCATGCGACTGACACAGGTACTCACCAACTTCCTGAACAATGCCAACAAGTTTACGAAAGAAGGCAGCATCCAGCTGGGGTATTGTTGTCCGTCCGGCATGAGCGAGGTACATCTTTATGTGGAAGACACCGGCATAGGCATTCCGCACAGCGAGCAGAAGATGATTTTCGAGCGTTTCTACAAGCGCAGCGAGTTTTCCCAAGGCGTCGGGCTGGGCTTGTCCATCTGTGTGCTCATTGTCGAAAAGATGGGAGGACGCATCGAACTCCGCTCCGAGGAAGGTCGTGGAAGCCGTTTCACGGTGGTGCTGCCTTGTATTGAATAAATCCTTAAAAAAATGTAATCATATTGTAATGTTCTTATATATAATTTTGCGTATCTTTGCCAATGTTTTAAGAAATATAACGTTTTAAGAAACTAATTTAAAAGACATTATGTTAAAGAGAGTAAGAATTGCACTGACAGCGTTACTGCTACTGGCTGCCGTAGGTGTAAATGCGCAGGTCACCACCGCCTCTATGGCAGGTAAGGTGACGGATGCAAGTAATGAGCCCATTATCGGCGCCACTGTACAGGCTGTTCATCAGCCTTCCGGTTCGCGCTACGGAACCGTGACCAACGTTGACGGACGCTATTCCATCCAGGGTATGCGCACCGGTGGTCCCTACCGGGTGGAGATTTCCTACATCGGCTATCAGACGGTTATTTATAAGGACATCACCCTTCAGCTGGGTGAGGTATACAACCTGAACGTAGAGATGAGTGAATCTTCCGAGTTGCTGAACGAAGTGATTGTGACGGCTGCCAAGACCAAGTTCACTGCTGAAAAGACGGGTGCCACTACCAACATCTCTTCTGCACAGATAACGCAGCTTCCCACCGTGAACCGCAGCATCAGTGACATTGCCCGCCTTTCTCCCTATGCCAACGGCATGAGTTTTGCCGGCGGTGACGGACGTTCCACGAACTTCACTATCGACGGTGCCAACTTCAACAATAACTTCGGACTTAGTTCCAACCTCCCCGGCGGCGGCAACCCCATCTCCATGGATGCCATCGAAGAGGTGCAGGTAGTGGTGGCTCCCTTCGACGTGCGCCAGACGAACTTCATAGGCGGCGGCATCAACGCCATTACCAAGAGTGGTACGAACACGTTCAGAGGTACTGCCTATACCTATTACCGCAACCAGGACATGCGCGGTAACCGCATCAACGGCGAGGACCTGGGAGCACGTTCCGACGAGTCCAAGACTACCTACGGCTTCACGCTGGGCGGTCCTATCATCAAGAACAAACTGTTCTTCTTCGTAAACTACGAAAAGGAGAAGACTCCGGGAGAGGTTATAAAGTATCGCGCGCGTGAGGACGGTGAAGAGGCAAAAGGTATGGTGTCCCGTACGCTGAAGTCGGATATGGAGAAGGTGTACAACCATCTGAAGGACAAGTACGGCTACGACGCAGGCTCTTACACAAGTTTTCCTGCTGACGAGGAGAACACCAAGATTCTGGCCCGCATCGACTGGAACATCACGGACCGCCATCGCTTGAGCCTCCGCTACAACAATACGAAGAATACGGCTTGGAATGCCCCGAACGGTAACTCTTCCGATACGGGATATCGCTTGAACAATACTTATCGCGTAGGTACGCAGTCTATGGCGTTTGCCAACAGCATGTATTCCATGGACAACAAGGTGCAGTCTTGGGCGACAGATTTGAACAGCCGCTTCACCGATAAGATTTCCAATCAGTTGCTGTTCACCTACACCAATATAGAGGACATGCGCGGCACCAATTCTTCTCCTTTCCCCTTCATCGACATCATGGCAGGCAAGGACGAGAATGGAAACCAGATTCTGGAACCGTACATGAGCGCCGGTTACGAGTTGTTCACCTACAACAACGGTGTGAAGAACAAGATTACGAACATTACCGATAACTTCACCTTCTTCACCGGTAACCACAAGCTGACGGCAGGTCTTAGCTATGAGCACCAGTTTGCCAACAACGCCTATATGCGTAACGGTACGGGATATTACCGCTATAACAGTCTGGAAGATTTCCTGAGTGGCGCAGCTCCCGAATCATTCGCTTTGACTTATGGCTTCAACGGTGTGGCCAACCCCAATGCTCAGGTTACCTTCAACCAGCTTGGTTTCTATGCCCAGGATGAATGGAACCTCGGCAACAGTCTGAAACTGACCTACGGTATCCGTTTCGACAACTTGATGTTCGACAACGACGACCTCCAGAGAAACGATGCCATCTATGAGCTTGACTTCGACGGGCAGCACATCGACACTGGCAAGTGGCCGGATTCCAGATGGCAGATTTCTCCCCGTATAGGTTTCGTTTGGGACGTGTTCAAGGACAAGTCGCTGAAAGTACGTGGAGGTACGGGTGTGTTTACCGGACGTCTGCCGTTGGTTTTCTTCACCAATATGCCGACCAATGCTTCTATGGTACAGAACTCCGTTACCTTTAAGACCCAATATGACAATGGAAAGGTGGTGGGCCATGATTCCCGTCTGGACCAGTTGGCAGGCGGCATGATTACGGACATGAACCAGATAATCGACAAGTTCAACCTCCCCACCACGATTGAGAAACACGTGGCGGGAAGCAAGATTTCCGGTGTGGCTCAGGACTTCAAGATGCCGCAGGTGTGGAAGTCGTCTATCGCGGTGGACTATCAGGTACCCGTATCTTTCCCCTTGACCGTGACGGGAGAGTTCATGTTCACGAAGAATGTGAATGCCGTTACCATCAACAACATCAATATCAAGAACCCCGACGAATGGAAGTACAATAAGCTGACCACCGTCAAGGGCGCTGATGGAAAAGACGTGACAACTACGGAACTGTTGCATACGGGTATGCAACGTTTCAATGGTGCGGATAACCGCATGGTGTACTCTTATTCTCTTTATGACAACCCCGACAAGAATGTGAAATATGCAGGCGACTTCGTGCATTACAATGGCAAGAATGCCGTGGTACTCGACAATACATCCAAAGGCTACGGCTATACGGCAAACATCACGGTGAATGCCCAGCCGGTGGATGACTTGATGCTGATGCTGGCCTATACGCACACGGAGTCCAAAGAAGTTTCCGGTCTTCCGGGCAGCGACCCTATCTCCACTTGGCAGGGATTGAACACGATTGATGGTTCCAATTATGTGGATGCACAACGGTCACAGTATGTGGTTCCCGATAAGGTGATTGCTTCTGTGGGCTACTACATCCCCTTCAGACACAAAGGCCTGCTTCGTGGCACACACTTGAATCTGTTCTATTCCGGCTATTCTTCCGGCGGTTATAGCTTCTGCTACACCAACGACATGAACGGCGACGGTATCAACAACGACTTGATGTACATTCCGAAGGACGATAGTGAAATCAACTTCAAGACAGAGGAAGACCGCGTTGCCTTCTGGAAATTCGTAGAGCAGGATTCGTACTTGAAGAATCACAAAGGACAGTATGCCGAGGCTTATGCTGCCCGCGCTCCGTGGGTGCACCGCTTTGACTTCCGTCTGCTGGAGGATTTCGAATTCAAGATTGGCAAGACCAAGCATTGCTTCCAGTTGAGTTTTGACATCATGAACGTGGGTAACCTCATCAACTCCAAATGGGGTATCTCCAAGACCAATACCGTTTCCAACAGCAACCGAATCCTGAAGTATGAAGGGGTGAAGAGCGCCACTGACCTGACTCCGGTATTCTCCATGTATAAGGTGAACGGTGAATATCCTACCAAGACTTACGACACCTATCAGAACTACAGCGAATGCTGGAAGTTGCAAGTCGGTATCCGTTACGTGTTCAACTAATCGGGTGCAGATAACCTCCGTTGAATGGCAGAATATGATAAGGCAAGGGCTGTTCCGGGATTTCCGGGACAGCCCTTATTATTTTTGGCTTTCTTTACTTTATTGTATTTCAACCTCCATAATCACTGGATTGTGGTCGCTGCACAAATCCAGGTCCGGAGAGTAGTATTCGATACCCTTCAGGCTAGGGGAGTGGAAGATGTAATCAATACGCAACATGCGTTTGGCATAGCGGTAGGTGTACATGTATCCGTTTCCGGCAGTGCGGAATCCGTCTTTGAGGGTTTTCCTCAAATGATGGTAGGTGTAGGAGGAAGGTATTGAGTTGAAGTCGCCGCATAGCAGCACGGGATAGGGGCTGGTCTTAGCGTAGTGGCTGATGACGTAAGTCTGCGTGGCCCGCTTCATGAAGTTTTCGTGCAGGGTGCCTGCGGCATCTTTGGCTGCCTGGACTTCGCGGCGGGTGTCGTCGGTGGCCAGCTCGCGTTCCCACTTCCTGCGCTTCTGGCTAACGCTGGTGGTCTGCAGGTGGTTGTTTATCAGACGTATGGTATCCGTACCCATCACTACATCGCACATCATGCTACAGTTGGAGCTGTGCTGGTAAGTGATGAAACGGTGGTTCGCCAATGGATAGCGGCTGAATACGGCGATAGGCAGTACGCCCTTGACGGAGTCTTCAGAAGGGATGAGCGCGTGTGACCAATGCGAGAGTACGCGCCGTATGCTGTCTGTGGGGAAATCGCTGTTGTCTCCGAACTCCTGGAAGCACAGCACATCCACGCCCTCCTGCTGCATGTACCGGGCTATCTCCTTGCAGGAATAACCGGTAATCTCACCTCCGAAGTTGTGTATGTTGTAGGTGGCTATCTTCAGATACTTGCCTGCCGGGGTTTTGTCTTTCGGCAGATGGAGCTGGAAGACAGACGTCAGATATCCCCAGTTGCAGAAGAATGCCACCAGCGGAACCAGTGCCCAGCGCTTACGGGCCAATGCCCAGCAGAGTGCCGTTATCAGATTGACAATCAGGAGTACGGGCACTGCCAGCCCCAGTAATGGCATGATGACGGAATCGACCGGAGCTACATTTCCTGAGAAGGCTGCCATTATGGTGATGGTGGCCAAGACGAATGTCGCTGCTATCAGACAGATGTAGAACAGACCTTTTACGGCGGACTTTCCCATGTTGTTTGCTTATTTATTCACTACGTTCACCGGCTTGCCGTCTTGGTAGGCCTTGATGTTCTCGAGCATAATCTGCATGAGGCGTTCGCGCGCGGCGGTGCTTGCCCAGGCAATGTGCGGAGTGATGTAGCAGTTGCGGGCGGAGAGCAACGGATTGTCGGCACGGGGAGGTTCTTGCGAGAGTACGTCTACGCCGGCGGCATAGATGGTACCGTTGTTAAGTGCATTGGCAAGGTCTTGTTCGTTGATGAGAGGGCCGCGTCCGGTATTGATGAGAATGGCGGTGGGCTTCATCAACCGAAGCCGTTCTGCATTCACCATCTCGCGGGTGGAGTCGGTGAGGGGACAGTGCAGACTGATGATGTCACATTCGCGGAACAACTCGTCCAGCTCCATCTTGCGGATTTCGGGAGGAAGCTGGAAGTTGGTCTTGGAGGTGTAGGCACATACCTTCATACCGAAGCCGATGGCGATGCGGGCGGTGGTGAAGCCGGTGTGGCCCAGGCCTACGATTCCAAGCTTCTTTTCGCGCAGTTCGATGAGAGGCGTGTCCCAGAAGCAGAAGTCCTTGCTTGCTGTCCAGCGGCCCCGGTGCACCTCTTCAGAGTGGTGTTGCACTTGCTGGGTGATGTTCAGAATATGGGCAAAGACCATCTGGGCAACGGAGTCGGTGCTGTAGGCGGGAATATTGGTGACAATGATGCCGCGTTCTTTGGCAGCGGCGGTGTCTACGATGTTGTATCCGGTAGCCAGCACACCGATGTATTTCAGTTCGGGCAGTGCCGCCATGTGCTCGGCGGTGAGCACGGTTTTGTTGGTCAGCAGGATTTCTGCACCAGCGGCGCGTTCCAATACTTCCGCAGGGGCGGTGCGGTCGTAGATGGTGCACTCGCCCAAGGCTTGCAATTCGTCCCAGCAGAGGTCGCCGGGGTTGGCGGCATAGCCGTCTAATACTACTATATTCATGGAGTTATGAGTTATGAGTTATTTGTTGTGGGGATTTTCTGTATCCGACTTTTAATCTCTAATTTTCAATTTTTAATTTGAATTGATAGTTTACCATTTCTTTTCCTCTCCCCAGAGTTGCTGCATCCGTTCCTTATGCTTTTGCTCGGCAGGGTTGAGTTGTGGCTCCCAGATACGGCGGTCTTTCAATTCGTCGGGCAGGAATTGCTGCTTGACGAAGTTGCCGGGGTAGTCGTGGGCGTACTTGTACTTCTCGCCGTAGCCCAACTGCTTCATCAGCTTGGTGGGCGCATTGCGCAGGTGCAGGGGGACGGGGAGGTTGCCCGTTTCGCGTACCAGTTCCAGGGCATTGTTGATGGCCATATAGGCTGAATTACTCTTGGGGCTGGTGGCAAGGTATATGGTGGCTTCTGCCAGGGGGATACGTCCTTCGGGCCATCCCACTTTCATCAACGTGTCGAAGCAGGCGTTGGCCAGCAGCAGGGCGTTGGGGTTCGCCAGTCCGATGTCTTCCGAAGCGAGGATCACCAGCCGCCGGGCCAGAAAGCGCGGCTCCTCGCCCCCGGCCAGCATGCGCGCGAGGTAGTAGATCGCGGCGTTGGGGTCGCTGCCCCGCACCGACTTGATGAAGGCCGAGATGATGTCGTAGTGCATCTCGCCGTCCTTGTCGTAGGCAAGAGGGTTCTGTTGAAGGCGTTCGGTCACCATGTCATCCGTGATGAGGACAGGGTCGGTGGCTTCGGAATCTATCACCAGTTCGAGGATGTTGAGCAGCTTGCGGGCGTCTCCTCCGCTGAAGCGGAGCATGGCAGTGGTTTCTTTCAGTTCTATTTTCCGTTCCTTCAGCACGGTGTCCGTGGTGATGGCGCGTTGCAGCAGTTCCAGCAGGTCGTCCTTCTCCAGTGACTTCAGGGTATAGAGCTGGCAGCGGGATAGTAGCGGGCGGATGACCTCGAACGAAGGGTTCTCCGTGGTGGCGCCTATCAGCGTCACGGTGCCTTGCTCCACGGCTCCCAACAGCGAGTCTTGCTGCGACTTGCTGAAACGGTGTATCTCGTCGATGAAGAGGATGGGACTGGCTTGCGAGAAGAAGCGGTTGCTCTTGGCACGCTCTATCACGTCGCGTACATCCTTCACACCGCTGGTCACGGCACTAAGTGTATAGAAAGGGGTTTCCAGCTTGTTGGCGATAATCTGTGCCAGGGTTGTCTTTCCCACTCCCGGAGGGCCCCATAAGATAAACGAAGAGATACGTCCTGCATCAATCATCTTACGCAGCACTGCACCCGGTCCCACTAAATGTTTCTGACCGATATATTCATCTAATGTTCTTGGTCTAAGCCGTTCTGCTAATGGTTGCATAGTATGTAACTCTTAAAAAATCATTAATATCATGAAGCGTATACCGCCCTTCTTCACTCCCGGTATATCCGTATAGGTCAGTCGGCGTACATATTCTATGTGGAGCAGCTTGAAGATATTGTAGATACCTACACTGGCTTCCACATAGGGAGTCTTGCCCATGACGTGGCTGGTGGGTACACCGTCGCGCATGGGGAAGAGGAACAAGTCGGGATTGTTGCTCTTGTATGGGTTGTTCTTGTCCGTCAGCGTGCCCCACAGACCACGGATGCGGAACATCTCACGCCACTTCAGCTTCTTGATGAGCGGGATGCGGTTGAAGAGTTTTCCGTTCATGTCGTAGCTTAGGTTGAGGGAGGCGTAACGGTCGTTCAGGAACTCCATGTTGTTGATGAGGTTGAAGGACTCGTTGTTCTGCGTGATGTACGAGAGGTTTGCCATCGGTAGGTTCAGCAGGGGGAAGGGAACGGTGTTCCATTGCGCACCGGCACGTGCCGTTACGTCCAGCTTGCCCCACGAGCCGAGCCAGAAGCGCTTCCGGATGCTGGCTTCCGTCAGGTTGAAGTTGTACTCTCCACCCAGCACGCCCTTGAATCCGGCGGTGTGGGAGAGGGTGAAGGTGGGCGCATCCAGCGATACGGGTACGCGGCGCTGCTT
>OLZJ01001217.1_pt1 | contig 10955 bp, 9 predicted proteins | sample 1673951 | NCBI WGS metagenome assembly OLZJ01 (sample SAMEA103958135, study PRJEB25191) | human gut metagenome
GAAGTATATTGTAGATGACCAGTTAGATGGGTCAATTACAATATACCAGGAGGTTTTATGAATAACAGTGGAATACGTTATGATAAGCGTTTGAGTAGTGTTGGGAATATTGAAAGTGAAGATGAAAATGTAATTGACTTAATGGAGTTGTTTCGTGCCATATTAAAACATATTAAGTTGATTATTGTTTTATGTATATTGTTTGGTGTTGGTGGTTTCTTTGGAACTAAGTTATTGATTGCTCCAACCTATACGGCTAGTACATCGATTTATTTAACGCCTCAGATTAGTGAGAGTGGTTCTTTGGATTATAATTCGCAGATGGCCAATAGTAAATTGGTTACGAATGCTGTAAATTTATTAACTCAAAATAACATTATGTCTGAGGTAGCCAAGGATGTTGGATTAGATAGTGCTTCTAGTGTTAAAAAGCTTGTTAGTGTAACGAATGAATCAAATACAGAGATTATAACGATTTCAGCTACAACAACAGATCCTAAATTATCTAAGGATATCGCGAATGATACAGTAAGTACGTTTATTCGTACAATGCAGAAGAATTTGAATGTTCGTAATATTGAAGTGGTAGATAAGGCTAAGTTGTCTTATATTCCTAGTGGCCCGAATGTTAAGAAGAATACTTTACTTGCTACTATGGTTGGTTTTGTACTTGGTTGTGGTTATGCAACATTAAGATTCTTATTTGATAATCGTTTACGTACAAAGGAAGAGGCAGAAAAGTATTTGGGCATTCCAGTATTCTGCGAGATTCCTGAACTATAATGGCTAAGTATATTGATTTGCATTCTCATATTGCTTGGGGTATTGATGATGGTATGCCTTGTGTTGAGGATGCAGTGAGTTCATTAGAATCTGCTAAGAAGGATGGTATTGTAGGTATTTGTAGTACACCTCATTTCATTCCTGGTCAATTAGATGTTCATATCTATAATGAAATGGTGACTCGTCAATTGGAATTAAGAAAGATGAGTCCCATACCTATCTACTTTGGTGGAGAAGTTATGATGAATAGTGAATTCATCGAAGGATTAGAATTAGATTTATATCCGACTTTAAATAGTTCACGTTATATGCTTGTAGAATACAATGTTCTTCGTGATATTCATTCGATTGATTATAGAGATGAATGTTTATATGAATTGAAGATGAAAGGCTTTGTTCCAGTACTGGCTCATATTGAAAGATATTTCCATGATGGATTAGATTATGACATTATTGATCATTGGGTAGATATGGGTTGTGTTCTACAATTGAATCGTACTTCCATTCTTGGTGTAAATGGAAGGAAAATACAGTCCAATGCATTAGAATTATTAGACAATGGATATTGTGATGTAATTTGTACAGATACACATAGAGCAAGTGGCAATCGTATTGAACAATTGAGTGATGTATATTCAGTTGTTTCTAAGCGTATTGGGTTTGATAATGCGGATATCTTATTTTATGAGAATCCTAAATTACTATTGAGTAATAAAGAGATATTAAATATTGAGGTTGAAAAGAAAAAGAAACTGTTTGGTTTCTTTGGGAGATAGAAATGGCAAGAAAGAAAAGAAATCAATTTGATGTGGATGAAATCTATCGTGGATTACGTACAAATATTGAATTTAGTCAGATGGATGATGCGATTCAAGTAATCAACGTCGTAAGTACAATTCCTAATGAAGGTAAGAGTACAATAGCTTGTAATTTAGCTCGTATTATGGCAGCTAAATATAAAAATGTTTTACTAATTGACTGTGATTTAAGAAATGCTTCAGTTCATAAAACACTACAGATCTCAAATCGTTCTGGTTTGACAAATATTATTGCTGAATTTAAAGAAGGCGTAAGTATTCATTCATTTGAAGGAGTACAAGATGTGCAATATGAAGGAGGTTATCCTTTATCTGTCATTACTGCAGGTCATAGAGTACCAAATCCAAGTGAAGTATTAGGATCAAAAAGATTAGCTAAATTTTTAAACCAAGCACGTCAAGAATTTGGATATATTATTATTGATTGTCCACCAGTTGCAGTAGCTAGTGATACAATTCCATTATGTAATGTAAGTGACGGAGTATTGTATGTAGTTGATTCAAAATCTTCTGACAAACGTAAAGTAAAAGCAGCCATTAATGATGTTGAAAGAAATGGTGGTCATGTCATGGGTGTCGTATTAAATAAAGTAGAATCAGCAAGTGACAGCAATTATGGTTATGGCTACGGATATGGTTATGGAGGAGAAGACAATGGTAAAAAGAAGAAAAAGAAATAGTTTCATTATCTTAGCTTCAACTCTATTATTAACTGGATGTGGAAATAGTGAATTAGAAATTACGCAAAATGATATTCTAGAAGTGGCAAGAGATGATGCGAATGCCACAAAAAAAGAATGTTCGAATGTATCGATTCAAGAAGAAAAGAAATACTACACAGTAAGTTTTGATACAACTACAGGATCTTATGAGTATAAGATTGGTAAAGATGGCATTATACAAGAAAGAAATTATAAAAGAAGTAATAGTGAAGAAAAAGAAGAAGTATCTACTTCTGAACCTGTAGAAGAAAAGAAGGAAGAAACTAAAGTTGAAACAGGAAAAGAAGAAAAAAAAGAATCAACTTCTTTTGATAAAAATCAACAAGCAGCTATTGATGCAGCTCTTGCCAATGCAGGATTAGGACAAGAAGATGTAACAGATATTGGGTGTACTTTAGATGATGCAACACAACAATATACAGTAACATTTACATTCCAGGATATTCACAACACTTGTGAGATTGATGCAGCTACATTTACTGTATTGTCATCAGTACAGGCATAATATACAGATTAAACAAAAAGAATTGTTGTTCTTTTTGTTTTTTTTTAGTAGAATGAATTGAGTTATAGTGGAAAGGGTTATATTATGTCTAGAATTGGAACTTTAAAAATTACGATTGAATTTGTATTTTTTATGTTTATTATACAATTTTCTGGATACGATTTAGAAACGTGTTGGAAATTATGTATATTATATTTTTTAATGCAATTATTAATTGGAAGATATCAAGGAAAAGTTTTATTGATGTATGATGAAATTCGTTTGATTATATTAAGTCATATTGGTTTTTTCATTGGAAGTTTTCTAGTTTTTCCAATTAGTACTTGGACGATTAAGAAATTCTTCGGATTTGTTTTATTAACTTGTGTTTTATTTGTTTTTGCAGGATGTAACTCTAGATATTCTCATAAAGTATTTAGAAAATGGTTTAAACATAATACGCTGATTGTTGGTGTTGGACACACTGCAGAACAATTAGAATATATTTGTTCTGGAAATGGGTATTCATTATTAGATGTGGTTGGCTTTGTGAATTGTAATAAATCAAATAGAATTAAGTATGTTCAACAAGAGCAAATAGTAGATATAAATAAAACATATGATTTAGATTCAATTTGTTCCGTAATTAAAGAAAAAGATATTGATACAGTATTGATTGCCATTCCTGAATTGGATAGTGATGATTTGAATGCGATATTTGAAGTGTTTAAAAATAAAGTTGCAGTAATTAAATATTTACCGCAAGTAAATGGCCTGGTAACATTTGATACAAATGTAGAAGATTTTGATGGTATTTTAATGATATCAAATTCTCGTGGCTTAAAACATTGTTTATCATATGCATTAAAACGTATAATGGATATCTGTGCTGGACTATGTGGTTTGTTACTTTTAATACCATTAACAATCTTTGTCTTCATAAAAAATCGTAAAGAAGGAGATAAAGGCCCTATTTTCTTTACACAGAATCGTATTGGTAAAAATGGTAAAGAATTCAAAATGTTTAAATATCGTACCATGGTAATTGGTGCTGATAAAATTCTTGAAGAACTAATGGAAAATAATCCGGCTATACGTGAAGAGTATACTAAGAATAAAAAATTAGTGAATGATCCGCGTATTACAAGTGCAGGAAAATTCTTGCGTGAAAAGAGTTTGGATGAGTTTCCACAATTTATTAATGTATTGTTAGGTCAAATGTCTTTAATTGGACCTCGCCCATATTTACCAAGAGAAAGAGATGATATGGGAGACTATTATTATGATGTCATTGCATGTAAACCTGGTATTACTGGAATGTGGCAAAGTCATGGAAGAAGTGAGGTAGATTTTGATCACCGTTTATTATTAGATGAATATTATTATCGTAACTGGTCATTCTGGTTGGATATTACATTATTGTTTAAAACGGTTAAACAGGTTCTTTATGGACGTGGAGCGGTATAGGAAGGGAATAGACTATGAATGATGAATATTTAAATGACGAATTTGAAATTGATTTATTTGAATTACTTAAAACTTTTTTAAAAAAAATCCATTTAATTTTTCTTTTCACTTTAATTTGTGGATTGATTTCCTTTTTGGTTGCTCAATTTGTTTTACAAAAAAGTTATACGTCAAGTGCTAATATTGTAATTATTCCATCTGAAGAATCTATAGATTGCACATCGTATTTAAATGGTAATGTTGTTTTAAATGAAGTAAGTGCAAAGTTGGATTTAAGTTTATCGGAATTATCTGAAAGTGTTACTGTAAACAGAGATTCAAATAATTATACTGTTGAAGCAACAACCAACAATCCGAAGTTATCCTATAAAGTGGTTAATAATATAATCAAGGTATTCAAAAGTAAAATGAAGAGTGAATTAGACCTAAAAAGTATTACAACAGTAAATGCTGCACAAATCAATGAAAAACCAGTAAGCCCTAACATAAAAAAGATTACACTAATTGGTACTGCTTTAGGTTTTATTGTTAGTGCTGGGATTGTGATGTTAAGTTTTTTATTTGATAAACATTTAAGAAATGCAGAAGAAGCTGAAGCTTATTTAGGCGTTGCAGTATTGGGGGAAATACCTACTAATAAAAGTAATTCTGCATATCGTAAACTTCGTACTAATATAGAATACAATAAAAAATCTCCAAATGTGCAAAGTATCTGTTTGACAGGGGCTGGTAGTCATTCTGGAACAACTACAATTGCTTGTAAACTAGCTTCTATACTTGTAACAAACCATTCTAAAGTTCTATTGATTGACTGTAATTTAAAAAAACCAGATGTACAAAACTATTTTACGATTAACAATAACCAGGGATTAACGAATATATTGATTAATAGAGATTATAAAAATATATCAAAATATGCTACTAATTATAAGATAGATCATACAAATAATTTATTATATGTCATGGGTTCAGGTGAACATGTTGAAAATACATTAGATCTATTAAGCGGTAAATGTTTTAATGAATTTATGTTAGAAATGAAAAAACAATTTGATTTTATAGTTATAGATTGTCCTAATTTAGAGGATAATTATGATGCGATTCCAATCACACATCTGGTAGATGGTACAATTCTTGTGTTATCAATAAATGAGACAGATAAAAACGTTGCAAAAGAATCTGTTGAGCGATTAAATAGAGCCGGAACTTTGGTTTTAGGATCTGTGTTGAATAAAATGGAATAGAATATAAGTTTATCTAGTTTTTGTAAAACTTGAATAAATGTAGTAATATATGTAAATGTGAGGAGATTCTGAATATGAAAAAAAATAAAAAACAAAATGTTGCTGGTAAGATATTTGGTATAATTTTTTCTATCTTACTAGTAGTTGCCACAATGTATTTGTTATTTAACATTGTTAGATTAAATGTATTACCTACAAAAATATTGTTTTTAGTAACGATTGTATTTGTTTTACTAGATTTGATTTTCATCTTGTTGCTATGCTTTACAACTAAGGGGTTTGTATCAAAACTAATTTGCATAGTTTTTGCCTTGGTTATTTCTTTGGGCTCATGTTTGGGTGGATTTTATATCTCAAAAACAAATGGTTTACTCTCAAATATGACAAATGTTGCTAAACATTCTAAAAATACAGTAAGTATAATTGTTAAAGAATCAAGTGATATGAAAAAGAAAGCTGATTTAGCAGGTCATAGCGTAGGAACTTTGACAAATATAAATACTGTAGGTTCTAAGAAGATTTTAAAAGAATTAAATAAAGATGGAATCCAAATGGAACAAAAAGAATTTGGTAGTCTAACTGAAATGTTAGAATCATTCTATAATGGTGAAGTAGATTCGATTGTTATTAATGAATCAAGTCGTAGTCAGATTACGGATATGGAAGCTTATACTGATTTTGACAATAATACACGTGTTGTTTATCAAACTTCTTATAAAGTTGAAAATACAGATAAGGCAAATTCAGTAAGCAACATCACAAATACTCCATTCAATGTACTTATTTCTGGATCTGATACACGTGGAGGATTTGATGAAAATGGTCGTAGTGATGTTATTATGGTCGCTACAGTAAATCCCAAAACGAACACAGTTTTATTAACATCTGTTCCACGTGACTTCTATGTAACTACTGCATGTGATGCAGGGGATGGTTGTATGGAAGGTCAATTGGATAAGATTACACATACAGGTATTCATGGTACAAATACTACAAAGCGTACTGTAGAAAAACTTTTAGGTATTGAAATCAACTATACGTTTAAAGTTGGATTTGATACGGTGACAGATTTGGTAAATGCTGTTGGAGGTATTGATGTTACTGTTGCTCCTGGATATGCAGTAAATCAACCATGGTTAGTAGTTCATGAAGGTGTAAACCACTTAAATGGTGAACAAGCATTACGTTATGCACGTGAACGTTATGCATATAGTGAAGGGGATCGTCAACGTACAAAGAACCAACAACAAGTTCTAATGGGTATTGTTGATAAGATTACAAGTCCTGCAATTGTTACTAACTACGCTCAAATCATGGATAGTATGGCAAATACATTCTCAACAACTATGTCAAATGATGAAATTTCATCATTGATTAAATATCAATTAAATAAGAATCCAAAATGGAAAATGGAACAATATATGGTAAATGGTACTGGAGATACATTAATGTGTGCTGAACTTGGTGATGCTGCTTATGTAATGGTTCCAGACCAAAGTACAGTAACAACGGCTAAGAATAAGATCAATGCTGTTCTTGCTGGTAAATCAGCGGATGATGTAGAGTAAGGGTATATTCCTTACTCTTTTTTAGTTTTATGGGTGTATACTTGACGTAGTGAGGTGTTGTTTATTATGGAAACTACAGATTATATACAAAATAGAATTCATACGAATATTCGTAAATTTGAAGGATTGAGTAAGAAATATCATAGGTGTCATGTAGGATTGCTTGTTTCTACTTTTAGTTGTTTTACTGGTGTTCTTATCTTGAATATTATTTATTTGATTGTACCAGTTGTTTGGTTAATACTTGCTTCGTGTGTATTGGTATTGGCAGGACTATTTTTATTATTCTTTGATGTGTTGAATGATTATTCATCGAAGTCATTAGAGTATAAGTATAAGGCTAATTTATTGAACTATGAAAAGAACTTATATGAAGCAAAACAGAGTGGATTTAAAGGCTTTGCGTTTCGATGTGAAAGGTTTATGTAATCTCGCACTCTTTGTGTGAATTTGCCAACTCATGGTCATTTATTATATAATATATAATTGTGAGCTACAAAAGAGTTTATAGGAGATTTTAATATGTCTAAAAAGGATGTAAAACTTTCGCAGAATGTGAAAAAGAAAATGAAGAAAAATAAGCGTCCTATCAGTAAGTTTTTAACTGTATTTATGTTTATTGCATTAGGTGCATTTATTTTTCAAATGATTCGTTTGAATTTATTGCCTTTTAAATTAATAATATTAGTTTCATTGGTGTTCATACTATTAGCCTTAATTCTGACTATTTTAATGAGGTTTAAGGCAAAGAAGTTCTTTAGTCGTTTTATATTGGGGATTATTTCTTTATGCATGTGCCTTGGACTTGCTTATGGAAATTATTTCTTATTTAAGACAAAGGATACGTTTGATGTCGTAACAAGTCTTGCGGATAGTAAGGCAACAACAACTTCGATTGTTGTTAAGAAAGCTTCTTCAATCAAGAACGAGAATAATTTGAAGAAAAAGACAATTGGTACAATGTTGAGTGTGGATAAGAGAGCGACTCAGCGTATGTTGGATTCTTTAGATAAGAAAAAGATTTCTTATAAGACAAAGGATTATGATTCATTAGATGATTTAATGACGGCTTTCTATGATGATAAAGTCGATGCGATTTGTTTAAATGAAAAGTATCGTGATATTCTACATGAGAGTGAGGCGTATTTCAGTTTCCAAACAGATTCAAAAACAATTTATCAAAATGTAGAATATACAAAAGTAGACAAGACAGATAACCCGAGTGATCCAGTTAAAAATATTACTAAAGATGCGTTTACTATTTTAGTGAGTGGCAATGATTCTTATGGATCTTTACAGGATAGTAATACGCGTAGTGATGCGAATATGTTATTGACGGTGAATCCTAAAACAGGTCGTATTTTAATGACGAGTATTCCTCGTGATTATTATGTTGATTTGGTATGTGATGAAACAGGGGATAATGCTTGTCCTGAAGATAGTAAAGATAAATTAACGCATTCTGGTTTAATGGGTGTGAAGTGCACGGAAAGAACAATCGAAAAAGCATTGGGTATAAAAATTAATTATAATATTCGTATTAACTTCTCTAGTGTAGTAAACTTAGTGGATGCACTAGATGGAATTGATTTGGATATTCAAAAGGGTGAAGAAGTTGATATTCTTTATGCGAATGGACAGCCTGGTTTAAGTGTCGGTCAACATCATGTGGATGGTGAAACGGCATTAGCCTTTGCACGTGAAAGACATGCCTATTTGGATGGTGACAATCAGCGTGTTCGTAACCAACAAAAAGTATTTAAAGCTATTTTCAAACGTATAGTTTCTCCTAAGATGATCACGAACTATGGTAAGTTTATGGATGCATTGGCTGTAGCTTTTGATACAAACTTATCGAATGATGAAATCAGTGATTTTATCAAGTATGAATTGAATAATATGCCAGATTGGAAATTTGAATCCTATTCACTTGTAGGTGATTCAGATTCTAGGTTCTGTTATGCTTCTTCTAGCTATGCTTCAGTCATTATTCAAAATGAAGAAATGAATGATATCGCAAAAAGGAAGATTCAAGCTATCTTGGATGGTAAAAAGGCATCTTCTGTAAAAGATACTTCTGGTTTTTCTCAAAAACCGAGTGAAGATAATTCAGTAGGTAATGCTCAAGAGTTTGCTGAGATGAATAACAATAGTGAAGAAACAGATGAAGATTATTATACGTATGAAGAACCTTCTTATGAGGAAAATGAAGAATATTACTATCAGCCAGAAGAACTTGCAGAATATGATTATTCTGAGGATTATGCAGGATAGAATGCCACTAGCCATTTCGTAATGAGATGGCTTTTTTACTTTTTATATGTTTTAAGCTATAATAAATTATTGTAGAAGAGGTTTTTAACTTATGAATAGTTTATATAAATCAAATATTTATCAAAAATATAGAGGAATTCTAATATCACTCATCGATGTTTGTATTGTATTATTCTCTTATTTAGTGGCATACATGATCCAAAATAATTTCTTTATTAATGAGAAAACAATCGCACTGACAAAGATGGTGAGTCTTGGATTAATATTCATGTTGCTTCTACACTTTATTGTTCTACGATTGTTTAAAACACAAATGTCATTATGGACATATACAGGGCCAAATGAAATTATTCGAACATTTCTAAGTTGTTTAGTGTGTTTTCTAATCATGTCTTATTTCGTTATAAAAGTAGACCTATTTAGCATTGAATTAATCGCATTAGCTGAGTTGTTATGTTTTATATTTCTTTTAGGAGCACGAATGCTATATAGAATGGCAAGACGCTATATAGTGGATGTGGATAGAGTTGACAATTGTTTAATTGTAGGTGCTGGTAATGGTGGATATTTATTGATGAATGAAATTTATCATAATATGGCCTATCCATACAATGTAATTGGATTCTTGGATGATTTTAAGAAAAAGGGGACTATGCTAAGTGGTAAACCAGTGCTTGGAACAATTTCTGAAGTAGAGCGTATTTGTCAAGAGAACAATGTTCGTTGTATCTTTATCACCATATCTTCTGTGAGTGACGAAAGAAAACAAGAAATCTTAGATCTATGTACATCCACTTCTATTCCAACAAAAATCATGCGTATCTTTGTTGGAAATGATGAGAGTAATCATATTTCATTTGAAGATATTGATATTAAGGATTTGTTAAATCGTCCTAGCATTGACTTAAAAGTCGATCAGATTGGTTCTTATCTTACGAATAAAGTGGTTTGTGTTACCGGAGCCGGTGGATCTATTGGCTCTGAATTGTGTCGTCAAATCATTCATTTTAATCCTTCTAAATTAATTATGGTGGATATTAATGAAAATGCGCTATATATGCTTAAACAAGAATTCTTAGTCATGAAACGAAAGAAACAAATGAATGATTCTATTCAACTAGAATCTTTGATTGTTTCCATTCGTGAAAGAGAAGAAATCTATAAGCTTATGAGAAACTATAAGCCGGATGTAGTTTATCATGCGGCAGCACATAAACACGTACCTTTAATGGAAGATCGTCCTACAGAAGCTATTAGAAATAATATCTTTGGAACAAAGAATGTGATTGATGCTTGTTGCGACTGTGGTATATCTCGTTTTATTATGATTTCAACAGACAAAGCGGTAAATCCAACAAACGTAATGGGAGCTACTAAGCGTATGACAGAAATGTATATGCAATCAAGAAATACTAAGGGTGGTATTCATATGGCAGCTGTACGCTTTGGTAATGTATTAGGATCGAATGGCTCTGTTATTCCAATCTTTAAAGAACAAATTAAAAATGGCGGTCCAGTCACTGTAACACACAAAGACATTAAACGTTATTTTATGACTATTCCTGAAGCAAGTCAATTGGTACTTCAAGCCGGAG
>OLZJ01001225.1_pt1 | contig 10897 bp, 11 predicted proteins | sample 1673951 | NCBI WGS metagenome assembly OLZJ01 (sample SAMEA103958135, study PRJEB25191) | human gut metagenome
TTATCAAGCGATAGGCAAATTCCAAATCGTGGTTCACCCACCATTTAGGCGCACGCTTGACATTGCCTGTATAGACATCGAAACTGCCTCCCAAGCCTTGATATATCGCGGCATGGCGTTCCATCATCTCTTCCATCAGCAATTCCTGCTTGGGCGAACCCATCGCCACAAAAACAGCGTCGGGCCGCTTTTCAGCCACGTCGGCAATCAGGACCTTGCGCTCCGCATCGGTTTTAATATAGCCGTCACGGTAGCCCACAATGTTGATTCCCGGATAATCCGCCCTCAATTTCTTCACAGTCTGCTCTATCACGTCCGGCTTGCTGCCGACAAGATAGAACCGTTTGCCTTGCGGAGCAAGAGCGGCGATAATCTTCAGCCACAACTCGCAGCCCGGCAGCTTAACCACATCCTTATGCCCATGCTTCCGCAATGCCATCACCGCCCCCACGCCATCGCAATATCCGATGTTGCGGTTTATTATGTCGCGCGTCTGATGCGTGGCATGCAGAATCTTCTCCGCATTGATTGCTACAAGTATTCCCTTTCTGCCCACAACATAGTCGAGCAGCTGCTGAAACGACGTGAAGGGAAACACTTTCACGCCCTTCACCGTCACCCTCATATCATTTTCCATAGTCTAAAATGTAATAACTCATAGCGCAGAACATAAATGCATTGCTCCAGCGCATATATGATATTTTTGAACTTACGCCTTGCTTAAGTTGATAATAGAAATAGCCACGCTTGTCCTGCATATTCTTCACCGTCCACCGCATCACGCGCTCCGCCTTCGCCCTGTATTCATCGCTACGGTGAAGCTTATGCAGCGTCACAAACAATTGCGCCGGACAATGGATGTCAATCGGATACGTGCGGTTGTGATAATATTTCGGAGTGCCGTCGGCCTCAAAGAAATTGCGGATATAGAAATCAAAGCCTTTCTCTATGTTTGAGTGGAACGACTTGTCGCCGGTCTGCTCCTCATAGGCGGTCAGACCATCAAGATTGTAGCCCGTGTGGAAACTGTCTATCCACGACTGCACCGGAAGCATTCCGTAAACCCATTCGCCAGCATCCCCCTGCGCGTCGCAGCAAGCCTCAACCGACCGTCGCGCCGCCTCTCTGTATTCCTCCTTCTTCGTGTATTTATAGCAATACGCCAACAGCTTGCTGCCGAGCAGCGAGGCGTTGAACACGGTGTCGTTGCCTTTCAACGGACTGTAGGAAAACAAAAATCCGCCCCGGCACTCCGCGCGGTGCAAATCATTCATCACAAAATCCGCCGACGACAGCGCCACGTCGAGATATCCGCGCTCGCCAGTCACCTCATACGCCTCCATCAGTGCCGTTGCGCAGAAACACGTTGCCACAACCGTTGGCGTAAACTTCGGAAACAGAAACAGCCTCCGCGCCTGCCAGTCGAAATTATAGCCCCAACACGCTCCGCTGTAACCTTCCGACTGCAACGAAATCAGCAAATCTGCCAACTCGCGCACACGCGCCAGCAACGCCTGCCTTGTCCCGACTTCGGCTTGCAATTCCGGGAATTTGTCCACGGCGCGGACAAGATTGCAATACCCTTGCAGAAACAAGCCTATGCCCTTGGCATTATACTCCTTTGGCACCATCGCCAAACGGCGCAGATTCACAGGGCAGCGCTTAAACCCCTGTATCACACACAGACGCAATATTGCCGACCGCTTAAGCGGCAACAATGCATGCGCCAATCGCGAGTTCAGTCCGTCATAAGGGTCCCAGCCCTTAAATCCCTCCGACTCGCAATAGCGCTTCAACGAAAGAAATGAACTCTCAATCAACTTTCCGTTTTTTTATAAATTTTGCAGGATTTCCCGCCCAGATTTCATATGGAGGAATACTTTTTGTAACTACAGATCCAGCCCCAACTATTGAATATTTCCCAATCTCAACCGGCTTGCAAATGATGGTATTAGCCCCTATGTAAGCACCTTCGCAAAGTCTAACCTTTCCCCTTGAGTAGAATCTTTCCCTCTGATTTCTAACCTCTACAAAATGTGTTACTATCGTACAACCAACCGTTAACGTAACCTTTTCCTCTATTATTATATCATTTGGATAATTCGTGTCAAATATCACATTTTCCCCAATAAATGTGTTTCTAAAATTCAATACATTTACCCCCCCCATTTTGCAAACAAAGGGCGATATTTTCTTGATGGCATAGGCAAATGTTGTAAATGCAAGAATACTAAATTCTTCAATCTCGAAAAACTAATCATATTAATTAAATTTTATTTAAACATCATTTTCTATCTCTTGCCAATTGAAATTTTAGCAATATTGTCAAGATAAAATTGACTGGCAACGACTTTTGCACGTTTTTTCATTTTATCTAATGCCCCTATGTAAGCATCTTCCTTATCTCAATTTTGATTCTAAAAAAGCCGCCACATTAGAGGCTAAGAAATGTGTTGAAGCATATCTATTATTATATTCCGAAATCTCATTCAAAGAATTAATATCGCAAATCAGTTTATCACATCTTTCTGCAAAAACACCTGGTTCAAGAGAATCTTCCATATACCCCATTTTTCCACACTCAAAAAAATCAACAACACCACCGACTGGTCGTGTTATTATAGGAAGTCCAAAAGCCATCGCTTCCAACACACTGGTTGGCATACCCTCATGATATGACAACAGGATATAGATATCTCCTCGTTCATATGCCTTTACTATATCCTCACCCATCAAGGCTCCATAAAACGTAATGCAGTCCCCCAATCCTTCAGCAGCGACTTTTGCGTCTTCTAAAGCAGAGCCTGAGCCTACAACATCAAACTTAATCTTTGGATATTTTTTATGAATCAATTTAAATGTCTCAATTGTTTCAAAAATACCCTTTTCCTTCTCAACTCTCGCCAAATAAAGAATCCTTTCTACCTTTTCCTTCTTCTTTAGCTTAAAATTAGCAATCATCGAATCCGGAACTTTCGTTGTTGTAACAAACACGTTTCCTTTGACTCCAAGATTATGCAACCTATCAACGAATTGATTTGCAAGAACAAAATATGAATCAGCATCATAAAACGCATTACTGATTTTCTTTTGTCCATTAACAACCTCTTCATAATAGCTTTTTGTCCAGCCATGAATAAAAATTGAATATCTCGCGTGCATGCATTTTGCAATATTTGCAAAAATCATTTCTCTTTTAATTGCATTGGGCCCAAAAGACGGATTAAGTAGCACATGAACATTTCGATACATAGCCAATTTCAGCACAAATTTGACTATATCAAAAACCAAAGCGACAAATCTAACAGCCTTCAACAAAAGCCCTTCAATTCCGAACTTACTTTTCAGATATTCCAATGTCACACATTGGTTATAAACCACATTGCTTGAAAAATATGCCTTAAGACCTCGATAATGGCTTGATACGCCTGCTGGTAAATTTATATATGGAGTGTTAATTATTATCATATCATCGCTATTAAATTACATTCCCGCCAAATCTATAAATTTCTTACAAACATTTTTAATGTTATAATCCTCTATATTTGGCACTTTATATTGTTTCTCATAACACCCATCCTTCAAAGCGCACCAAGTCTGACAAATCGTTTTCATCTATCAACTTTTGCAATCGCTCGGTTTCCCCATTGCCTCCAATATGCAAACAAAACTTATCCTTTAGGTCGTGCCTGATTTCTTTTATCACGTCCAACAAATCATAGATGCCTTTCTGCGCTGTGATCAAGCCAAGAAACAGCAGGTGAAACCTACCATCATTCTTAATCCCCAACACTCGTTGTGGCTGTGGTATGATATTGTCAACAATGCACACCTTCGTTTTTGTCACCTTGCAAAAAAAAGCCTTCCACGACTCCGAAAGAGCAATGATGCAATCACACGCATCCAGCGTTTTCGAGATTGAGGCTGGCGATGTCTGATAAAATTCTCTAAAAGACCCTCCATGAATGTGTAGAACCACTTTCTTTCCAAAAGCCTTTGCTATCTTTATGAAGATTTTCGACCGATTAAATCCTGTATATGAAGATGTGTGGATATGAACTATCTGAATGCCCCCGTCCTTCCTTAGCATAGCTACGACATCAAAGACCGCCTTTATCAACTGCCACACCTTTGCAACCTTTCCGCCATCGCCGGAATTGGCAACAAATTTAAACGTCGGATAAACAAACATCTGATAATTGTAAAGCACCTGCGCAATGCCTCCCCTTGGCGGATTGCATTCGCACCCTATCGTAAGTATCTTATTTGCAATACCCTTGTCCAAACTCATTGGCTTATTGATAATCTTTGATATTTATATTTTCCTTGATTATTCTTGCTGGAGAACCAACAGCTACACAATTTGAAGGTATATCTTTAAGCACAGTACTATTCGCACCAATGACAACATTGTCCCCTATATGAACTGGACCCAATATTTTAGAACCTGTGCTTATTTGCACATTATCGCCAATAACCGGGACCTCATAATGCTTGCCCCTTCCTCCAATTGTAACACAAGAGCCAATCATGCAATTTTTCCCAATCACAGCTCTTGCATGAATCACCGTTGCTATACCTCCATACCCGAACCTAGTACCTCTCCCAATTTTGCAACTGGCTGGCACTGCGCAATTAAACAGCAAATATTGGATAAAATAAATCAATCTTGGCAACATGGGGATATGATGCATCCACAACCAATGTGCCATTCTGTACCAATTAACCAACATAATCTTAATATTTATAAAGTCCAAATAGAACCAAACCAAATGGATAAATCGGCAAGATATTCACGTTGCTGTATTACAGCTGTTAATAGCGCAAATATGACAACCAAAAACAGCAAACCTGCTAAAAGTAAATTTTTATTTATCCATAGATTTTTTTTGTCTTGTAATAAGAAATAAAGGTATGAGAAAAGCATCACAATCAACATTTTGTATGTTCTCTCGTATGCTATAAAATCCATATATAAGAAATTTGTTATGCTAAACAATGACAATACCATTGCAAAAAACAGAGGATATGTATCATTCAATTTCTTATTTTTTCTCCATAGCAGGAACAAAACAAATACAGCCACACCAAACAAGATATCAGAACGATACTGATATACAATATTTCCCTCACTCCTAAAAAATGCACCTCTTTCTTCTATCGAGGCCTGTATACCAGAATCATAGTATGAATCTTTTACAAATATTTTTAGAATCGGTATTTTGCCCAGAACAACATACATCCAATTGCCTGTCGTTCTCATTACCATACTAACAATAGCTATTGCATAAAGAATTTTTCTTCTATTTTTCAGTAACAAGGCTAACAGTACAGCAACTATCGCTATTCCATGAGCTGCATGGAATAATATTGCACAAAAAGATATTAGTAGGTATTTTCTTCTTCTTGTGTTTATATATTTCAGAAAGAATGTCAAAAAGAAGAATGCGCCAGTCCAATACCGAAATCCCAAATACCAATAATATTCAACCGTAAAAACTACGCAACATAGAACCAAGAATTGCATTCTCTGCTGCCGTTTTGTATAGAATTGCTTAAATTGGCGTAGAAACGCAACGAATACAATAGCATAAATTGACGCAGCACAACCTGCAAAGAAATGGCTATTATCGCTAACACAACATATTATGTATTTAATAACAATGTGGTATGGTTCTTTTCCTATATCATATACATTTACATTGGATAAAACCTCCGAAAGCGAATGCCCAATAAAATAAGTCCTAAAGTTTTCATAGTGATTCTCCAAATCCAACACACAATCTATTTGCCAACCGAAATAGAATGCAAACAGAATGAAGAAAAACTGAGATACTCCCTTTTTATAATTTGCGATAGCTAACGCAAAACTTATAATCGGGAATGTCAGATATGCTATCGCCTGAATAGCTAAATATTTACCATCAGATTTGACCGATGTCATCACTTACAGTTTTTATACAACACTCTTATTACAGAAGCCAAGTTTCTCAACCGTATTTTATAAAAAATACCAGTCAACTTATAATGCATCGGAAGTATTGGATTTAAACAATAATATCTTAATTTAAACGCACGAACCAGCTCTATATATTCCTGCAAATACTGTCTTTCTTGAGAGAGGAGTAAATACTCACATAGAATCGACACTATCTTATAGTTAACCATTTCTTTTAATCTACTATCAATTTCCCCTAATCGCTCCTTCTCAATAAAATGGCTTAAATCGTCTATCAACAAGAGTCCAGATTTCCCAGACTTTTCATTATAATTATTAACCATTGACGATGCATTCTGCCTATAATAATAATATGCTTTTGGCAAATACGCTATCCGTTTACAATAATATACAAGCTTATACAAAACGCTGAAATCTTCTCTAAGGTCCAACCCAACAAATTGATGTATCCTATTGTTTATAAACAAATCCCTACGAATTAATTTATTGCATACAGACGAATGCACAATTCCAACCAAGACGCTTTCCATACACCTCAATGGGTCAAGAGGAGGATTCACATAAATATGCTCTTTTTTATTCGTGTAAACATACATAAAATCACAGATTGTAATGTCTGCTTTTTCTTGTTCTGCCAATGCAACCATCTCAGAAATCATATTCTTGTCAATGTAGTCATCGCTGTCTATATTTTGAATATATTTTCCTGTCGAAGTCTTCAGACCTGTCAATCGTGCGCCAGCCAAGCCAAGATTCTTTTCATGGTTAATTATCTGAGTTTGAGCAATTCTATTTGGATATTCCGCAAGCACCTTTCGCAATACGCCAACACTATTATCAGGAGTACAATCATTTACAAATATTATCTCCAAATTCTCATATGCCTGCTCAAATATCGAACGCGCACATCGCTCAATATATTTCTCAACATTATAAATCGGAACTAAAACAGAAACTAATGGCTGACTCATACTATTTCTCCAACAATTTTACATACAACCTATATATGCAATCTCCTATCCTCCTCCCAAATATCTTATATGTCAGCTGTTCTTTAATACTTCTTGATTGCCAGCTTCCATCAAAATGGTGTATTACCAAAGAATTCTCAGTCAGATGTATCTTCTTTGTTTTATAGTCCTTGGGGCAAAGAAAGTCGCTTGGCAGCAATGTAAATCCTTTTACCGTCTGTTTCTTATTGTTTGGTTCAAATCCATATTTCAAGCAAGTCGCCGTTATGCGCTTCACGTTGGTTGTCGTATCGAGTGTTCCATCTTCATTTCTAAAATGCGCACCATCGTAATCGTGCAGCAACTCCTCAAACAATGGTTGATGAGCCTCGCTTGCCATCAATCCTGTCGGTATTTGAGAATAGTTTTCAAACCCCGAAACTGCTTCATATTGCAACAGACCGTCAAGAGGTTTCAATACTTCCACATCCGTGTCCATATAAATTCCGCCTTCTGTAACCAAAGCATAAAGACGGACAACATCCGTTATAAACGCCCATTTCTTAGCTTCGTATGCTTCTTTCACATAGTCATTGTAGTCCATCGGGAAATTATCCTCATTCCATTCTTTAATTTCATAATCAGGACAATATTTTTTCCACGACTCAATGCATTTCTTAGCAAGCGGTGGTAACGGATTGCGTCCGAACCAACAATAATGTATTACCTTTGGTATCATAATCTTTTCTTAATTATTCTTTTAACAACTTTTTTTTCTTCTTTTTCAAGGATACAATAACATCCAACGCACCCAAACACAATTGTTGCCGACACAACAATGGACAGTCTGACTAAGTTGTCAGTACCATATAGCAGTAGCGCCACAGAATTTATTCCGACCAAGACTATAACAAAAATGGATGGTGGCATTATTGATTTTTTAAAATATCTGGTAATGTCCAAACTTATTTGATTATGGATGTCATACAGACAATAAAGCCAATATCCAGCATCCGAAATTATCAACACAACCATCGGGACAACAGGATTCTTCACAACATACAACAACCCATAACTTACAGGCAATGCTGCCAATGTAAACATTCTGCCATAAACTTGATTTTTCTTTATTTTCCCAGTCGCATTTGCAGCAATCCACAAAGGAGGAACAAGAACACAAATCATTTGCTCCATCAGCACCAATCTGATAAATACAACTGTGTAATCCGGCACTTGCCCGAGCCACAATTGCAATACAAATTTTGCCTCAAACATTATCGGAATAGCCAAAAATGCAGCCAGGATTGCCATATATTTCGTGCTCTTTTCAATGAGCATTTTCATATAGTCCAATTCACCACCAGCATACGATTTTATTATTTGAGGTTTCATCGCTGTCATTACATTTTCTGTGAAACGCGACACCACCCCATTTATCTGAACCGCAATCCCTCGTGCAGCATTGACTACCGGTCCAAAGAACATATTCAAAATAATATTTATGCCTTGCACTCCTGCCGCCCATGCGAAACAACCAAATAAGTTGGCACTAATAAATTCGCTCATTTCTTTGACCAACCGCTTACGCCAGCAGACTCGACATTTGACCTCCGGAAATTTCAAAACGCAATATGAGATATGGAATATAAATGTCAGAATTGACACGACTGCTGTCAAAAATCCGAATAATATCAAATGGTCCACAGTCGTGAACCATTGCAGCATAAATGCAATTGCTAACCGAGACACAGCCTCAAAGATTCCCAAATATGCATAGACACCCATTTTCTCTCGAGCTACGATAGCAGCCATAAATGTAACTTGATTTATGGAGCAAATTGTTGAGATTAAAGCGAATTGGTATATCCACAACGATGCGCTGACACGATTTGACGGTATAACCAACTTATTGCTTACAAACCAGAGTCCCACAGTCTCACCAAGCACTAATACTGCAAGAGAGAAAATCAGCATCAAAGTGAAACTCTGTTTAAAAGCAACTGTTGTCTCTGACAAATCTTCCTTTCCAAGACCTATACTCAAGTATCGCTGCGATGCATTGGACAAACTGCTTGTAAAAAAAGCCAAGATTGCAACGAATCCAGCAACGACATTATTTATTCCAAAGTCCTCGACGCCAAGAGCATTCAGCACCACTCGGCTGGTGTAGAGAGACACCAACATCAATATAAACATCCTGATATAAAGCATCAAGGTATTTTTCGCTATGCGCTTGTTGTTTGCTGTGTTATCTGTCATTGTGTAAAAAATGTGTTGTGGTATTAGACCTAAGGTGCTTATGTTGAAGCATGTCTACTTATAAATTCCGCAGAAGTCGAGGATGATTTTGTCATCGCGGCGAGGGAGCGTCTTGAATGGGTCGTGGGCGGTGAGGAAGACTACGATGTCGGCGCGGTCGTAAGCCTCGCGGTAGTCCGTCAACTTAAACACGTTGTGCTCCGTCACATTAGGCTCAACGACGAGGATGTCGGCATTGTTGCAGCTTTGCATCACTTTTGTGGTGATGTATTTCGCCGGCGATTCGCGGAGGTCGTCGATGTTTGGCTTGAACGCGAGTCCCATCATTGCGACTGTTGGCTTGCGGTGGTTTTCGAGTTCGAAGCGGAGCATTGCGTTCTCCACTTTCTCGGCACACCAGAATGCCTTGTAGTTGTTGATTTCGCGCGCTTTTGCAATCAGCTGGCTCTCAACGGGGAAGTCGGCTGTGATGAAGTATGGGTCGACGGCGATGCAGTGTCCGCCCACTCCGCATCCCGGCTGCAGGATGTTGACGCGCGGATGCTTGTTAGCGAGAGCGATGAGCTCCCACACGTTGATGCCCGCCTTGTCGCAGATGAGCGACAACTCGTTGGCGAAGGCAATCTGCACGTCGCGCGAGGAGTTTTCGGTGAGTTTGCACATTTCCGCCGTCTTGCAGTTTGTGCGGTGGAGCGTGCCTTGCACGAATTGGCTGTAGAAAGCGATTGCCTTGTCGGTCGACGCCTCGTCCATACCGCCGATCACGCGGTCGTTGTGCACCAGTTCGTAGATTACGTTGCCCGGCAGCACGCGCTCAGGGCAGTATGCTATGTGGATTTTGCCGCGCAGCTCGGGGCGGAGTTCGAAGATGAGTTTCGCCATCTTGTCGGTTGTGCCCACCGGCGAAGTCGACTCGATAACGTAGAGGTCGCCTTCCTTAAGGAATGGGATGACGGCGCGTGTGGCAGCCTCGACGTATGAGATGTCGGGCTCGTGGTTGCCCTTGAACGGCGTAGGCACCACCATGAAGTATGCATCGCTCACCTCGGGGGTGGTGCTTGCGTGGAGGGCGCCTGAGCGCACCACGTCCTGCAGCATTTCTTCCATGCCCGGCTCCACGATGTGGAGGTGTCCCTGGTTTGTCATTTCCACTACTTTGGGGTTGATGTCAACACCCGTTACCTGCACGCCATGCTTGGCGGCAATAATCGCTGTGGGCAGGCCGATATAGCCCAACCCCATAAAACATGCTTTCATTGAATTGTGTAATTAAAAGTAGAAGTCATTTTTTGGAATGTCCGCGCATGCGGACGCTGCCGTCATCGCAGACAGACGGCGTAGAGGAGTGTGCGCCAACGGCGTGCGCGCACAGAGGCGAGAATCTCGCTGATGATTGCCGCTCCCTCCGCGGCAAGTGCCTCGGGAGCGAGGGTGGCGGATGTGAGCATCGCGCCTTCGAAGCGTGTATGTCCGCTGCCCTCAACGGCTGAGGCGAATGCCGTCAGTCCGTAGCGTCGCAACTTGTCGATGAGGGCTGTGCGCTGCGATGGCGCAAGGGCGCATATCGCCGTGGCAAACTCGCCCCAGCAGGCGGCTGTGCTGTGGTCGGGATGTTCCGCCACATGGGCTGTGAAGCGGTCGTCGCCGAGCGCGGCTGGCAACCGGTGTTCAACGAAGCCTTTATGCATGAGCGTGCCTGTCTCGGCGGTGGGCGTAAGGAAGCGGCGCA
>OLZJ01001226.1_pt1 | contig 10893 bp, 7 predicted proteins | sample 1673951 | NCBI WGS metagenome assembly OLZJ01 (sample SAMEA103958135, study PRJEB25191) | human gut metagenome
ACCGCATCCTTTCCCATCTCTCGCAGTTTTTTGACCAGCTCTAATTTTTCTTCGTTTCCGTCAAATCCACGGGAGGAAGCAAGCCTGTCATAGGATAAATTGCGGTAATTCTGATAAAAATCCGCAAAACTTTCACTCGCAGCGATCTCCTTATATTTTTTCAGGTCGCCCTCTAATGCTTTCGCATACATATCCGGCCCGTCATCGTCCTGCGTCAGTTTGTATGCCCGCCCGGAAAGTGCCACAAGATCCTCTGACACCCGTTTTAAGTTCTGAAGAAGCGACTGCATGAAAGCTGCGCTTTCCAAAGATGCCTCATCCTCTATGCCATAGCTTTCTGCTGCCGCAGGCAGCCATTTCTTTGGCCATGGATAACTCCTTGAAAACTCATAGAGCTGTAAAATCATGCCGGAGAGCGCCGCATCATTTCTGCCGGATGCATATCCGTCCACAAATGCTAAAAATTCCGGCGCACTCTCCTCATAATTTTTCAACAGCACCTTTGCGAGCACGTCCTCTTTTAACAGTTTCAACTCGCCCTCATCCCCGATTCTGAAATTCGGTTCGAGATCGATCTCATGAAAATGATTACGGATCACATACAGACAAAAACTGTCGATCGTCGTGATCTGGGCATTGTGTAAAAGAGAAAGCTGACGCTGTAAATGTTCGTCGTCCGGCTGTTCTTTTAAGGCATTCTCCAGTGCATTTCCGATTCGTTCACGCATCTCTGCCGCAGCCGCATTGGTAAATGTCACGATCAAAAGACGGTCAATGTCCACCGGGTGCTCTTTGTCCGTAATGATCTTTATGATACGTTCCACGAGCACCGCAGTCTTACCGGAACCTGCTGCCGCGGAAACTAATATATTTCTGTCTCTGAGTTCGATGACCTTTCGCTGGTCATCTGTCCATGTCATTCCCATGTTTTGCTCCGTTTCTGACTTTTTATTTTTGCACCTGTCACATCACATTTATTCACCGTCCGGATTTTTTCCCGGCTCTCCAATCTCTTCCCGGATATGTGCAAGGATCTCCTCACTGCTGTCAAATTTTTCAAACTGCTGATAGGAAAATCCCGGCATGCGTACATCAAATCCGCAGATCGTGTGATATGGACAGTAATCGCAGCCGCTCCTGTCTCCTAACAGGTAAGGTTTTACCGCCACATTTCCGGCAAAGATCTCTTTTCCCACATGCTCAATCTTCTTTCGCACATAATCGGACATCAGTCCAAACTCATAGGTGCTCGCCGTCTTAGATGTCGCCTTTAAGGAGCCGTCCGCTTTTAAGGCTACCGGGATCACTGTCGATGTGCCTGAAAAATCAGTATCCATCGCACCATAGATTTCCGGATCTTCATTGACCAGACCTCCCACTTTAAGCTGTTCTAGAATACTCCGTCTGATCTCCTCCTCGGACTCCTGACCATCCGCATCCACCATCGGATCTGTAATGTGATAATAAAAAATACCTGCAGGTTCCGTATCTTTTCCCTTATATTTTTTCTTTGTGAGTTCCAGTGCCACATTCATGTAGACGACAAGCTGGAGCTGCAGTCCATAATAAAAATTTAAAAGTGAAAAAGTGGTGTTGCCCGATTTATAATCAATGATTTTCACATAGACCTTATCGTCTGTCTCGTAAGTATCAACGCGGTCGATCCTGCCGCGCAGACGCATTTTTTCATCTTCACCCAGTTGAAACTGCACCGCATCCAGCCGCTCGGCGCGCGAAAATGACACCTCAAAACCGCTCGGCACAAACTTTCCTTTCCGCACCTGTAACATCAGTGCCCAGATCGTCCGTTTTGCCGTTGCCTCCATCCGCTTTAACAGGTAACTGTTTCTTGCGTCCTCGAATACGTCCCCGATCCCGCTGCCTGCGATCGCATCTTCCATGCTCTGGGAAAGCAGGGCTTCCTGCGCTTTCTCCGGGATATCAAACCAGGTATAATCCGACAGCTCTATGCCCTTTGCAAAACGCTCTAACACATCATGATAAATATTTCCCATATCCACACTCGCAAACTGCTGCAGTTCCCGTTCTTTAAGCCGCAGTCCATAACTTAAATAATGAGCAAACGCACAGGCAGCAAACTGTTCGAGCCTTGTCACGCTGTTTTCTAAGGTATTCCCATATAAAGCTTTCGTGACTGCCTTGCTGATCGCATCATCTTTATGGGCGCCAAACGCCGCATCAAAAAGCTGCATTACTTTTTCCCGTTCACCCTCATCCGACAGGTACCATGCCAAAAGTGCAGTCCATGCCTCTTCATCCTCCACCGGTTTTGTCAGCCCTTCCATCAGAAACGGCAGGGCACTTTCCGCAGTCAGTGCACCTTCTAATGTCTCCTCCTCGGACGGTTCTTCCACCGCAAGCTGTGGAAACAGTTTTAAGAGTGTCCCGATCAGATACGAACGCCGCAGTGCTTTTCCATCGGAGTTGACGCGGCAGAATGTCACATACAGCCGCTCGGACGGTTTTGTCATATTTAAATACAGGTAAAACTTCTGGATAAATACTTTTTCCCTTGCGCCCGGCGCCAGTTCCAGGTGATATTCTGCCATCTTTTCACGCTCAAACTGGGAAATAATGCCACCCTGATTCCCTGCTTTCGGCACAACTCCGTCGTTGACACCGACAAAAAATAAGATTTTTACATGGTTCAGACGGGTTCTCTCGATATCCCCGACTGTCACCGTGTCGTTACCCGGCGGGATAATACCGACTTTTGCCGCCTCAAATCCGGCATCTAAGATATCACTGTATTCCCGGATCGTCATCGTCTCATCGCCCAGCAGAGACGTCACTTTGTCGAGCAGATCCATCACGATTTTATAGATCTGGTCATATTCCTTTGCCCGCGCCTGATTGCCATGCGCCTCGAAAAAGTTTCCACGCTCCTTTAATAACTGCTCCATGTCAAGCCGTCTGATCAGACTGTATAACTCATAGGTCTGTGTGCTGACCGTATTGTCTTTTCCACGGAATGCCTCAAGCAGCGGCTTAAAATTCTCATAAACCGCCTCACGGATCTCATTTAACCGTGCCATATCCTCCAATGTCCCATCCGGCATTACAAACGTCCACGGTCTGCTCCAGCGGGATGCACCGCGGATGCCCCGTGCGAGGACATAATTTTCCAGGCGGTCGATCTCCTGTTCTGTAAGTCCATGGGATCCTGTTTCCGGCTGCTGCGTCAAATCTTCCGTTGCAGCCGGATCTGGCTCCTTGTCGGAATTTTTTGCCTCGGTCACGACTCTCGCTGCAAGCCCGCACCGCAAAAACCGGAACACACTTTCATAAGAAAAATCATATTCGATCATCTCTAAGATCGCCCGGATACACTCGATAAACGGGTGGAACAAAATATTTTTTGTCTGATCAATAAAGTACGGGATATGGTACTGCTCAAAGATCTCCGGCACATAATTGCCATACTGCTGCACATCCCCTGTCACGACTGCGATATCCCGGTAACGGTAACCATTCTCCCTCGTCAGGCGCACGATCTCGCGGGCAGCAAATTTTAATTCTTCCCTCGGATTTTTCAGGGACGTGATGCGGATATGCTGCATAGATTGTTCCGGTGTTTTGTATCTGTAGCTTCCCGCTCCCGGACGAAAGAGATTCTGCTCCATAAAATAAAGGTCGGCAGCATTGGCATAGCGCCTCTGTTTTCCGGTCGGCAGTACCAACGGCTCCTCCACCGGAACTTTGCACAGTTCTGCCACTTTCAGTAGCGACGCCACCGTTTTTTTACTCATGGCAAAAAGTTCATGTACACCCCTGCACTGGTAAAAATCTTCCCTGACATCCATCGTGACAGACACGCTGACCTTCTTTGCCAGCACGAGCAGTTTTTCCATCAGACGGTTCTGGATCGGTGTAAATCCGGTAAACTCGTCCAACACGATCACACTATTACGAAGCAGTTCGGACTCTTCTGCCACATCATAAAGAAGCTCTAACACTTCCTCTGCCGTGATATATCTGCCCTTTAAATACTCCGTAAATCCCTGATACATCGTGAGGACATCCTGCATTTTTAAGCGCAGTCCCTCCCCAAGCGGTTCTTTCTCCAAAAACTCTGCCAGCGCATCCGGACGGACATTATACTGCATCAGCTCTGAGATCAGGGATTTTACCTCGCCGACATATCCCATCTTATTCATATTCGCACCAAGCACTTTCAGTTCTGCTTTTTTCTGTTCTGCCACCTTGCGCAGTACAAGATTTTTTCCGGTCTCTTCCAGCACAACCACATTTTGTTTTCCAAGATCATCAAAGACGCGGTATGCGAGTCTTGCAAAACTGAGCACATCCACGTTCATGATTGCATGCTGTTTTTGCCTCTCGACCAGTTCCCGCTGTGTCTGCATGGTAAACTGCTCCGGCACAATGATTAAAAACTGCTGCTCTTTATTTTCTTTCGCCTGTTTCAGCACGGAATCATACAGAAAATCCGATTTTCCGCTGCCCGAATTGCCAAATATAAATTGTAGGGACATCTGTTTTCTCCTGAAAATTCAATCTTAAAATATTGTATCACACATTATTTCTTTTGAAAAATGTTATCCTGCGGGTTGGAGTCAAATAGCGCATTTAAACTTCTTGATTGACAAATTTTTCACACCCGAATCCTGTAATAAAAGAAATGCCGTCAAAAACATCAGCAATTACCACAGGCATTCCGATATCTGCGACCAGATAATATACCATAAACGGCACCAGTATGTCATTGAGACCATTCCCGCAATCATTGCCCTCTTTTTCTTCTCTCTTTCCATTTCCTGCCCCTTTCTGCTCTGTCATTCTATTTTGCATGTTAGTCTATTCTAACTTTTTTGTCAATTCAGGAAATTTCCACTGTCATATCATGTATCAGAGAGAATTTGCACCTGCCAGGTTAATTGCCCTTTGCCGGACGCACAACTGAAAGTTATGAAGCAGTCCAATGATATGCAATTCTTGGTGTTCCATTTTTAACATATATAATACCGCATTTCATAAAACCATTCTTTTCCATCAGCTTTTGCATGATTTGATTATCCGCATGGGTATCTGCCCTGATATTTTGAGAAATATTTTTACAATAATTTAAAACACACTGAAACAAACCATGCACCTGACCATCCCCAGCAAGTCTGTGAATAGTAAGATAAGGCTCTTCATTCAGCCAATTCCCATTCTCAATATGCTTATAAGCAGGTTCTGCACCTTTAAACAATGCAAATACCCCATGTATCCCATCTTTGTCATATATTACCCTGCATACATTCTGACAAATATCAGATTTTATTAGCTCCGCATCCGGATAAAAATGCCCCCATTGTGCAGGATTTCCGGACTTTATCATATAATCCTGTGCATATTTATAAATTTTCATAATCTGTTCAAAATCTGCCATATCAGCATTTTTCACATTCAGCATATATTTTATTCACCTCCGCAACTGCCGATTTACGAGTTTCATGATTCTTTGTCTGTTATATCGCTGAATCATTACAAACAACATATCAAACAATGCTGTCAAAATGCAAACGGAAAATTGACCTCCTCTCCTGCAGAAAAAACAGCCTCTCCTGATGTCTCTGTAACCTTGAAACTTGCGCCATCCCATCCGTTGATTTTGATGGTTCCTTTTACACTTCCGTCATCTGATGTGAAAGCCAGCTCCCCGTTTCCATTGTCAACAAATGTTCCTTTTGTTTCTCCCTCTCTGTAAATGGAGATAAGCGCTTCATCCTCTCCTTCCAGCCCCTGTCTGGTGATCAGGGAACTGTATACGCTGCCAGTCCCCTGATTGTCCACAAACAGACCGTACTTTGCTGATTTTTCCGGCATAACAAAGGATTCCCCCTTTATCTTTGCCAGCTCATTTGCAATAACATAAGCCCTGTTCTTCGTGATCTCCTCCAGATAAGAATTCTGAAGAAGCGGATACATACTGCCGTTTTCTTCGTAAGATCCAATGTCAAGCAAGGTCACTTCTTCCTTCATGTCGATCCAGTTTCTCTGTTCTGTAAGGATCTTCTCCTTTGTCTGCGGATCTGCCAGATCACTGAATCTGCTCCAAAGGTTATTTAATTCCGTATCCCATATGTCGAAAAACCATCTGGATGACAGATTCATTTCTGTCTGTGTCTGGGCTGCCTGCGCCAGCGGCGTATATTTCTTTACGATGTTCTCAATATTCTCCAATTCGTCCTGCAGTGATGCGGAACCTGATACCACATTGTCAACATCCGCTTTGATGTCCTCCGAATAGTCATAAGTAAAATCCGTTTCTTCATTTAATACGACGTCATTGTATTCTGTACTTTCTGTACTTTCTGTATTTTCTGTGCTTTCTGTGCTTTCTGTGCTTTCTGTGTCTTCTGTGCTTTCTGTGTCTTCTGTGTTTTCAAAACTGACCGAATCTTCCACCTGGGAAGATTCGCTTTCTATTCCTGTATTATTATTTTTTACTCCTTCTTTGCCACATCCGGCACAAAGTCCGGTCATTAATATTAATATCATGCTGTAAATTCTTTTTTTCATGTGTTTATACTCTCTACTTTCTGATTCATTGGGTGTTCTTTCCAGTTTTCTCTATCAGCAATTATAAATGAACATGAGAAAAAATACCAGCGGCCCCGTGAAACTTTGCATAAATAAAAAAGCAATACCTGAATTTAAAATAAACTCAAATACTGCTCATGAAACATCTAATATTGTATCTTTTTAGCCGAGGTATAACATTTCTCTCTATATTTAACCAAACTTGAAGTTACACTGCCATTTCCCATAATAATGATGAAACAAAATGTTGAAACAAGAACATAATAACTACGACAGAACTGCATATTACATAAAAGTCACTCTTTTTTGAATTTAGCAATACTCTTTTTTTTAAACTACATGTTATCCAGCGTGCAATAAAATATCTGTTTATAGTCCCAACCGTATTTGTAATAATATCGTTTATATCTGTGGTTTTAAAGGTAATAATGTGATGTATTAAGAACAGATGAAGATTTGTTTAAATCTTACCGAACGGACAGCGTCAAATAACTTCCCATCTGACTGATCACTTTCAAATATCAGAATAATTTATCTCATTTTCCATATTAAAATTCCAAACTATCCACATTTAACAGAAAATACTTCATACCCATAATTACAAAGTGCTTAACTTTACATTTCCATTTCTTCTATCTCTTTTAACATAAATTCTTCGAGTTTCTTCTTGTCAGGCAAATGTAACATATACGTTGAAACAAATAACTGATTATCCATTCCAGATAAGGCATATTCTACCATCTGAGAACCTTTATCTGTACAAAGCAGTATTCCTACTGGAGGATTATCTCCCTCTATCATCTCATTTTTCTTATAATATCCTACATAAGCATTAAGCTGCCCTAAGACTATTATAAATTCGCATAGACACAGTATACCACAGCTCATGTATCTATGCGATTTCTTTTTTATTGTTTTGTTACTGTTCACAGGTAGGCATTTTCTGAACTGAAAATGCCGTATGATACAGTGGTGGTAGCAGATTTTGCCGATTTGGAATGCGAAGCATCGGCAAAATCCGTTACTGGAACGAGGTACGAGTGAACAGTAACAACGGATAAGTGATGGGATGTAAATATTTTATAATGGATGTTTTCAGGCTTGTTTTAATGTGTTAAAATATAGAGTATAAATCCATGCATGATAGTGCAAAAAGCGGGAGGTTCTGTTATGGCAAAAGACGATTCATTAAAGAAACCAAAGAAGATAGATGTCAATCGTATTATGATTTTTATATCATCGATATTGATACCATTTTTGTGGATTGATCTGTATTTAGTTTTGAAAAATGCATCAAAAATGATGGTTGTTGGTATTATTGCAGCGCTTATTTTAGTGTGGACAGGTTTGCTTGTCACATATATCCATAGGATGAAAAATGAGGAAAAAGCCCATTCGGATGAACAGGTAGAAGAACTGCTGCGTACAGGAAAAGCCAATTATCTGATGCAGAAAAAGTTAGCGGAAAAGATAGATAATATCGGAGAAAAAGATGCAGTTCCAGCGGATGAGATCATTACGGCACAGAAGGCAATTGCAAAGCTGATGCTTGCACGAAACAAAGAAAATACAGATGCTCTTATGCATTCGAATGAGCAGGTGATTGAAAAAACGTTGGAAGTAGAAGAAAAGCTTTCTGAAAACAGTCAGCAGATCATGGACATGCAGAAAAACCAGATGGATGAAAAATTACAGGAATTGATGCAAAGTCAGAAATTAGTTCTTGATAATTTAAATGATGTCAAAGAATCACTGCAGAGTGACATGCAGGATGTTTTGTCAAATATGATTCATGACACATTGGAGAAAGAACTTGCATCTGCCATAGAGCAGATACATACTTATGTGAAAGAGGCGGCAAGTCAGGCTGTTGATTCCGTAAAGGAGAATCTTGCTGCGGAAGTGCCGGTTATGGCAGCTGTTTCCCCGGCAATGGATGAACAATTACCAGACATGGGAATGCCGGAAATGGATGAACAATTACCAGACATGGGAATGCCGGAAATAGATGAAGAATTACCGGATCTAGGAATGCCGACAGAAGATGAAGAATTACCGGATCCAGGAATGCCGACAGAAAGTGAAGAGTTGCCGGATTCAGGAATGCCGACAGAAGATGAAGAGTTGCCGGATCTGGGAATGCCGGCAATGGATGAAGATCTGTCTAATATGGAACTGCCAACATTGGGAGAAGAATTATCAGAAACAGAACTCCCGGATTTAACTGACGGCGGAGATCTGGATGAGGAACCGTCAATCGGCGAGATGCCGTTAATGGAAGAGGAAGAGCCGGAAGCAGCCGATACATCCCTGATAGATGAGGAACCGTCAATTGGAGAGATGCCGTTAATGGAAGAGGAAGAACCTGCGGCGGTTGATACATCCTTAATGGAGGAAGAACCGTCAATCGGCGAGATGCCGGTTTTTGATGATTTGAACGATGCTGCATCAGCCGTGGAGGAGGTGCAGGCAGAACCGGTAGAAGAAGTGGAAGCGGAAGAAGTTCCGATTACGGAGGAAGCAACAGTAGAGCCGGATACGGATGCAGTAACTTTGACAGAAGAAATTCCGGTATCTGCGGATGAGTCAGTGATTGAAGAAGTAAAAATTCCGGAAGAGACAACCGTTACGGAAGAAATCCCGGTATCTGCAGATGAGTCAGTCATCGAAGAAGTACCGGCACAGGAAGCGTCTTCATCCATGGCAGATATGAGCAATCCAAATAAGATCATGACACCGGATGAAATTGCAGCGTTGATCGCAAATTTATAGAAATGCATCATAAGTAAAACGCAATTAAAGATGTATTTGAAAGGGCGTGTGAAAAAATGATTCTTACTTTTTCACACGCCCTTTTTGACATTTGGTCATCAAAGCTCTGCGGTAATGCGCACGATCTCTTTGATCACAGCTACAGCAGTTTCCATTCCTTCCACACTGATGTGTTCGAATGGACCGTGGAAACCGTAACCGCCTGTGCCAAGATTCGGGCACGGAAGTCCCATAAAGCTTAAACGCGCGCCGTCGGTACCGCCGCGTACCGGACGTGAGATTGGTTCAAGACCAACAGAAGAAATAGCTTTCTTTGCGATATCCACAACATAAGTATTTTTCTCAATGATTTCCAACATATTTGCGTAGGAATCGTGGATAGTCAGTGTAACAGTTCCGACACCGTATTTTTGGTTCATGGAATCTGCGATTTCCTGCATTTTTTTCTGACGTGTTTCAAACATCACTTTATCGTGATCACGAATGATGTAGGAAAGAGTTGCTGCGGCAACGTCGCCGGACATATCGGTCAGATGATAGAAACCTTCTCTTCCCTCGGTGTGGGCAGGCGTTTCCATTGGAGGAAGCTGAGACGGGATCTCACATGCAACGAGAGCGGCATTGACCATGATATCTTTCGCCTCACCAGGGTGGACATTCACGCCTTTGACAGCGAAAACTGCGCTTGCGGCATTAAAGTTTTCATAGGCAACTTCACCCTCGTAATCGCCATCTACCGTGTAAGCAAAATCTGCTTTAAAGTAGTCAAGATCAAACAGATCCGCACCATGTCCGACTTCTTCGTCCGGTGTAAACCCGATCCAGATATCGCCGTGTGGAATGTCAGAGGAGATGAGCTGTTCAGCAGCAGTCATGATCTCAGCAACGCCTGCCTTATCGTCTGCACCAAGCAGAGTTGTGCCGTCTGTCGTGATCAGGGTTCTGCCCTTTAAAGTTTTCAATTCCGGAAAATCAGATGTTTTTAAAACGTCACCGGTTCCTTTTAAAATAACATCCTCACCGTTGTAATCCGGAATGATCTGGGGTTTGACATTTTTACCGGAAAAATCAGGTGCCGTATCCATATGGGAAATAAAGCCGACCGCTTTTTTGTCTTCGTATCCAGGGGTAGCCGGGATCAGGCCGTAGATGTAACAGTGGTCTGTCAGTGTTACTTTCTGTAAACCAAGATCAAGTAATTCTTTTTCTAATTCTTTTGCCAGGTTAAATTGTCTGTCCGTAGAAGGAATCGTATCGGAATCTTCACTCGAAGTAGTCCAATAGGAAACATATTTTAATAGTCTTTCATCAACACGCATGATAAATGAGTGACCTCCTTTAAATTTGATAGACTAAAAAAGTGCGTTTTTCAGTCTATGAATAAAATACCACAGAATAGAAAATCCGCCAATGAAAAAAATGAAGATTTTCTAAAAAAACGCTTGCAATTTAAAAAAAATTAATATATAATATCATTTGTGTTCACGAGAGATAAACATATGCGCCACTAGCTCAGCTGGCAGAGCACCTGACTCTTAATCAGGGTGTCCAGGG
>OLZJ01001231.1_pt1 | contig 10875 bp, 12 predicted proteins | sample 1673951 | NCBI WGS metagenome assembly OLZJ01 (sample SAMEA103958135, study PRJEB25191) | human gut metagenome
GTGTGGTCCGACAGAGTTTTCCAAACAAGTATTGAAATCAACCCCGCATTGATGGTATAATAACACCATCAGAAAACAGGAACGGCGTGCTGCCCGGCCATTCGGCGGCGGCAGCTGCAAAGCCGTTTTGAACCGAAAAAAAGCGGCAGTTCTGCTGCTTTTCAATGGAGGACAGCACAATGGATTTACAGAATATGGATCTTCAGGGCGGTAGCCTTCAGATTTCGACCGAAGTCATTGCAAAGATCGCACGGTGCGCTGCGCTGGAAGTGGAAGGCGTGGCAGAAGTTTCCTGCGGGACCCAGAACAAAAAGCTGAAGGATCTGCTGGAAGCCAGCATCCAGCCGCCGGTGGCCGTGGAAATGCGCGACGGCACGGCAGAGCTTACGCTGCATCTGATCATGGCGTCCGGCGCACGCATCCCTGCAGTGGCGGAAAAGGTGCAGGAAAATGTCAAGTCGGCCGTGCAGAACATGACCAGTGTCACGGTGAGCCGTGTGAATCTGGTGATCGCAGGTCTTGCTGCGGAGCAGTAAGAGCACTTGCAGCCGTACAAAAGAATGGATAGAACGCGTTCTCTCTGCCGGGGTTTCCCGGCGGGGAGAGCTCCTATTATGAAAGGAATATTATGGAAAACATTTTGCCCCGTAGAGAAGCTCGCGAGAATGCATTTTTGCTGGCATTTTCGCAGACCTTTGGCGACGTCCCGCTGGCAGAGGCTCTGACCAACCATGCGGAAAACGACGAAGAACACCCGGTGGATGGCTTCAGCAAGCTGCTGCTGAATGCTTATTACGACCATTCCGCAGAGGTGGATGACGAGATCCGCGCTCATTTGCGCAACTGGACCATGGAGCGTCTGCCGCGCGTCAGCCTGACCGTGCTGCGTCTGGCCATTGCAGAGATGCTGTTCGGCGGCGAGAACAAGCCCGGCGTTGCCATCAACGAGGCAGTGGAGCTGACCAAAAAGTATGGTGCCGATGAGGACTATCAGTTTGTGAACGGCCTGCTCGGCGCAGTGGCACGGGATCACGGCCTGAATGAAGAAGCCGCTGTGGAGCCGGCTGAACAGTGAGCCGTTATACGCTCGGGGTCGATACAAGCAACTATGCAACCTCTCTGGCAGTTTTTGATACAGCCGGAGAGGTTGTTTGTGCAAAAAAGCGGTTTCTTCCGGTCAAACCCGGGCAGCTGGGCCTGCGGCAGAGCGATGCACTGTTCCACCACACCACGGCACTGCCGGAAATGCTGCACGAGCTTGCGCAGGAGTGTGATCTGACCCGCATCGACGCCGTGGGTGTCTCCCAGAAGCCGCGCCCGGCAGAGGGCAGTTATATGCCGTGCTTTCTGGCCGGTGTGAACGCGGCGACGGCATTTGCAGCGGCGCGGAGCATCCCGCTGATTTATACGACCCACCAGCAGGGCCATGCCGCTGCGGCGCTGTTTGCAGCCCGCGGCGCAGACCTTTTTACGCAGAAAGTCCTGCTGTTTCATATTTCCGGCGGCACGACGGATCTGCTGCTGTGTGATAAGGTACGCACGATCACCCAACTTGGCACTAGCACGGACCTTTACGCCGGACAGGCTGTGGACCGCGTGGGCGTCAAGCTCGGGTTTGCCTTCCCGGCGGGTGCAGAGGTGTCTCGCCTTGCTGCAGCGTGCCCGGAAGAGATCCGGCCGAAATCTAGCGTGAGGGGCATGCAGTGCAGCCTTTCCGGCCTGGAAAACCAGTGCAATGCCCTGCTTGCTGCGGGCAAAAGCCCGGAATATGTGTGCAAGTACTGCCTGCTCTGTGTGGCCGATACGGTGGTCAAAATGACAAAGGCTGCGCAGAAGGAATACCCGGGTCTGCCGGTGGTATGCGCCGGCGGCGTGATGAGCAGCGATGTGATCCGCCAATGGGTGCAGAAACGCCTGCCCCAGGTGTATTTTGTGCCGGGACAGTATTCCAGTGACAATGCCATTGGCGTGTCCATTCTTGCGGCACGGGAGGCCGGTTTATGGCTGAAGTGATCACGGTTTCGGCGCTGAACCGCTATGTCAAATCTCTTTTTGATGCAAACGACCGATTGTTTGATCTGGCATTGCGCGGCGAGGTGGCAAATTTTGTGCAGAACGCGCGCAGCGGGCATTGCTATTTCACCCTGCGGGATGAGCAGGCCAGCGTAAAAGCGGTGATGTTCCGCTCAGAAGCACGGCGGCTTGCGTTCCGTCCGGAAGAGGGGATGCGTGTGGTCGTGCGCTGCCGTGCAACGCTCTATGAGCGGGATGGCGCATTCCAGTTGTATGTCAATGAGATGTTCCCGGACGGAATCGGTGCAGCACAGCTGGCATTGGAGCAGCTCAAGGCCCGGCTGGAACAGGAGGGCCTGTTTGATGCGGCACACAAAAAGCCGCTGCCGCAATATCCCCGGTGCATTGGGCTGGTGACCAGCAAGACCGGCGCGGCTTTACAGGACATCCGCAATGTGATCAGCCGCCGTTGGCCGGGTATCCGGCTGCTGCTCTGCCCGGTCATGGTGCAGGGGTTTGAAGCGGCTCCGCAGATTGCGGCGGCCATCCGGACGCTGGACCGCAGCGGCAGGGCAGATGTGATCATCGTGGCCCGCGGCGGCGGCAGCCGGGAGGATCTGTGGGTGTTCAACGCTGAGGTGATCGCGCGGGCAGCCTTTGCCTGCAAAACACCGCTGATCAGCGCCATTGGACACGAGATCGACTACACGATCCTGGACTTCGTGGCAGACCAGAGAGCCCCGACGCCCTCGGCAGCGGCAGAGCTTGCGGTGCCGGACCGGGAAGAACAATGGAATATTTTGCAAAATTTACAACAAAATATTTCTGAAAATATGCAAAAACGGCTCAAGTTGTGCTATAATGAGCTGGAGCAATACAACTTAGCGTTGGAACGCAAGCCTGCGCATCACATCTGGAAGAGGGATTTTGACCAGCTGGAACAGGCTGGGCAGACGCTTCAGATCCAGATACAGCGCCGGATGCAGGCTGCAAATATGCAGTTGGAACATGCCGCAGTACTGACAGCCTCTCTGAGCCCGTACCGGGTCCTTGCCCGAGGCTATGCAATGATCACCACGGGCAGAGGACAGATCCTTCCGGCAGACCAACTGGAGCCGGACAAGACCATCTACATTCGCAGCGCTTCCCGCCGGGCAAAGTGCCGGGTGGAGGCCGTGGAGGAAATTGATGAAAGCACCCAAAAGCTATGAAGAGGGCATGGAGCGCCTGAATGCCATTCTGGCCAAAATGCAGGATGAGCAGACGACTCTTGCAGAAGCCGTCAAGTTGTATGCGGAGGCAGCATCTCTGATGGAATACTGCCATACTGCGCTGGAAAAAACATCGCTCCAGATCGAGGAGATCGACGCGAAGATCACGCAGACCATGCAGGAACAGCGGGAGGAAAACTGATGGATTACAAAACACAATATCAGATGTATCTGTCGCAGGCTTCTGCCGCGCTGGAAGACGCCTGTGCAAAGTTTCTTCCGGAGGAATCGGAGGTATGCCGTGCGGCGCGGTACAGCCTGCTGGGCGGCGGAAAACGCATCCGGGCCGTGCTGGTGCTCAGCGTCTGTGATATGCTGGGCGGTGATCCGCAGACGGCCAGAGCTTTCAGCGCTGCGGTGGAAATGCTGCACTGCTATTCGCTGATCCACGATGATCTGCCCTGCATGGACAACGATGACCTGCGGCGCGGTCGCCCCTCCTGCCACAAGGCATTCGGGGAGGCAACGGCCATGCTGGCAGGAGATGTGCTCCTGACCGAAGCCTTTGAAGCAATCGCCAATGCACCGGCTTGCCCGCAGGCCTGTGTGCAGGCCGCAAAGGCGCTGGGCCTTGGTGCCGGCAGCCGCGGCATGGTGTATGGGCAGGAGCTGGACCTGAAATACGAAGCACTGGCAGCGACCGAGGAGCAGCTGCGGCTGATCCACCGCAATAAGACCGGTGCTCTGATCAACGCAGCCGTCCAGATGGGGGCAGCTGCCGCCGGTGCCGACGCCGACCAGTGCCGAGCACTGGAAGCATACGCCTACGGCATTGGTCTGGTGTTCCAGATCGTGGACGATGTGCTGGATGTGACCAGCACGCCGGAACAGCTGGGCAAGCCCATTGGCAGCGACAGTGAAAACGGAAAAACAACGTTTGCAACGCTGTATGGCGTGGAGGGCGCAATGGCTCTTGCACAGCGCGTGAACGAAAAGACCTGCAGCGCTCTGCGCGAAACATTCGGCGAAAAATCGGCCTTTCTGGAGCAGCTTGCGCAGCAGCTCCTGACACGCAAAAACTAAAACGGATCATCGTCCGGGAAAGCAAAAGGAAACGCTATGCAGTTCATTTATGAGATCCTTTCATTCAACCGCATCCTGACCGTGTCGCTCCTGGCATGGTTTGTGGCGCAGGTGCTCAAGACCCTGATCAACTTCATCCTGCTGGGCAAATTCCAGCTGGAGCGCATGTGGGGCGACGGCGGTATGCCCAGCGCCCACAGCGCCACCGTCTGCGCAATGGTCATTGCCACGGCACGGTGTGAGGGCATTGACTCTGCCATTTTTGCAGTGGCCTGTGTGGTGGCCATCATCACCATGCACGACGCCATGGGCGTGCGCCATGAGACCGGCGAGCAGGCAAAGGTGCTGAACCAGATGATCGACCAGTGGATCGAGGTCAGCGAAAAGAACGCCCCGTTCCTGCAGAACATGCATCTGAAGGAAATGGTCGGCCATACTCCGCTGCAGGTAGTCGCAGGCTTTCTGGTGGGCCTTGTGGTCGGCCTGCTGTACCCGCTGGGCCTGTGAGACGTGCCAGCAGGGTAGGAAACATTGCATGAAGGACGTGTGATTTGGTTATGGAATCGTTGCTGCTGGACAACATTGATCAACCCAGCGATCTGAAAAATCTGGACAAAGAACAGGTAAACCAGCTCTGTGCGGAGATCCGTCAGTTTTTGCTGCGGAATATCTCCCGCACAGGCGGTCATTTGGCGTCCAACCTCGGCGCAGTGGAGCTGACGGTAGCCCTGCACCGGGTGATGACGACGCCAATGGACAAAATCGTTTTTGACGTGGGGCATCAGTGCTATACGCACAAACTGCTCACCGGCCGACGCAGCGGCTTTGCAAAACTGCGCCAGCTGGATGGCATTTCCGGTTTTCCGAACCCGAATGAGAGCGAGCACGATGCCTTTATTGCGGGGCACGGCAACACAGCGCTTTCGCTGTCCATCGGCATGGCCTGGGCCAAGAAGATCCGGCATGAGCCGGGCTGGGTGGTTGCGGTCATCGGCGATGGTGCCTTTACGGGCGGCATGGTCTACGAGGGCATGAACAACATCGGCTCCCTGGACAACCTGCTTGTGATCCTGAATGACAATAAGATGTCCATTTCCCACAATGTGGGCGCGCTGGCACGGTATCTGACCCACCTGCGCACGACGACTGCATATTTTGACGCCAAGGACAATGTGCGGAGCTTCCTCGACGGTGTCCCGGTGGTGGGCACCCCGCTGAAAAAAGCCCTGACCGAGGGTAAAACATTGCTCCGACGGGCAATGTACCACTCGACCATGTTTGAGGACATGGGGTTCCAGTACATTGGGCCAGTGGATGGTCACAATGAGGAAGAACTGGAGCGGACCCTGCGCACTATCAGCCAGCGGCCCGGCCCGCACTTTCTGCATGTTGTGACCAAAAAGGGCAAAGGATATCAGCCGGCCGAGATGAACCCGGGCAACTACCATGGGGTATCGGCCTTTGACCCGGACGGGATGCCCGACCCGGAGGTGGCTCCCAAGGAATCGTTTTCGACGACCTTCGGGCAGGCGCTTGCGCGGGAAGCTGCACAGAACAGCCGCATCTGCGCCATTACCGCGGCCATGAAATATGGCACCGGGCTGCAGTTCTTTTCGCACAGTGCGCCGGAGCGGTTCTTTGACGTGGGCATGGCAGAGCAGCACGCCGTGACCTTTGCGGCGGGTCTGGCCAGTCAGGGCATGCTGCCGGTGGTGTGCATTTACTCCACCTTTCTGCAGCGCTCTTACGATCAGATCCTGCACGATGTGAACCTGCTGCAGGAGAACGTCGTGTTCGCCATTGACCGCGCGGGTTTTGTTCCGGCAGACGGAGAAACGCATCAGGGCGTTTACGACCCGGCTTTCCTGAGCCAGATCGGTATGCCGCTCTATGCACCTTCCAATTATGCGGAGCTGACCTATTGGCTGCACGAGCTGCTGAAGGACGGCTGCAGAGGCCCCCGTGCGATCCGTTATCCGCGGGGTGGGGAAAATGCTCGTCTGGCGCAGTATGGCTGCAGCGGACAGGACTATGATTTCCTGCACAGAACCGAGGGCGCCCAGGCGGTGTTGATCAGCTATGCAGACGAAATGGATGATATTCTGACTGCATGCGAGAAACTTACGAAGCATCGTATTAATTGCGATGCACTTAAACTTGTAAAGCTATTTCCCTTTACAGAAAAAATGATCGAAGCTGTGAAGGATTATAAAATCGTGCTATTTGCAGAAGAATGTGTGGAATGGGGCAGCATCGGGGAGCATCTGGCCTATTGTCTGCAGCAGGCGGGCTGGAATGGAACCTTCCTGCACGCTGCTGTGCATACGGCCAACCTGCCCCATGCAACCGTCCCGCAGATCAAGCAGGTCACCGGGCTGGATGCCGACACCCTTGCACAGCAGGTGATGGATGCCTGGATGAAAGGAGAAAACATATCGTGAAAATTCGGTTGGATCAATATCTGGTTCAGCATGGTCTGATCCAGAGCCGTGAACGCGCCAAGGCCATGATCATGTCCGGTGTGGTGTTTGTCAACGAACAGAAGGTGGACAAGGCCGGTGAGATGATCAAGGAAGATGCCAAGGTGGAGGTGCGCGGGCACGACATCGGTTATGTCAGCCGCGGCGGCCTGAAGCTGGAAAAGGCCATGCAGTGTTTTCCGCTGACGCCCAAGGGCAAGGTGTGCATGGACATTGGTGCATCGACCGGCGGGTTTACCGACTGCATGCTGCAGAACGGTGCGGTCAAGGTCTACGCAGTGGATGTGGGCTACGGCCAGTTGGCCTGGAAGCTGCGCACCGATGAGCGCGTGATCAACATGGAGCGCACCAACATCCGCAACGTTACGCCGGAGGCTCTGGATGAACCGATCGAGTTCTTCAGCGTGGACGTTTCCTTTATTTCGCTGCATCATATTTTTCCGGTGGCACAGGCCATCACCACGCCGGACGCCATGGGCGTCTGTCTGGTCAAGCCGCAGTTTGAAGCCGGGCGCGAAAAAGTGGGCAAGAACGGCGTGGTGCGTGACCCCGCCACCCACCGCGAAGTGCTGCACAATGCCATGGGCTATGCGGCTGCCAACGGATTTGCTGTGCGCGGGCTGGATTTCAGCCCGGTGAAAGGTCCGGAAGGCAACATCGAATATCTGATGTTCGTGCAGAAGAGCGAGGAGCCCTGCGTGCTGGACGATGCGGCCGCCGAACAGGTCGTGGCTGCAAGCCATTCCACGCTGGACCGCTGAACGATACGGATACAGAACCAAAACAGGAGGCTTCGGCATGACGGTTTACATTTCTCCGAACCCTGGAAAGATCTCGGCCAGTGAGGTCGCTCTGCGTGCAGCGCAGATCCTGCAGAATCATGGTGCATCGGTGCTGATGTGCGAGAATCTGCGCACGGTCTGCAATGCGGCCGGCGTTGTATATCTGCCGCTGGAACAGTGTCTGGAACGTACGGACGTGATCCTGACCATCGGCGGAGACGGAACGATCCTGCATGAGGCGAATCTTTCGCTCAAGCATGCAAAGCCGATCCTGGGCATCAACCTGGGCCGCTGCGGTTTTCTGGCTACCTGCGAGGTCAGCGAGATGGAAAGCAAGCTGCCTGCCGTGGCGCGGGGCGAGTTCCAGCTGGACAACCGGATGCTGCTCTACGCCCATGTTCTGGGCCATGACGGCTGGGAAGGCCATGCACTGAACGACGTTGTCGTGACAAAAGGCCGCCTGCAGCAGGCCATTGACTTCAGCATTTACTGCGATGACATTCTGGTGGAGCATTACCGGGGCGATGGTGTGATCGTTGCGACGCCGACCGGCTCTACTGCGTATTCGATGGCCGCAGGCGGGCCCATTCTGGATTCGCAGACCAAAGGCGTGGTCGTCACGCCGATCTGTCCCCACAGTCTTGCCAGTCCGGCCATGGTGTTTGCGCAGGAACGCAAGCTGAACATCTGCGTCGGTCAAGTGGCCGACGGCGAGGTGTTCATCAGCTGTGACGGTGCAGCAGGATTCCCGCTCAAGGCGGGCGCAACGGCAGAAGTCCGGCTTTCGGATCAGATGGTGCAGCTGATCACCTTCAGCAAGGCGGATCAGTTCCAGGCCATCGATCAGAAATTGCGCAGCAGACGATAAAAGGAGATACGACGAGCTATGGCACATGTCCGCAAAGAAGAAGCAAAAAGTAAGGGAGACCGCCTGCAGACCATTCTCCGTCTTGTGCAGGAGCATCCGATCAGTCGGCAGGAAGTGCTGCTGGACTATCTGCGCAAGGAAGGGTTTGATGTGACTCAGGCCACGATCTCGCGGGATATCCGGGAGCTGTGCTTGGTCAAGGCTGCCACTGCAGAGGGCTACCGCTATGTTTCCAGCCGGAACGAGAGCTTTAACCCCAAGACCCAGGGCCGGTTTGAGACGATCTTTCATGAGTCGGTGCTGGGGGTGGACTATGCAGGCCATGTGGTGCTGGTCAAGTGCTATTCCGGCATGGCCAATGCAGCCTGTGAGGTATTTGACGCATTGCAGTGGAAAAACGTGGTCGGCACCCTTTCGGGTGATGACACTTTTCTGATCGTTGCCCGCTCCGAGCGGGACGCTAAGACCATCTGCACGGAACTGACCCGGCACATCGGGTAAAACAAACGCGGGAGAGACGATAAACCATGTTAAGCTGCCTGCAAATTGAAAATGTCGCGGTCATCCAGAAGGCAGAAGTTCATTTTCAGCCGGGGCTGAACGTCCTCACCGGTGAGACTGGTGCGGGCAAGTCCATTCTGATCGACTCCATCAACGCGATCCTGGGCAATCGGACTTCCAAGGATCTTGTGCGCACGGGTGCGTCCAAAGCGGTGATCCGTGCATCTTTTGCGCAGATCCCGGATGTGGTACTGGACAAACTGGAAGCGGCCGGTTATGAGCGCTCGGCAGAGCTGCTTCTGAGCCGTGAGATCACCGCCGAAGGAAAGAGCAGCTGCCGGATCAACGGCATGCCCACCACGGCGGCTGTGCTGCGGGAGCTGTGCGGAGGTCTGATCAACATCAACGGCCAGCACGACTCGGTGGGACTGCTGAATCCGGCACACCATCTGAGCATTCTGGACGATTATGCGCAGAACGCCAAACTCTATCAGGAGTATTATGTGCTGTACCGGAGCCTGGTCAAGGTCAAGAAGGAACTGGACGCCATGATCACCGACGAAGCGGAAAAGCAGCGACGGATCGACCTGCTGAGCTATCAGGTACAGGAGATCGAAGAAGCCGGACTGACCGCCGGCGAGGAGCAGACCCTGGAAGCACGCCGCAAGGTGCTGGCCAACGCGTCCACCATCCGGGACCGGGTGGCAAAGGCCCATGCGCTGCTGTCCGGGGACGATGACACCCCCGGCGCAGTGGATCTGCTGGGTGAAGCATCCAACGCCATGGATACGGCCGCCCAGCTGGACGAGTCACTTTCCGGGGTGTCCGGCACGCTGATGGACCTGTACTATTCGGCCAAGGACGCAGCGGCAGAGCTGATCGACCGGCTGGATGCCTACGACACGAACGACGCCGAGCTGGATGAGATCGAACAGCGGCTGGATCTGTTGTACCGTCTCAAACGCAAGTACGGTGATACGGTGGAGGACATCATTGCCTTTGGACAGAAAGCACGGGAGGAACTGGAACAGATCCAGTTCTCGGAGCAGCGGCACGATCAGCTGCAGGCGGAAAAGCTGCGCCTGTATGGTCTGGCGCGCGAAAAGGCGGAGGCCTTGACCCAGACCCGTCTGAAAGCCTTTGACGAGCTGAATGCTCGCATTACCGATACCTTGCAGTTCCTGAATATGCCGGGTGTGCGCATGACGCTGCACCACGCCCGTGGGCCGCTGGCAAGCCACGGACAGGACAGCGTGGAATTCTACATCTCCACGAACGCCGGTGAAGCCCCGAAACCGCTGGCCCGCATTGCCTCCGGCGGTGAGCTGAGCCGCATCACCCTTGCCATCAAAAACGCGCTGGCAGACCGGGATGCAGTGCCCACAGTGATCTACGATGAGATCGACAGCGGTGTTTCCGGCAAGGCCGCCGGACGGATCGGTGAGGTGCTGCGGCAGAGCGCACAGGGACATCAGATCCTGTGCATCACCCATACGGCACAGATCGCCGTACTGGCTGACTGCCACCTGCTGATCCAGAAAAATGTGACGAACGATCGCACTTATGCCGAGATCCACCCGCTGGATACGGAGGGCCGCGTGGAAGCACTGGCCCGGTTGATCTCCGGCGATCATGTGACCGAGCTTTCACGGGCAAATGCGCGGGAAATGCTGGGTACCGGCCGCCAGTAACAGGGGAACGTTCCCGTCGGAATCCGGGGCTTGACAAGCCCGTGTTCTTGTGATAAAGTAAGTTTTGTTAATGGCGATGAAGGGAATAAGTACCCTGAAGTGTTCTGTCCAGAGAAACCCCGGTTGGTGCAAGGGGCCGCAGAACAGCAGGCGAATACCTCCCGGAGCTGCAGGCTGAATGCTGTCTGAGCTAGTAGGCTGTGCCGCGTGCGAGCGTTACAAACGCAGGAGTGTCACTCTACTCTG
>OLZJ01001237.1_pt1 | contig 10837 bp, 10 predicted proteins | sample 1673951 | NCBI WGS metagenome assembly OLZJ01 (sample SAMEA103958135, study PRJEB25191) | human gut metagenome
TCAATCAGGGAATGATACAAGGGCGTTCGAATTTCGTATACCGCATCGTAGGGACCAATACCTATGTATCTGCCGGTTTGAAAAGTCAATACGAAACAACCGAGATCCATGTAGATGTCAACATCGTCAAGAACGACGTGCTGGATCAAGACGCCTTCCGGGCTTGGATGCCAGAGTACGCCAATGCCGAGTTCATCTTGGAAAACGGGAAATACATCTGTGGATGGGCTATTGAAAAGATGTCGAAATCCATGTTCAACGTGGTCAATCCGGATATGATTGTCGAAAAATATGGAGCTGACACGCTTCGTCTGTATGAAATGTTCTTAGGCCCGTTGGAACAATCCAAACCATGGGATACGAACGGTATCGACGGTGTACACCGCTTTCTGAAAAAGCTCTGGGGATTGTTCTTCGGCAATACGGACACCTTGCAGATCACGGATGTGGAACCGACAGCCGACGAACTGAAATCACTGCATAAACTGATCAAGAAAGTGACATACGACATCGAACATTTCTCGTACAACACTTCCATCAGTGCCTTTATGATCTGTGTAAACGAATTGAGCAGCCTGAAATGCAACAAACGGGCGATCCTGGAACAGTTAATCGTTCTGCTTGCTCCGTTCGCTCCTCATACCGCTGAAGAATTATGGCATACCTGCGGTCACAATACTACCGTATGCGATGCCGAATGGCCTGTCTACAACGAAGAATACTTGAAAGAAAACTCGCTTACTTACGCTATCTCTTTCAACGGCAAAGCTCGTTTCAGCATGGAACTTCCAGCTGACATGCCTCGCGAAGAGATTGAGAAAGCCGCTCTTGCCCATGAAAATTCGGCTAAGTGGATGGAAGGTAAGACTCCGAAAAAGATTATCGTTGTTCCCGGAAAGATTGTAAACATCGTAATCTAAATCTATATTATAATGAAGCTTATAAACAACAAAGTCTATTTTGCTGTACAAGATTACCTGATGATCCTGTTGGGTACTCTCTTGTACGGCTTCGGCTTCAACGCTTTCATTCTGTCGAATGAAATCATCACCGGTGGAGTCAGTGGTATTTGTGCCTTGATCTTTTTTGCCAGTAACGAGATTATTCCCGTTTCTGTGTCTTACTTCGTTATCAACGTTGTTCTATTATTGGCTGCTTTAAAAATTCTAGGACTTAAATTTCTGATAAAAACAATTTTCGGAGTTTTTTCCCTGTCAGCCTCCTTGTCATTCTTCGAATGGCTTCTGAAAGGACAGCCACTTCTACATGACCAACCGTTCATGTCCATTATTATTGGTGCATTCCTTTGCGGGGCAGGTCTCGGACTTGTCTTTTCGGCAAACGGTAGTACCGGAGGAACGGATATCGTGGGAGCTATTGTAAACAAATACAAAAATATCTCCATCGGGCGTGCATTGTTGTTTTGTGACTTCATTATCATCGGTTCCTCATTTTTTCTTTTCCATGATGTTGAAAAGATCGTGTTCGGTTTTGTCGAAATGTTCGTAAGCAACTATATCATAGATGCCGTACTGAACGGAAATCGTCAATCCGTCCAATTCCTGATCTTTTCCCAGAAATACGATGAAATAGCTGAGCGGATCATCCATGACCTGGATCGCGGTTGTACCATTCTCGACGGTGTAGGCGGATATTCCCGCAAACCGGTCAAGGTCGTTGTATTGCTGGCAAAAAAATCAGAATCCGTTTCCATTTTCCGTCTGGTAAAACAAATCGACCATCAGGCCTTCATCTCTCAAAGTATCGTCAGAGGGGTATACGGGGAAGGATTTGACCAGATAAAAACATAAAACAATCATCCAAACAATTTAAAGCACTTCCATACGTTATATACACATCGTATAGAAGTGCTTTTTTATTCATACTCAACAAACATGAAACTTGTATTCGCAACAAATAACCGACATAAGCTAGATGAAGTCCGGAAAATCACATCCGGATATACCGAAATAGTCAGCCTCTCAGAGATCAACTGTCATGAGGATATACCCGAAACAGCAGAAACATTAGAAGGCAACGCCTTGCAAAAAGCCCGTTACATAAAAGAACATTTCGGATATGACTGTTTTGCAGACGACACTGGCCTTGAAGTAGAAGCCCTACACAACGCTCCCGGAGTATATTCGGCACGTTATGCCGGTCCCGGACATGATTCGGAAGCCAATATGGACAAACTTCTCCATGAAATGGAAAACAAGAAAAACCGGAAAGCTCGTTTCCGTACGGTAATCGCTCTTATCTTGAATGGAAAAGAATATTTGTTTGAAGGTATTGTCAACGGTACGATCATAAACGAAAAAAGAGGCGAAAGCGGTTTCGGGTACGATCCCATATTTGTTCCCGACACTTACTCACAAACATTTGCCGAAATGGGCAATGATATAAAAAACCAGATCAGCCACCGTGCCGAAGCTGTCAAAAAATTGACTGCTTTTTTATCGAATTACACTTTTTAATATTGTAATTAATATGAGAAATATATTAACTGTCATCTTGCTTTTCTTATTATCATTTCCTGCTTTATCAGTTAATGACAATGGCAACACGCTTGGATGGAAAACATATCTCTCCTACAATAATACCGATTGTGTGGAAGAATCCGCAGATCAAGTATTTGTCGTAGCAGAAGGTGCTTTATACACATATGGGAAAGAAGATAACAGCATCAAACAATATTACAAAGGAAATGGATTGAGTGACACGGATATCCAATCTATTTCCTACAACAAACAAACAAAATCACTATTGATTGTTTACAAAAACTGCAATATAGACATTTTAGAAGAAGGTTCAGTAAAAAACATACCTTATCTGTACACGACTACATCTTTAAGAGATAAATCACTTAATTCCGTTATGATTTATAACGAATATGCCTATTTATCCATACAGTCGGGCATAGTAGTTGTTAACATGGACAAAAAAGAAATAACCGATACCTATAACTTATCTAAGAATATAACATCCTGTGCTATTTTCAACAATAATATATATGCTTCCACAAAAGAAGGTCAAAAGTCTACGGTCATATACGCTTCTTTGAATGATAATCTGTTAGACGGATCAAACTGGAAAACTTATTCGATTCCGGGATTCTCATCTGAAAATTCCATAGACAAAATATCCTCATTTAAAAATAAGCTATTCTATTTGTCTCAAAATAAAGGTATCTACTATGAATCGAATGAAACTACAGTCCCTTTGGTCAGCAACACACAAATGAACAATATGAAAATTGTGGGAGAAAAACTGGCTTGCATGGCCACATCCCAAGTTTATATTTTCACAGATACGAAAACTTTTGACCAAATCAACAATCTATCCATCAAAGATATCGGCACTTATCAGACTGACAAATATTGGATAGCCGAAGGAAGCAAAGGTCTACGTTCTATCCAAAGAAAAGGAGCCAACCAGTTCGAAGCCATAAACGAAGCCATAATTTTGGATGGCCCCTACTCCAACAGTTCTGATATCGTATCAAAAAACGATAAAATATATATTATACCTGGTGGAAAAAGCCTGACAGGGGATAATTCTTTTAATAAAGCCGGATCGGTCATGATATATGACTATGAAAAATGGAGTGTACTAGAACCTTCCGTCGTTCAGAATAAACTAAATACATGGCCTAAAGACTATACCAGCATTGTCGTCACAAAAAATGATACTGAAAAAGAGATTATTTACGTATCTTCCTTCGGTTATGGCCTTTTTCAATTCATAGACAGAGAACCTTCCGCCGTTTATAACAAAACAAACAGTCCGCTTGAAAACGCACATGGCAATGAGGGCTTTTATTGTCGTGTAGACGGACTTGCTTTCGATAAGGAAGGAAACCTATGGATGACTAACTCTGAAGTGAGCAAAGCTATCAAGATATTGGATAAAGAAGGAAAATGGCATAGCTTGTCTGTCGAGTCGTTAAATGGAAAATACACGATAAACGACATACTCGTCACCTCAAACAATGACAAATGGATCAATATATCTCGCCCTACCAGTCAAGCCTGCCTAACAGTCGTAACCAACAGCAACTCTTTAGATGAAGCGACATCATATGAATTTAAAAACTTCATTGACACAGATAATAACGACTTTTCCCCTAACAATTATACTTGTATGGCAGAGGATAAAAACGGATATATATGGATAGGAACCAATAAAGGAGCTATATACTTAACAAATCCAAAGTTGGCAACGACAGAAAACAATCAATCTATGCGTTGCACACGTGTAAAACTAATCAATGAAGAAGGAATCCCTTATTATTTTCTCGACAATACGATAATAACGACCATCAAGGTAGATAACGGAAACCGGAAATGGATTGGAACGGACGGTAGCGGTGTTTATGTATTGAGCGAAGACAATCAGGAAATCGTCCATCAGTTCAATACATCCAACAGTCCGCTACTATCAGACAAAATATATTCCATAGAAATTAATGAAAATACTGGCGAAGTGTTCATCGGTTCCGACAAAGGTTTGGTTTCTTACAAAGGAGAAGCGACAAAAGGTAAAGATGACTATTCAGACGTGTATGCATATCCGAACCCTGTACGACCTGAATACAGGGACAAAGTAACCATCACGGGATTGATGGATAACTCGATCGTCAAAATCACCGATCTGAATGGAAATCTGGTCTATCAGACTAAATCTTTAGGTGGTCAAGCTATCTGGAACTGCCGGAATACAAAAGGTGTCCGTGTTGCTTCAGGCGTATATCTGGTGCTCTCTGCCACCGAAGATTCAAAAGAAAGTATAGTTACTAAAATCGCAGTTATAAAATAAAAAATAAAAATCCACTGTGGTATTTGTTTTGTCCACAGTGGATCATTTTATTTTGTTCCGTCTATCTAACAATTCTTACACCCCCAATCTCTCCGATATCTCCAGCATCTTCTTGATCGGGCGGATCGCTTTTTCCTGTACTTGTTCATCGACAAATATTTCAGGAAGTTCGTATTTCAAACAGTTGTAAAGTTTCTCCATCGTGTTCAAGCGCATAAAATTACATTCGTTGCAAGCACATGTACTATCATTGGGAGGAGCCGGGATAAATTCTTTATCGGGGCTCTGCTTACGCATTTCGTGAATAACGCCACTTTCAGTCGCTACAATGAATTGTTTCTTATCCGACTTGACAGTATGTTTCAAAAGAGCTGCAGTCGATCCTACGAAGTCCGAGACCTGTACGATGGGTTGTTTGCACTCCGGGTGAGTAATGACTTCCGCATCGGGGTATTGTTTTTTCAATTCCAATATCTTTTCCAATGAAAACTGTTCATGCACATGGCAAGCACCATCCCAAAGCACCATCTTGCGTCCGGTAATACCATTTATGTAATTGCCTAAGTTCCGGTCTGGGCCGAAGATAATCTTCGTGTCTTCCGGAAAACTTTCGACTATCTGACGTGCATTGGTAGACGTTACCACAACATCCGTCACGGCTTTTACAGCAGCAGTCGTATTTACATACGAAATAACCACATGACCGGGATGCTGTTTGACAAATTCCGCAAAATCGACAGCCGGACAGCTATCTGCCAATGAGCAACCGGCATTCAAATCCGGGACCAGCACTTTCTTGTCCGGGCACAACACCTTCGCCGTTTCACCCATAAAATGAACACCGCAGAAAACGATGATATCGGCCGTCGTCTTAGCTGCCTGTTGAGCCAATGCCAAACTGTCTCCCACAAAATCTGCTATATCTTGAATATCACCTGTCTGATAATAATGAGCAAGGATAACGGCGTTTTTTTCTCTACGCATCCTGTTTATCTCTTCTTTCAGGTCCAACCCCTTTGGGATGGGTGCGTCCATATATCCGATCGATTGGTTTGTCAACATAGTTACCTGTATTAAATGATTGTAAAATTCGATAATCACTAATGAGTATAAACCGCTATTTACAGTCTATCAACAAAGTTATCATCATTCTTTATAACTGATAATCTTTATTTTACTCCTATTATCAACTATAAGTTGATAATGTGCAAAGGTAAAAACTTTATTGATTTTCCCATAGGAAACATATATAAAACGAATAAACAAGCAGGAGGTAATGTAAAAAATTTGCTAAACAAGTCTCAAAGACTTCCGGCGGATATTCCCCTCAAACACCTGCGTTCTTTTCCCAAGTTATCCACAATCATATTATTATTATCTTATTTATTCTTTATTTTAAATTTAAATATGATGAATATAATATCCTGTTGAAACAGTTAATACAATTGTGCTATAATACTTGTCCAGTTCGTTATTAAACGATATAAATGACTTATTAAATAGATACCAACATCCTATTTTTCGTTTTATATACTGATATCCTTTACTTTATAGACTTTATTAGTATTCAGTTGAAAACAACCTGTGTGTAAAAGTTAATGGCAGTTGAGTGCTGTTGATACGTGTATAACCACTGTTGATAGGGCGTAATAAATAATCCGTTATTTTTATTGCATAATAGAAACTAGAGGATGTATAGTGAACAAATTGAATAATGCAAGAACTATTTTTCATTTTGTGTCCACCACTTATCAATAGCTTTTCAACGGTATATCCACATTAATTCACTACTTTTGCAAGCAAAGAAACGATAGCTATGCGCAAGTTAAAGATAACAGAGTTGAATCGCCTGACTCCGGAAGCATTCAAAGATAGTAAAAAGATTCCGTTGGTCGTTGTGCTCGATCATGTAAGAAGCTTAAACAATGTAGGATCCGTGTTTCGTACGTCTGATGCTTTTAGGGTGGAGAGTATTTACCTGTGCGGTATCACGGCTTGTCCGCCTCATGCCGAGATTCATAAGACGGCTTTGGGAGCGGAAGAAACTGTCGATTGGGAGTATTTTGAAGATACGATGGAGGCTGTTGATAAACTGAAGCAACAGGGATATACTGTCTGTGCGGTTGAGCAGGCCGAAGGTAGCACGATGTTGGATAATTTGTTGTTGGACAAGAATAAAAAGTATGCAGTTATCATGGGAAACGAGGTGAAAGGTGTTCAACAATGTGTCGTTGATAACTGTGATATGTGTATTGAAATACCGCAGTATGGGACCAAGCATTCTTTGAATGTTTCGGTGACTACCGGTATTATCATCTGGGATTTCTTTAAGCAATTGTCAGATTAATCCGTTTTCAACAAGTACGACTACCCGTTCCGTCATGGCGTCTTTTCCTTTAGGATCGTATTCGGTTTTCAGACTGGCGCCGAACATGCCGGCAAATATGTTCCAGAAACCTGCCCGGAAACTACCTAAATAGGCTTTCAACAAGTTGTAACTCGATTGGTTACATTCTCTGTCAATCAGTTTAATAAGCAGTTTTCCTTGTGAAAAGGTCAGTTTTTTCAACTGCGGTTTATATTCCTGAAAAAGTTCTTTTTCCATCCGTTTCAAATGAGCTTGACGGGATTTTTCGTCGGGGAGTGTCTCTATATATTCGTATGTTTCGATCAGTGTTTCATAAACCATTTTGGCATAAGGTAGTGTGCGCTTTACGTCACGGACCAGTTTGGTGTAACGTGCCTGTTCACGTTTGTTTTTAAATTTGACCTGTGGGTAAATGTAGATTTCCCGCAGGTTAACAATAGGTACCGTATCCTTTCCATCCAGATATGCCTTTTGTAATCCTTCGGGAACGGTATTGATCTTCAATTTCTGTGCATGGACTCCTATTGCGCACAACATGAATATTATCAATATTTTATACTTGTCTTTTCTCAACATCGTTCACAAAAGTAATTGATTTACGAATAGCAACTACAGATTTTACAGAAAATTCATATCTTTGTGATAATACAAACAACTAAAATCAACAGACTATGAAATATTTTGCCATCTTTCCATATTCATTAATTCTGAATAAGTTGCAGCCATGCTATCTGATTGTCCAAAATAGAGATAATAGAGAACTTCAGGCTGTGAAAAGAGATAATCCGGAAAGTTGACAACTTAAACAAAACCTTGCTATGAAATCAATAAGTTTATTCGTTTTGTTTTGGGCATCTATCAACATTCATGCTGTTGATAACCTTCGTATACCTGATATCCGTAGTTTGGGAATGGGAGGAAACGGGGTTACACAATCTGTTTTGTTTAATCCGGCATTGGTGGCTTTGCATACGGATAAAGTTCTTCATTTAGAATACTTTAATCGTTATGGAGTAAAAGAACTGGGAACGGTTGGAATAGGTTTTGTATATCCGAATCCGTTGTTGTCGGCAGGTGTTGATATCTCTTCTTTCGGATATGATCAGTATAGGGAAACTCTTTTTCGGTTATCGGTAGGGAAACAGCTGAATGGCCGGTGGAGGATCGGCATTGGTTTCCAATATAAAATGTTGCAGACCGAGTTGTGGGAAGAAGTACCGAAGCAGCTTTCCACAGATGTCGGAATCTTGTTTGTTCCCATTGACAAATTGTTGATTGGAATGTTGATAATGAATTTTCCTTCTATTACCATTCATAAATATACTACTGAAACAAAATGTTTTACTAGTTATTCAGTACAAATAGGTTTTCAATGGGAGATAATTAACAGGTTGTTGATAGTAGGAACTATCGAAAGTAATAAAGAACATATGTGGATGGGAAATGCGGGCATTGAATATGCTCCGTTCAAAAACTTTCATATACGGGCGGGGGTACAGACTACTCCCCTCCTGCCCACTTTGGGGATCGGATACCGTCTGACTGGATTTACAGTAGATGTCGCGACTATTTATCATCCGGTTTTGGGAGTCAGTACCGGACTGGGTTTGAGCTATTCTTTTTAATCAGGCTTGACTATGAAACGAATGTTTATAAATCTGTTGGTATATCTGTTAATAAGTAGTTATCAGCTTAAAAGTCAGACATTATATTCTGTTGATAAGTGGATGGAATATATAGAAGAAATGGCTTCGGAAACAGAAGATGAAGAGCGTATTGAAGCACTTTACACTGATCTTTCCTATCTTACCGAACATCCTTTCGAACTCAATACGGTGACGGAGGGACAATTGAAACGTCTCCCTTTCCTATCTGATCTACAAATAAGGGAATTGTTGGAATATCGTTCCCGTTATGGAAAAATGTTAACCCTTTATGAGCTTAAAAATGTGGAAGCATTCGATTTAGAGACGATTTCTCTGCTTGTCCCGTTTATTTATATAAGTGAAATAATAGTTGATAAACGTCCTATTACAGTGAAAAATTTGTTGAAACGAGGTTCTAATAACTTACAAATCAGATATGACAGATGTTTTCAACAAAAGAAAGGCTATTGTTCATATCCCGATAGTGTACTACAACAATATCCGAATCGGAAGTATCTGGGAGAGCCGTTCTATCATTCTGTCCGTTATTCGTATGAATTTGATGAACGTATCCAATTCGGTCTGGTTACAGAAAAAGATGCAGGAGAACCTTTCTGGAATGAATATCATAAAGGGTATGACTATTATTCGGTGCATCTTTTTCTCAAAGAAATGAATAAATGGTTGAAAAGTCTTGCCATAGGTGATTATAAAATATCTTTTGGACAAGGCTTGGTGATCAGCAATGACTTTTCTCCAGGCCGAAATGCTCTTGTTTCACAAACGGAAAGAAGGACAAACGGATTTCGCCGTCATTTTTCAACCAATGAAAATGACTTTTTCCGGGGAGCTGCTGCTACTGTCAATTGGAAAAATTTAGATATCAACCTCTTCTATTCGTATCGGAAGTTGGATGGAGGTGTGGACAGTACGATCGTTACTTCGTTTAAAACGGACGGTTTACATCGTTTGGTACGAGACAGGGAGAAGATGCATAAAGTTTCCATGCAGACATATGGCGGGAATGTACGATATGCAACTCCCGGTTTATGTATAGGTCTGACTGCCCTTTCTTATTCTTTCGGAAATTATTCGATACAGCCCGATCCGAAACCTTATAATCTTTTCTATTTTCGCGGTAACCGGAATCTGAATATCAGTGTGGATTACTTGTTGAAAAATAAGTTGATCAAGTTTTATGGTGAAACGGCTTTAAGCCGGAATGGGGCGGTTGCTTCCCTGAATGCCTTGCAGTTGACACCTGCTTCTTATTTTTCCTTGCTGTTATTGTATCGTTATTATGATAAACGTTACCAGGCTTTTTTCGGGAATGCTTTTTCACAAAACTCGGCTGTCCGGAATGAACAGGGAATGTATATAGGGATGCAATGGACGCCTTTTGCCCGCTGGAAGTTGTCCGCGTATGCGGATGTATTCCGGTTTCCCTGGCTGAAATATGGAGTGGATGCGCCGTCGACGGGAAAGGAATATATGCTTCAACTTGATTATACGCCGAGCCGGAATTTGTCCGTATACGTCCGTTATAAATACAAACAAAGGGAAAATATAACACCTTACCATCAACAGCGTTTGCGTATGCAGGCCTTATATACGATTTCTTCATCCGTCTCGCTGCGGACATCTGCAGACGGTATTTGTTATACAGAAGCGAACGAAAAAAGCAGAGGGTGGATGATTGCCCAAAGCGTAGGTTGGAAACCGGTTGATGTTCCTGTTCAAACAGATTTTCATATAGCCGGATTTCATACGGATAATTATCGGACCCGTATATCTTCTTATGAAAAAAATATCTTGTATGCTTTCAATATGCCTTCCTTTTATGGAAAAGGTGTTCGGTTGGCGCTTTCTTTCCGGTGGGATATTGTGAAGCAACTTTCTGTGTCTGCTAAATTAGGATACACATATTATGCTGATCGTGACGTGGTCGGTACTGACTTAGAAGAGATCTAAGGAAATATTAAAGCAGATATATATACGTTACTGC
>OLZJ01001241.1_pt1 | contig 10818 bp, 9 predicted proteins | sample 1673951 | NCBI WGS metagenome assembly OLZJ01 (sample SAMEA103958135, study PRJEB25191) | human gut metagenome
CGAGTAATGAAGGTGCCGGTTCCGGTAAACGGGTCGAGGATATGTACATTCTGTTCGGTTAAAGATGTCTTGAACTCTGCTTTAAGAATGTCATCCACTGAACGGATGATGAAGTCCACGCATTCCACCGGTGTATAAACAATGCCCAGTTTCTCTACGGTAAGTGGGAATGCACCTTTGAAAAACTTTTCGTACAGATTCTTTATAATGGTCTGTTTGCTTTCCAAATTGTCAATTCCTCCTACATTGGTCTTTACCGAACGATAGAATCTTTCCAGTACCTCGGTATCCTTTTCAAAAGCCTGTTCTTGCAAGAGGTCTATCATGCGTTGCATGGAACGGCTCACGGTGTTGTTATTGACAAACTGGTAATCTGAAAACAGAGCATCAAATACAGGTCGGGTGATGATGTGTTGAGCCAGCATTTCAATGGCTTGGGCAGCATCTACCGATGGATTAAGGTCTCGCTGTAATCCCTTTAAATACTCATTGAAAGCCTTTTTGTGTACGCCGGACTGAATAAGTTTGGAAATACGCTCAATAAATTTGTGCGCAATAAGACCGACCTCTTTTGCCCAATTCTCCCAATAAAGACGGTCACCGCATTTTTCTACCAGTTTGGCATACATACCATCCTGTATCTCACCAAAACGAAGTTCCAACTGTCTGGCAATTTCTGCATTCTCAATTTGTTGCGCTTCCGCTTCTCCGTCATTTGTACCCAATCCCGGTCGGCCTATGGTAACAGACGGTGTGTCTGTCTGCTTGTTCGGCTTCTGCTTGTTGAGAGCTATCTTGTTTACCATTGCGTTGAAACGGTCATCGTGTGAACGGAGCGCGTTCAAGATAGCCCACACCACATCGAATGTCTTGTTGTTGTCAAGAGCTTCCTCCGCCGAAATATCGGATGGCACTACAATAGGGATGATGATATATCCATACTTCTTTTCATCGGATTGCCCTTTGTGAAATGTACGCATCACGCGGCCAACCGACTGCACCACATCCACCTGCGAATTACGGGCAGAAAGAAACAATACGGCATCGAGAGACGGCACATCCACACCCTCGGACAGACAACGCACGTTGGTTACAACACGGCATTCACGTTCATTGTCCGACTCTTCCGCCAGCCATTGCAGGATTCCATTACGCTCCTGCGAGTTCATAGAGCCATCTATATGCCGTGTCGTTACTGAAACGGTATGCGAAAGGTTTTCTGAATCAAGATTTTCTTCGTATTTCCCGGATATTCTTGGAAGCACCGAAGCTACATATTTTGACGTTCCGGCTTTTGTTTCGTTGCCTATGGCTGAACAGAACGCCACGGCACGGCGCATCATGCGTGGGTCGGCATCCCATGTGCGATGGTCGTCGCCATGTATCATTTTTGACAATCCGTTTATTACCCCAATGAGCTTGGATGTGTCGTCAAAATTCAGTTCGGTGGTAGAATTGGTGATGTCTTGTTTTATGTTGGCAGGTACATCATCTTCGCTAACAGTAAGGACAAGCACCTTGTAATCCGTCAATAAGCCATTTTGAACGGCGTATGAGAAATTCACACGATAAAATTCCTCTCCATAAATGGCTTTATCATCCATCGAGCAGAGAATGCAATCCTTTTCCGATGCCTTTATCTTGGCAGATTCCCCATACAAACGCGGTGTGGCAGTCATATAAAGGCGTTTCCGACCTTGTACATTCTCATTGGAATGTATCTTGATAAAGTTGCTCTCATCCTTATCGGCTATTTTTACGCCGGTAGTGCGGTGTGCCTCGTCACAAATAATGAAATCAAACACGCCGTATTCTCCGTTTGTCTCGGATAAAATCTCCTGTTGAGCTGCAGAAACGGCATCTATGGATTGGTAGGTGGAGAACACGACTACCAAGCCGTCATGATCCCGATATTTCTTTAATTGGGATGCAATGGATTGTGGATTGGTGGATGCTGGTACGGCAAGGTCAACCACGCTGTCGTCCGTATCGTCAGATCCCTTGGTGGTTTTGCGTGAGGCTTTGGAATCGGAACAGATGCAGACAGCCTTAATGGGCTTCTTCGCATCTGCCGACCATGCGTTGAGCGACTGCCCCAACAAGGCGATGGACGGAACCATGAACAGCACCAAGCCTTTGTTGTCAAACAACTGTTCTGCAATGAGCAGCGAAGTGTAGGTTTTACCTGTACCGCAAGCCATAATGAGCTTGCCCCTCTCGTTGCCATCTGCCATATAATGAACGTATGCTTTTGATATGGCATTCAATTGGTGTTCACGAGGCTTCTTGCCCTCCACCAGTGCAGAATTTCCGGTTAGACCGTCCATCAGCTTTTGCCAGTCCACAGGAGATGAATCAAGGTCTGCCATACCGATGCGCGTAACAGGCGGTTCCTGGTTTCGGATAGCCTCTTCTGCATTAGTTCCCCAATGGTTTGTGGTTGAAATCCAAATACGATTTGAAAAACGGACTGTTTGGAATGTTACCTCGTTTGTGAACGTGCGGCTGGAAGTGGCGAGAAATGAATCTACAGCAGGTTTATCTATGATTGTATTCTCAGCATAGCATTTACACTGGATAGCCCAATAGTCACCCAATTCAGTTTTGGCCACAAGGTCGATACCTGTGTCATTACCTCCAAAATCGTTTCGCCCCGGAAAATCTTCCCATAGCCAGACCGATTCAAGCTCATTGTAGCGTGGGTCTGTTAATAACCATGAGCGCATCAGTCGCTCGAACTTTGTACCTTTTTCCTTTTCTGTGAATGATTCGGTACGAAATTTATGTAGTATTTCCTTGAAATTCATCTCTTGATAAGAGTTATAGTTGATATTGCAAAGGTACGCATAATATTTCAAATACCGTGTTCATTCCTCATTTATAATGATATATGAGAGGTATTTTGTGAGAATCTGTTTTGCAAATGCGTCAGATTTTGCCAGTATAACACTGATTATTAGAGCCCGTTCCTTTGAAATATATCTCTTATCAAGAGATTCGTCTTTTCGCTCAACACATTTCACCATAAATATCCGGTCAAAAATCTTTCAGGATAAGGCTGTTTGCCTTGTCCACCACGCTTGTGTCAAGCGATGCGAGATAGATGCGCGTAGTCTCTTCCGAATCATGTCCCATGCCCTCGCTGATGACAGAAAGAGGGATGTTCTTGCTCTTGGCAACGCTCGCCCAACAATGGCGGGCAACGTGCATGGTCAGCGGTATGTTCAATCCTGCCAGACCGACAACTTCCTTCAACGCCACATTGATGCGGCAGATGGCATTACGGTATTGTGTCCGTTCATCGGAACAGGGGTTTGTAATTATCGGCAGGAGGTAACGGGTGGCCGTATTCTCTCTATACTTGGCGATGATGTCTTCCATGCACTTCTCCCACTTGACGGTGAGCTGCTGCCCGGTCTTTCTTCTCCGGTACGTGATGGTTCCGTTCTTCAAGTCCGATTTTTTCAGATAGGCCATATCAATGAATGACATGCCACGGGTATAAAAGGAGAAGAGGAACATATCCCTTGCATAGTCCAGATGCGGTTTCAAAGTCAAATCAAGTTCCTTAATGTGCTTGATGGACTTCAATGGGATGGCGCGTTTTACCGTCTTCCCGATGCCCGTGTAAACGTGCTTGAAAGGATGCTTCTGTTCCGTCAGTTCCTCTTCCACGGCACGGTTGTAAACGGCACGGAGTATGCGCATATAAAAGGAAACCGTGTTGGGGCAGATGCCCTTGCCTTTGAGCCAGGCCTCGTAAAGCATCATGGTGTTGCCGTCTATCTCGCACAAGAGTATGTCCTGCCCCTCACGGAACTTCATAAAACTAGCCAATGCCGCCGTATAGGTTTCTGATGTGCGGACTTTGCCAAGCTGCTTCAACTGTCCTATGATGCCCTGCATGAAGCGGAACAGCGATTGTTCGCCCGTTTGCCTGTTGAATTTCTCGATGATACTGTCAGCGGAATAAATTCCTCCCTGCCTGTCGCATTGGGCGACTATGGCTTTCAACCGTCTGGTGTCCCAGTCGATATGTTCCGTCACTTCTCGGAGATACCGTTTCCTGTTTTCGCCGATTTCGGACAGGATTTTCACAGAGGAAGTTCTCTTGTCCCATTCCGTGTCAAATATGCGGTAGTCCGTCTTAACTTGGCGGACTATGCGCCCGTGGATTACCTGATAATAGATGCTGCCCTCCCTGCCGCTTGCGGTGGAAGGACGAAATTTCACTTTTATGGATGCCATTCACTTTATTTTTGTTGTTTGGATTGTTTTTCTTCTTCTCTCACTGTCTTGACCTGCCTGTTGAATATGACTAAAGTGGAATCCGCACCGACAACATCCACCAGTTTCTCGTAAGCTCCGACGGTCACAGCCAGTCCTGGGTGCAACTCGTTAAGCATGATTGTAGTCACATGGTGTTTGTCTGCAACCGTTCTCAACCGCCTGTTTTCTTCCCGGTACTCATGCCATTGTACCCAACTTACGGCAAACAGGGCAAAGAATACGAGCATACAACCAATACCAGCCCATGCGTAAGGGTTCTTGTGCCAGCCATCGGGAACTTTGCTCCATAACAGCCTTATTGTGCTTATTGCCTTGTCCGGGCGGATTATCTGCCATAGTTCCGATATGGAACTTTGCTTTTGGCGTGACTTTTCCGAAGCCAGTTTGTCATTCTCAATGTGGCTTGTCAGCCTTTCCAATATTTTGTTGAGCTGTTCCTTGATGGTGAGAACACCATGTTTGCGCATATCCTTCTCGTTGGCTTCGGTGTATAACCGCAGACTTGCTACCGCTTCATCACCTATTGATTGCTTGTATTTCTCGATGGCTTCCTTGCTTCCGAAAATGGCATTGACATTTTCCGGTGCATTGCCATTGAAGAACCGTATAACAGGCTCCAACTTCGCTTCCAGTCTTTTCAATGCCTCGTTCTTGTCCGGGCTATCCTTTGCGTCCAGTTTTTTCTTGATTTCCTCGATGTCCACTGCCAATGCCCCGATAAGGTCGGTTAAGTTCTGCTTGTTGTCCTTCATCTTTTTCTCCTCCTTGGTTTATGTTTGTCCTTTTCGTTGTCATTGTCTCCCCAGCCGCTTTCGTTTCCTCCACCTCCGCCACTGGATGAGACCTTGGCTTGGTGCGGTTGTACGCACAACTCCATGAGTGTGCCGATGGTCACTTGAACGATGTTTGAACCGGGTTCAGTAGGGATGTTTCCGTTGCCGTCCGCTTCCGCTTTGGCCGGTGACGGCTCTCTTATAAAAGTATCAGCCGTATTGTTGTGGAATCCCACATCCTGCCGAGTCGGTTGTGGCTGTTCTTGCACACGGGGCTGCCATTCCATGCCCTCGGCAATGTGGCTTCCGAACAGCTTGTCTAACTTATAAAAGCTCATGCTCCGGTCTATCCGTGAGCCGCTGAATGAGATTTCATTCTTCGTGAACGACACACCGATTATTTTACCTTCGTTCCTATTGTATTTGAAATTCACCCCGATACCCTGTTTTGCCAGCATGTCACACAAATCCGACCAGCAGTTACAACAGGGTAATGCCGCCTTGATAGCGTCATAGATTTGGTATTTCACCTTGTCCTTACCACGCAGGCGGTCACGTTTCACGTTCATCTTGCCCTTGGAGAAGTACAGTCCGTATTCCCTCGTGAGAGCTTTGCATACTTTTACATTACGCACATTATCGTTGCTGTCACTGATGGTGTTCCCGTCATTGTCCACCCTGTTGGCCACGATATGCAGATGCTGGTGTTCCCTGTCGGTATGGCGGCACACGATATACTGGGTGTTCGTTATACCCATGCGCCGCATATACTCACGGGCGATTTCGACCATCAGGGCATCCGTCAGCTTGGGTGTGTCCTCGTGTGCGAAGTCCAGCGAGATATGGTACACCGGATTTTTCAGCTTGCGTCCCGGTTTGTCGTCCGCCTGTCCCTGCATACTTCTTGCGATGGTGGCGTTGTCATCAAGCCTCACGTCCTTGCTGTCGATGAGCCTTGCCTTTTTCGGGTTGTTCACGTAGTTCACCACTCTGGCGAAACTTGCCCGTTTTTTCAAGTCGCCCATCATATCTTCCCGATGATTTTATTGAACTCGTCCAGCAAGTCCATGATTTTGCCTTTCAAAAGAGAAAAGCCCTGCTGGTGCGCCATCTTCGCTAGCTGGTTCAGGTTGTTGCATCCTCCCTCCAGCATCCTTATCTGTTGCCTGTCCTCCTGTGTCCGTGCCGCCTCGACTTTGCCATGTAACAACAGTTCGCGCAGGAAGTGTGACGGCTTCTTGCCTGCATCTGTTATCCGTTTCATGACCGCTTTCCATTCGGCAAGCGTGAGCCGTGTGGATATGGTTTTTGTCCGCGCCTTGCCTTTCACCGCCTTGGGGCGGCCACCCTTGTTTCTGTTCTCCTGATATGTCATATCCGTTTTCCTTTATCCGTTAAACCGTTCTGTTTTTTAGGGCTGTAATCCGGGCTTGCCGTTTCCCGTGTGGCCGGGTCGCCATTGGTGGCGTGGTTTTCGTGGACGAAAACATTAACTTGCCAGCCCTAAAAAATATCCCTTCTAAAACGCTGTCGCTTGCCATTTCTGCCGCTTCATTCCTGTGGATGTTTCCATTTCTGTGAGCCGGACAGAGTATTGCCATCCTCTAAAACAGGTGTGTTGCCGGCATCCACAACGGCATTTTCCACAGTGCTTTCCACTTCGCTTTCGGTTGTTGCTGCCGTTTCGGTTTCCGCTGTTCCTGTACCTTCTATAATAGGATTGGAACCGGTCAGATTCATGGACGGTAAGCCATCCGTTCCCTCTGCCGTTTCTTCTATCGGTTTTTCTTTCTTCTTCCTTGCCGAACTGCGGCGCAAGGTCTCTAATTGTTGCCCGTTGAAAAGGAAAATCCGTACCCCTTCGTATGCCTTGATTGTCTGGCGGTATGCCGGATTCTCGATGAGCCGCCCTGCTATCATCCACGACTTCACGCACACCATGTCTATGATGGAAGTCACGGGATTGGAATCAACACGGATTAGCCCGCGTTCCGAGAAATCCTCCAACAGGCGGGACACCGCCTTGCGCCAGATGCCCCATTCCTTGGCCAGTACCAGCATGGAGCTGTCCACCTGTCCGGGATGGACGGCATAGCCCAATCCCCGTTTGGTGCTCTGTACTTCCGATACTGTCATCTTCGACAAAAGGGAAAGAAGATAGGTAAGGTTGCATATCCCGTCCGTGCTCCCGTGCAGGAAGTACCATGCCTCCACGGACATTGCCATCTCCAATTTGTAGCACGGCAAAACAAGCTGCTTCAAATTCTTCATAAGCCTTGACGTTTTTTGTTGTGCGTCTTGTAAATTATCCCTTGGAGTTCTTGTCAGCCTTCCTGTTGGTCGCTTTCAGGCTCTTGATGCGGTCTATCTGTTCCTTGGGAAACAGGACACGCCGTCCAATCCGCTGTCCTTTGATGTGTCCTAACTTCTCGTGCCGCCAGATGGTCGCTATGCTCACACCCCATTTCTCCGCCAGTTGCCGGATGGTGTAATACTCCGACGTGTCCTGTGGTGCCCGTTCCTGCCGGTATTCCTCAAACGCACACCTCACGCTTGCGCCGATAAGCTGTTGAAGCTCGTCGCGCGATACCAGTACCATTTCTGTCTTATCTGTCATAATTCTCTGATTTTAAGTTCATGGCGGCAAAGGTAGAGCAATAATAAAACCTGTGAATTTGTGGTATTCTGTGAAATGACACCGCATGAAAAAAGCCGTCAAACAACTGGTGCTTAACGGCTTGTGGAAGTCTGTGGGTTGTGGTGAATTGTAGCCACCTGTGGGTTATGTCACTATTTTATCATGGGAAGCAGCTCTTTGAGCTTCGCTATAAAGGTTTTCTCCACGTTATACTTGGCGAGGCTTTCGGGTGTCAGCCCCATGGAACGGGCAGCGGATGCCCTGTAACCTTTCCAGTCCTTGAAGTATGCTTTGGACAGCAGGATGGCGACACAGCGCATCTTGCCCTTCACGCAACTGCCGTATATCATGGAATAGTCGGCACGCATGACGGCACGGAGGAAGTCCCGGTCGGAAACGGCATTGCCGTCCAATAGAGGCTTGCCTTTGTCGGAGCCGCTCTGTACGGTGAAAGTGGTAAGGAAACGGTACAGCCTTAAAACGGGAACCTGCGCGGTCGTACTGAACGCGCCGCCTTGCATTGTATCTGTGGCGGTAAAACCGGATGACGCTTCTTCCGTACAAGAGGGTATTGTTTGTGATGTTGCCGACTTGGACTCGTTCTCATGCAGCACGTTCCTCTTGACATATCCCATCGTCATTGCGATATGGAACATCTTTATTCCTGCGGACTGCGCTTTCACATCATCATTTTGGGGCAGCATGGAAAGGTGGACGGCTTCCGTAAAATATTCCGTGAAGAGTTGTGCCAAATCCTTGTCGTTGGCATTGACAATATACTCCTTGACGGCTTGGATTTTCGCCTTGTCCACTTTGGCAAGCATGGCATACATTTCTTTCCCTCTGTTCCCGTCTGAATCCTTTGCACACTTCCGTATGGTGGCACGGATGGTGTCGATGCAGTCGGTGGCTTCGGTACGTGTCATTGATTTGGGAGAAATATCAGAACCTTCCGGCGATACTTGCTCCTGTTCTTTTTCGGGAAAGAAGTATTGACTTATGACTTCCATACTCAGGTAAGCCACCCCTGTGCGGAAAGCCGCCTTGTTCAAGTCCGCATATTTGGAGCAGATACCGTGAAGCCTTTTCGTGTCATCGTGAAGTTCGACAAACTTCCGTGCCAACTCCTTATCCTCGTGCTCGGTGACATATTCCCTGATGCCGGCCAAAAGAAAAGACAGGGGCTTTAAGTTGTATCTGATGTTCCGGCAAATATCCTTGCAATCCGTTTCGTCACTGCCGGAAGACTTGTCGGCAAGCGATTCCGCAAGCTTCAGGCTCCCACTGATTACGTTGGACAGCTTGAACAGGTCGCTAATGATGTCAAACCTTGATTTTTTCATAAGCACCTTCTTATATTTTGATGATACCCTTGAAGTCCTTTAATGCTATGACGGCCTTTTCCTCCGCGTCCAGTTTCAGGTAGCGGCGCAGTTGCGCCTCGCTGCTGTGTCCGGTGATGGCTTGGATGGAAGGCAGAGGGACACCAGCCTTGTACGCGTTGGTGGCGAAACTTCTCCGGGCTGTATGGGAAAGGAGCATGTCGCAGAACCTCCTTCCCCGTTTGGGGTTGAGACGCTTCTCGTCAAAGCCGCAGTCGTGTGTCCAGCCGAGCAACAGGCCGATGGTCTTCACCAGCTTGTTCATTTCATTGGGATGAACCGGTGGCAGCTTGCCGTCATATTTGGCAAGTATGGCTCTCACGCGCCTGTCAACGGGGATATAGACTTTCTTCTCCGTCTTCTGTTGGGTGATGAGTATGAACTCCGTGCCGCCTATTTCCGTTATCATGTCCTCACATATCCTTGAATAGTCGGAAACGCGCTGCCCGGTCAGGCAGCCCACGATGAAAATGTCCCTCACGTGCTCCAGTGTCCTGATATGGGTGATGCGGCATTTGGAAAGTTGTGCCAATTTCTCGTCCTCGCTGATGTCAAGTGATTCCAGTCTCTTTTTCACAGCTTCCTTGGTGGAAAGGTCAAGGTTGAGCATTTCCTGTATCTGTTCCGGCGTGAGGTAGATGTTGTCCACCTCCTCCTTTTTCGGCACGAAGTCGGAATGACGGAAATCATCGCATTTGGTCAGCTTGTCCTCATAGGCCGCCTTTGCCACTGTGCGGACATCGGTCATGTACGAGTTGATGGCGTTGGGCATCAAGCCTCGTTCTTTCCAGTAACCGACAAGGCTGTTGCGTGTCTCCATCGTCATGTCATCCAATCCGAGTTTGCGGTGTGTTTCCTTTTGGTAGTTGCGAATCTGTTTTTGGATAATGCGCAGACCTTTTATATAGGCAGGTGATACTTTCACGGTACGGCCTTTCTTGGTGCGCCGTCCGGTTTCCATGTCTTCTATATAAGAGGTAAGGAAATCCTCGAACAGCATCCTGCCTTTGGGCTTGACCTCCACAATCTGCATCATTCCGTTGAGCACGTCGTGTTTCACGCTCTCGATGATGTTCTTGGCCTCCTTGGGGTTGAACCCGTCCGCTTCGAATGCCGCCTTTATCCTCGCGAGGACTTGGGCGAACTGCCCGTACTTTATTCCGATGCTTGACATCAGGGCTGACGAGGTGTATTGCAGGCTGCGATACTTTTCCCATTCAAGCTGCTTGATGGTGAAGCCCGTCACGACTTTCATGTTCGCCTTTCCGGTGCGCACACGGGCATAGATGGAACCGTAGTCCTCCTTTCCTGCCTTGGATGATTTGATGAAGATGAAATCCATACGCGATATATCTTGGTTACTGTGATGCAAAGGTACAAAATATATCCCGAAATATGGTATCAAATAGTACCAATATTTTCTAAAACAGTGAAATTTCGTGAGTATTCAAACCAAATGAAAACATCTGCAAATAACTGATATACAAAGATAACCTATAAAATGGAATTTCACTGAATATATTTAGTGGATAGTGGGCAACGATTTACTGCCAACAAATCCTGTTGGGAATGCTGACGATTTTCGGACCGATACAGTGGGCGTTCAGCATCCTGCCGAAATGGGAAGGTGCTTGGGCGAAGTGGCTGACACGCTATCTGACGGTGCATTTCTACGGGGCGATGCTCTACTTCGTGGGCTTCTATGTGCTGCTGCTCTTTGACATTGTATTGTGCA
>OLZJ01001259.1_pt1 | contig 10701 bp, 8 predicted proteins | sample 1673951 | NCBI WGS metagenome assembly OLZJ01 (sample SAMEA103958135, study PRJEB25191) | human gut metagenome
GAGTGTACAAGAACTTGTGAGTAGCGTATTGTTTACAATCGCCAAAGCATACACAATGAAGCAGTAAGAAGTATCCGCAAGGACTTCAATTTCTCGATGTGTTTGAGTATATTTAAACACATTTTGAGTGGCAGATGCTGATATGTGCACCGTGTTTGAAGAGACGAGGCGTGAGGGGATAGCAGAAGGAGAAGCAAAAGGAATTATTGAGACTGGATATGAATTTGGGATTTCAGAAGAAGAGATTCTTGCAAGATTACAGAAAAAGCTGAACATTTCTCTGGCAGAAGCGCAGGAGTATGTAAAAAAGTTCGGCAGAAAAAGTAAATCAGAAGATTCCGATGCAGAAGAAAATGGTTAAAATATAAAATTTTTCTGCATGTGAATAAGAGGAGAAATGAACAAAATTAACTATCAAAAAGAACTGGAACACCTGATCGATAAGCTTCCGGATCATCACCGGCGGCTGTTTTTGCACAGCTGCTGTGCGCCGTGCTCCAGCTACTGTCTGGAATATTTGCGGCAGTATTTCGACGTGACGGTATTTTATTACAATCCAAACATCAGCTTTTTGGAGGAATACCGGCATCGGGTGGAGGAATTAAAACGTCTGGTGAGCACGCTGAATGAAGAGGCGAAAGGGTCTGAAATGCTGAACCAGATCGCACTTTTGGAGGGCGCTTACGAGCCGGAAAAATTTTTCGAGGCGACGAAAGGGCTGGAGGACTGTCCGGAGGGCGGAGAGCGCTGCTTTATCTGCTACGAGCTGCGGCTGCGGGAAGCGGCGAGGTTGGCGGCAGAGGGCGGTTATGATTTTTTTACAACAACGCTGACGATCAGTCCGCTGAAAAATGCGCAGAAACTCAACGAAATCGGCAGCCGACTGGCGGAGGAATATCATGTGGCGTGCCTGCCGTCGGATTTTAAGAAAAAGGGCGGCTATTTAAGGTCCATCGAGTTAAGCCGCCAGTACGACCTGTACCGTCAGGATTATTGCGGTTGCGTTTTTTCAAAGCGGGAACGCGATAAAAGGATTGTACAGGAAAGTTGAAACAGATGATATACTAAAAAGCAAAGTACGAAACATGGGCATTCGAAACGCAAGACGATCAGAAACGGTCGATGAGTCCTAAAACAGGGCGCGGATGTCTGTCAGTGCGTTGTCGATGACATCGAACTGCCAGACGCTGTGTCCGGGAATCCTGTGCTCCGTCAGATAATAATGTCCGTCAAAGGAAGAGATATAATAAGGCGTTCCGCCTCCGGCAAAGTTGTCATAAATATCCTCCCAGCTGCCGGAAGAAAGATCGTTTAAATCCTGCACGCGCAGGATGGTCGCATAATCCTGATTGCCGGTAAGGTCGGTGGAAACGGTGATGTAAAACCAGTCCTGAATGTGCGTCAGCTGGATCATGCCGGAGATTTCGGCAGGAACCGGGAAACGTTCCAGGATTTTCAGGTCTTTTTTGCGGGTGCGCAGAATCGACTGATTGCCGGAAACAAAGTACAGGTCGTCGCCGTCGATTGTAAAGGAGCGGACATAAATCTGATCCAGCTCTGGCACAGAGAGGATTTTTTCGAGGGCGACAGATGAGCTGTCCGGATCGGGACGGTAAAAGACGTACAATTGTCCGGTCATGGAGCTGAGTACATAAAAACGTTTTTCCGTTTCATCATAGACGACGTAATGCGGGCGAGTGCCGATTTCGTTGAAAAGCTGGGTAAGGTAAAACTGTCCGTCCTGTTTTTCAAAGATGAGGACGCGGTTGTTTTCGGTGTCATCTGCAAGATAAACGGTGCCGTCCCCTGCGATGGTGTGCCCGCGGTTGATCTGATCGGTCATCACATACCAGTCGGTAAGTGGAGCATCCGGCGTTTTCGAGGTCAGAATCTGATTGTGATAGCAGTCCACCAGAAAATAATCGTCACCGATTTTGGTAATCTGCGTGGGGACACTTAAGGATGGCTGTACATTTTTGACAGGTTCTGAGGAAACGGCTTCAACAGCTTCCGACCAGGAGAGCGCCTGAGTGGAAGCGTTTTTTATGGTTTTCAGGATCAGGGCTGCCGCTGCAAAAATCAGGACAGCTAGCAGGATCAAAAAGATTGTAAGTTTTAAATGGGATAAATTTCTTCGTTTCATGTCCCAAAGTATAACATAACAAAAGAAAGGATACCACTATGAAAAAACTGTTGCAGGAATTTAAGGAATTTGCGCTGAGAGGAAATGTCATGGATCTGGCAGTCGGCGTTATCATTGGTGCTGCGTTTCAGGCGATCATCAATTCGCTGGTAAACGATGTGATTTCACCGCTGATCGGTCTGTTTGCCAATACGGATCTGACGTATCTGTCTGTGATGGTCGGGGATGTGGAAATCCGCTATGGTGCATTTTTGACCGCAGTGATCAATTTCATCATAATGGCAGTGATTATTTTCCTGATGGTAAAAGGGATGAATGCGCTGGCTGGTCTTGGCAAAAAGAAGGAGCCGGAAAAACCTGCTGTGAAAATGTGCCCTTATTGCAGAAGCAAGGTTGCGGCAGAGGCAACCCGCTGTCCGTACTGTACGTCTATGCTGGAAGTGAAAAAAGAAGATAAAAAAGAAGAAAAGAAACAATAGAATGCACGCTCTGCGTGCATTCTATCGTTTACGGTTCCGTCTTCGGAATCTGCACGCCGTCTGCATCCATATAATAGGAGTGCTTCCAGATCAGCTCGGAGATGGGAACTGGCTGATAGCCCTGATCCTCCAGATTGTCGATCAGGTCGGGAAGCGCCTGTGCGGTATAAACAGTTCCGGCATGGAACAGGAGGATAGAGCCGTTTTGGAGTTGGCGACTGTTTAAAATCCGATGGAGGATGTCCTGTGCCCGTAGTCTTTCCAGTCCATGGAATTGATGTTCCACTGCACCGGATAACCGCCGGATTCCTGGATGAGCCGGATAGCAGAGTTGTCATAGTTTCCATCTTCAAAACGAAACAACGTCGTTTCAGAATCGGTAAGGCGATCAATTCGCTGCGTGAGATTTTCCAGTGTGAGGGTCTGTTCCCGGATGGAAAGAGATGCCTGCGTGTCCGGCGTTGTGAATCGTACAGAGCAGCTCCGGATAGTTTTTTGCCCAAGCGTCGGAAACGAAAAAGGTGGCGTGCACATTTTTTTCTTTCAGAATTTCCAAAAGCTGCTGCATGTCTTGTGCACTGTAGGTGCAGTTGAAGGTCAGCGCGACTTTTTTCTGGTCGGTTTCGACACGGCAAATAGGCATAAACGTGCCGTTTACAGAGGCGGACGCCAGTGTTGTTACAGACGGAGGGGCGAGAAAAATGCACGCGCGGGCAAAGGCGAGGACGCCGAGCAAAAACAGGGCGGTCTGGAATGCAGACGAGCGGGAGAGGCTGTGCAGGGAGGGAAAAACGGCATAGTGGCGCAGTTTATTTTGAATCAGATGAACGAAATCTCGGATCATGAAGGCTCCTGCCGGATTTTTGTTACAACTTATGAACGCAGGAAACGGAAAATCTCTATTTCACAAAAATTTCATAACCTTTTCGTGTGCTTTCTGGTACACTATAAAGACAGGCTGCAGGCGTTTGTCTGCAGAACAGAAGAGAAATGAAAGGAGACTGTTATGTTTTCCTGTATTTTATTTGACCTGGACGGAACAATCAGCGATCCGAAACAGGGAATTTGCGGTTGTGTGCAGTATGCGCTCAGAAGCTTTGGGATTGAAGAACCGGAGCTGGATCGGCTGGAGCCGTTTATCGGACCGCCGCTTGCAGAGAGCTTTATGAAATATTATAACTTTACGGCGGAGCAGGCGCAGGAGGCAGTTGAGAAGTACCGGGAGCGGTTTTCTGTAACCGGCAAATACGAAAATGTGCTGTATCCCGGAATGGGAGCGCTTTTGCATGATCTGAAGGCATCCGGTGCGACGCTGGCGATTGCATCGAGCAAACCGACCGTTTATGTGGAGGATATTCTGGTGCATTTCGGAATCCGGGAATATTTCGACATCGTGGTCGGAAGCGAGCTGGACGGAAGGAGAGTGCACAAAGAAGAGGTGGTTGCAGAGGTGCTGTCCCAGCTTGCAGCGCGGGGCGAAAGCGATCCGGATAAGATGGTGATGATCGGCGACCGCAGCTTCGATGTGGAGGGTGCGAAAGCGATCGGTGCACACTGCATCGCGGTGTCATATGGGTATGCACAGCCGGGAGAGCTGGAAAATGCCGGTGCGGAGATCATTGTCCGGGATGTGGAAGGACTGCGAAGCGTACTGCTGGGCGGCACACAGGCAGGAAGCAGCACGCAGGCAGGAAGTGGCACGCAGGCAGGAAACAGCGCGCAGGCAGGAAGCAGCGCGCAGGCAGGAAGCAGCGCGCAGGCAGGAACCAGCACGGCGACTGGCTCGAATACCCTTTCAGAGCGCTACCGCGGCAGCGCTGCCAAAACGAAGACCAAATCCGGGCAGTTCTGGAGTGCAGTTGGAACCAGCGCACTGGCGATGTTTGCCTATTATGTAATCAGTCTCCTAATCAGCAGCGCAATTTTGACGGCGGTATCGGTAGTGTATGCCATCGGGCTGCAGGAGCTGGAGGGCTCTTCCTACAATTTCTGGCTGAATGTGGCTAGCGCACTCTCGACGTTCGGTGCATTTATAATCTGTTACGGAATCTGGCACAAAAAGATCCGGTTCCATTCAACAAAAGAAATCGATAAACTGTCCATCGTTCCGATGGTGATTTTGGCGGCGGCAATTGCAATCGGCATGAACGGAGTTCTGACATTGACAGAATTGTATCGGTTCTCTCCGACCTTTCAGAGGGTTTCGGAGATGCAGTTCGATACGCCGGTGTGGCTGGGAATCATTTCCTACGGCATTCTTGCGCCGCTGGGCGAAGAGATCGTTTTCCGCGGCGTGGTCTATGGACAGCTGCGCAAGGTGTTGAAAGTGCCGTATGCGGTGGTGCTTTCCGGACTGGCGTTCGGTCTGTTCCATGGAAATCTTGTTCAGGCGGTCTATGCGACCGTAATCGGCTGCCTGCTGGCGCTGGTGTATGAATGGTATGGAACGATTGCAGCGCCGATGCTGTTCCACAGCGTTGCGAACCTGTTTGTGTATGTGATGTTAGAGCTGTTGCCCTTTGGCGGCGTATTTTTAAGCGTTCCGTCCTGTGTGCTGTTTTTGGTGCTGTCAGCAGGAAGCCTGTTTTTATTGTGGATGCTGCAGGGAAAGACGGCATTGCGGCAAAAAGGATGAGCAGAGAAGAAGTTAAGATTAGCTGGTGACAGCGCCTGCATTGCGACGAGAAGAAGATCCTTTGTGTGATGTGCTGACCAAAAAGAGCGAGGAAGCTGTACGATACAGCTTTCTCGCTCTTTTATGACAATGGAAGGTTCACGGAGCGTGCATTCTATAACAGGACAACGCGCAGCCGCTTATCCTTATTCATGACAATAGAATGCTCGCAGAGCGTACATTCTATTGTTCATGACAATAGAATGCTCGCAAAGCGTGCATTCTATTGTTTACAGCAGCTGGATTCCGTGGGCTTCCGCTTCTTTGCGGATTTCCTCTGGCCAGATGGAGCACTGTACTTCTCCGATGTGCGCCTTGCGCAGGAAGAACATACAGATACGGGACTGACCGATACCGCCGCCGATGGTGTAAGGCAGCTCTTCGTTGAGGATTGCTTTCTGGAACGGAAGTTCTGCGCGCTCGGGACAGCCGGCTTTTTCCAGCTGGGACAGCAGAGCCTCTTTGTCCACGCGGATACCCATAGAGGACAGCTCCAGGGCGATGTCCAGAACAGGATAGTAAACGAGGATGTCGGCGTTTAATGCCCAGTCATCGTAGTCGGGTGCACGGCCGTCGTGGGGCTCGCCGTTTTCGAGCTTATCGCCGATCTGCATGATGCAGACAGCGCCTTTTGCCTTGGTGATGAAATATTCACGCTCCTTGGGCGTGTTGTCCGGGAACATGTCTGCAAGCTCCTGGGTGGTGATGAAGAAAATCTCACGGGGCAGAATCTCTTCGATGTAATCATACTGGATCGCCATGTACATTTCCGTTTTGCGCAGCGCCTTGTAAACGTCGCGGACGGTTGCTTTTAAGGTTTCCAGGTTGCGGTCCTTTTTGTCGATGACCTTTTCCCAGTCCCACTGATCGACGAAAATGGAATGGATGTTGTCAGTCGTTTCGTCGCGGCGGATGGCGTTCATATCCGTGTAAAGACCTTCGCCGAGAGAAAATCCGTATTCCTTGAGCGCGTAGCGTTTCCATTTTGCAAGGGACTGTACAACCTCTGCGCGGTAATCGTTCTGCTCGAGAATGCCGAAGGAAACCGGGCGCTCATAACCGTTTAAGTTATCGTTCATGCCGGAAGCGGGATCGACGAATAACGGAGCAGAGACACGCAGAAGGTTTAAATGACGGACCAGAAGACTCTGGAAAAAGTCCTTCACCGTCTTAATACCGATCTGGGTATCGTGCAGGTTCAGGGCGGAGGAATAATTCTCCGGGATGATTAAGTGTTCCATATTACCTCTTTTCTGCCGCAGGGCGGCATATTTCAATAATCTTAGGAATCTGTAAAAAAGTGTAACGGACGTTGGCTTCTGACAGAAGCTCAGGGAATCAGGACTCAAACGTCTTATGGTGCAGGTACGAAACGCTGCACCAGTTAAAAATTATAGCATAAAATCAGCCGGGTGTCAGGATTTTTTTCCCAAACGCTTCTGAGCAACTCCGATTCCGATAAACACAAGCAGGCAGATCAGGCTGACGATCAGACCGGTGGTCAGACCTGCAGGGCGGTAGGAAAGCTCAATCGTGTGGCTGCCCTCCGTCAGCGGAACGGATAGAAATACACCATCATACACGTCGTAGTCTGCGGCTTCTCCGTCCATCTTCATCGTCCAGCCGGGTTCGTTTGCGATGGATAAAATCAGCCGACCGGCTTTGGTGACGTCGACATGTCCGGTCAGATGGCTGGAATCATAAGAATCTACCGTAAAGGGCTGCTCAGAGAGCGTCTGCAGTGTGCGGGACAAAACCGCTTCATCCAGGCGCACGACAACGGCATTCAGCACGCTATCTCCGTCGTTGGTCAGCGTTACATGGTCGCCGGTTTCGTGACGGCCGAGATCGAGAATATAGTCATATTTGACTTTTTTATACGTTTTGTTGACGCTGGCGGAAGAGATCGAAACGGTATCGATTTTGGAGCTTTTACAGTAAGCGTAGTAATGCCCATCCGTGTATACATCAAAGAAAGCCTGATTGCCGGATTCCTCTGATTCGATGGGAACAAAGAGCGGATCGGAGGTTGAAACAGAAGCCGCCATCTGATTCTGTACCTCGAACGGGTCGGAGGTCTCTTCAGAAAAATCAGAGGAAGAAAGATCCTGTCCATCCTGCAGGATAAATCCCGCAGGCAGCGTATAGTTGTTTTGGTACAGGTAAACGCCGTCCTGCTCGTCGATCAGCGTGTAGAGGCTGGAATCCTCTGCATCGGAGCGGGAAAACAGGTAGCGGACATTTAAAAGCGCTGCGGAAAGCGGCGTCTGACCGTCAAAGCAGTAAAATACCTTGCTTTCGCTCATGCCCATGCGGTCGTACCAGTCCTGAACCGCCGCGTTGGAGGTGGAAGAAAACAGCGACGCTGTCGGATAGCCTGCCAGCGCACCGTCATTTTTGGTGACGCGGCTGAGCTTTTCGTAGCGGTAAAAATCGGAATCTTTTTCTTCATTACGAGCAACTAACTCCCGGTAGGCGGGAATGCTTTCCAGATAGCTGCTGCGGCTGGTGGTGGAAACGCTCGTCAGCGCCATGTTGTAGGTGGATTCAAAAGCGACCAGCGCCAGCACGGCGATTGCAATCGCGCGCTGATACGGGAGGCTGTCTGCAGGCTGTTTTTCTTTCCCTTTTTTCCAGGCATAGAGCAGCAGCACGTAGGCAGCAAGCAGGCAGGCGCTCAGCACAAAGGTGCCCTGGGTAAAGGCGTCGTCCTCCACGAGCTTTCCTGCCAGTAAAAGATAACCGAGCCCGCAGGCGAGGGAGACAAACAGCTCGCGCATGGTAAAGCCGTCGAGCTTTGAAAACGCCTCATAGCACATCAGCAGCACGAGCAGGATGTACAAAAAGGACTGACGTGCCGGAAGCGAATCCGGGTAGTTGAAACCGTGCCAGATGAAATTCAGGGTATTGACCGAGAAGCTGACGATGAAAAAGGCGCATAATACCAGTCTGCCGAGCTTTTCCTTCAGAGGGATTTTTCGGTTGACGATATAGAGCGGAATCAGGAAAAAGACTGCGCTGGAGCAGAAAATATTCGGCCAGTGATCCAGACCGGTTTCCCGGGATACACCGGTCGCATGCCGCGCGATTACGTCGAAGAAGGAAAAGTACCAGTTGATCTTTTCCGGAAAGTTGAATTCGGAAAATTCAGTCGCATGCAGGGCAGCGATTTCCGGGATCAGCAGCACAGCGGCGAGACCGCCAGCCAACAGGGAAAATAAAGCAAAACGTCCGATTGCGCCAAGCAGCCTTGCGCGGAACGCTTTCCAGCCATCAGAGCCAAACAGGTTCGGTACGAGCACGAGAAAGTACAGGCACAGGAAGATGCAGACCATGATGGAAAGGTAATAGTTCGATAAAATGCACAGCCCGAGGGTGATGCAGTAGAGGCTGTATTTTTTTTCGAAGACCAGCTTTTCCAGACCCAGAACGATCAACGGAGCGAGGACGAGGGTATCCATCCACATGACGTTCCAGTTATATGCGGCAACGAAGCCGGACATCGCATAAAATGTGGAAAAGAACAGGACAGAAAGGTCGTTTGTGTGGAATTTTTCTGTCAAAAGCCAGGAAAAGGTGAAGCCGCACAGACCGATTTTGAAAACGACCATGTAGCTCATAAATTCGATTAAATATTTTTCGGGCAAAAGGAGCATCAGCCAGTTGAACGGGCTTGCACTGTAGTAGCCGTAAAGAGACAGGTAATTGGAGCCCATACCGATGCGCCAGGAGTAGTAGAGCGGTTCGCCGTCGCGCACTTTCCGGACAAATTCTTCCAGAAAGGGGACGTACTGATGGTACATGTCGGAGTGCATGAAGCTCTGATCTCCGAAGGGATAAATGCCGTTGCCGATAAAAATCGCCATCATGGAAAGAAACGGCAGCAGGAAGGAAAAGAAACAGATCTTTTTTTTCATAAAAAAGGAAATCCTCCGCGGTTTAGTCAAAAAGCAGGTAATACTGCAGGGTCTGATAATCATAAAGCAGATCTTTTTGCTTGGATGCAGTGGTAAAGGTTCCGTCGGACAGCGTTACATGGTTGGCTGAAATGACGGGTACTTCCGTGCGCAGCTGCGACAGGAAGTTATCGTAAGCGGATTTTGGAAGCCCGGCGGCGTCCAGCGTCTTTGCCGCAAGATAGTTTGCGCTGATTTCCAGATCGTTTTCCGTTTCGATATTGAAGTTTGCCCAGATAAAGAACGGAACCTTGTAGCGCAGCGCCTCTTCCTCGTCGGTTAAGTCCGCGTCATCTTTGCCGTTTAATTTCCAGACCGGACGTACGACGGAATCGGCAGGCTGATGATCTCCGAAAAAGACGATCATGGTAGGTTCCTCCTGTGCTTCAAAGTAAGAAACCAGGTTCTGGATGGCGCTGTCAGACAGCCTGATCAAGGACAGGTACGCCGGAAGCAACTTGGAATCCGAGCCTTCTACCGTGATATCGGGAGAAAAGTTGTCGTAATCCGCCCAGTCGCTGTAGGAGGAATGGTTCTGCATCGTCACGTTGAATAAAAACAGCGGCGTGTCCGCATCTTTTTCCTCGTAGAGCTTTATGATCTTTTCATAGTTGCCCTCGTCACTGACATATTTGCGCACAAGCGGAGAATCTGTGAAAAACTCCTGAAAGTGCATCTCGTCGAAGCCGAGCTTGGGATAAACGAGATTTCTGTCCCAGCCGGCGGCGCGGTACGGGTGCATCGCAATCGTGTAGTAGCCGAGGGAGGAAAGATAGGAGGCCATCGAAGGCGTCTCTTTTTTCACATACTGCTGATACGGGATACTTCCATAAGGAAGAAACGCCATTGAAGCGCCGGTCAGGTATTCAAATTCTGTGTTGGCAGTGTTGCCGCCCTTAACGGAGACATTTAAGTGACCGGAAATCGTGTTATCCGCGCCGTCGAGCAGGCTGTGCACGAAGGGCATATAATCCTCGTTCGTTGTAAAATCGCCGAGCACGGACGGATCGGAAAACGCCTCGTTCATGATGACGATAATGTTCGGCTTTTGTGCATTGTCCGAAGGTGTTCCATCGGATTCCTGAGAGCCGGTATCATAGGATGCCAGCAGCTCCTTGGCGTTTTCTGCGCTGTAACCGGAGGGCTTATCGACAGAAATGTACTGAAGCTCCATTAAAAACGCAGTTACAGTACCATTTTTAAATTGAATCGTCGTCGGAGTGAAAAGCTTGTTGTAAAGGTGAAGCTTCTGTTCGACGATGTCCTCGCTGTGCAGCATTTTCGTGTAGCCAAAGCATAAAAGACCGCAGGAAAGTGCGAGGCAGACGCGGGCAATCCGGGCTTTTTTATTTTTTTTCGGAAAGCCTTTTTTCAGGAAAAATTCCAGAACCAGAAGCAGGACAAAACAGATCAGCACGATTACTGCGGTGCGGAATTTTTCCTGAAAAA
>OLZJ01001261.1_pt1 | contig 10670 bp, 9 predicted proteins | sample 1673951 | NCBI WGS metagenome assembly OLZJ01 (sample SAMEA103958135, study PRJEB25191) | human gut metagenome
TGAGGAACCGGAAACAGTTCCTATTTTGGCAGAACGCATCAAGCCTGCCAAGGATTTGAAACATGCCATCAGTCTGAACGATTCATTCCGTTTTGTCCGCGAACTGTTCGCAGGCGATGCTGCACGGATGAATGAAGTGGTACGACGTTTGGGTGAGGCTCCTTCTTTGGACAAGGCTATGGATATTTTCGTTTCGGAAGTGCAGCCGGATGAAGAGAATGAAGCCGCTGTCGATTTTATGGAACTCCTCAAAAAATATTTCAGCTAAACAACCGATAAGTATGGGAAAACTTTATGTAGTGCCTACCCCGGTAGGGAATTTGGAAGATATGACATTCCGTGCTATCCGGATTCTGAAAGAAGTGGATTTAATATTGGCTGAGGATACACGTACTTCCGGCATATTGCTGAAACACTTCGAAATAAAGAATGTGATGCAATCTCACCATAAATTTAATGAACATAAAACGGTTGAAAGTGTTGTTAATAGAATAAAGGGGGGAGAAACTGTAGCTTTGATTTCGGATGCAGGTACGCCGGGTATATCCGACCCGGGCTTTCTGGTAGTCAGAGAGTGTGTGCGTAACGGCATCGAAGTGCAATGCCTGCCGGGAGCGACAGCTTTTGTACCAGCATTGGTGGCTTCCGGACTGCCGAATGAGAAGTTCTGTTTTGAAGGTTTCCTTCCACAGAAGAAAGGAAGGATGACCCGTCTGAAGGCATTGGCCGAGGAGTGTCGTACCATGGTGTTCTATGAGTCTCCCCACAGATTGGTAAAAGCTTTGACGCAGTTTGCCGAACATTTCGGTGCCGAACGTCAGGCTTCTGTTTCGCGGGAAATCTCAAAGATGCACGAAGAAACGGTGCGTGGAACGCTTACAGAATTAATAGAACATTTCACGGCGAACGAACCGCGCGGTGAAATTGTGATTGTAGTAGCAGGAATAGACGATTAAATAACTTCATTAACCAAACGTAAAACGAAAGCGTATGAAAAAGTTAGCAGTTTTAATTGTATGCGCGGCTGTAATGGCTTCGTGTGACAGTTTCTCTGGTGGCAGTAAGAACCAGCTGAAAGCTGAAAATGATTCTTTATTGATGGAACTGACTCAGCGTAATGCTGAATTGGACGAGATGATGGGCACTTTCAATGATATTTCAGAGGGATTTCGCCAGATTAATGCAGCAGAGAGCCGTGTGGATTTGCAGCGTGGTGCTGTGGCAGAAGGCTCTTTGAATGCCAAGCAGCAGATTGCGTCGGATATTGAGTTTATCCGTAAGCAGATGGAAGAGAACAAGGAACAGATTGCCAAATTACAGTCCATGCTGAAGAATAGTAAGAATAACTCTGCCCAGTTGAAGAGGGCTGTGGAGTCCCTGACTCAGGAGTTGGTGGCAAAGACCCAGCGTATCGAGGAATTGCAGGCTGAGCTGGCTTCCAAGAATATCCGTATCCAGGAACTGGATGCTGCCGTAACCGGTTTGTCTACTGAGAAAGAAGAATTGACTGCCGAAAATGAGGCGAAGGCTCAAACCGTTGCCGAACAAGATAAGGCACTCAATACGGCTTGGTTTGTATTTGGTACGAAGAAAGAGTTGAAGGACCAGAAGATATTGACAAATACCGGACTTTTCAAAAAAGGCCAGGTGCTGAAAGATTCTGATATCAACAAGGACTACTTTACACAAGTGGATATCCGTACGACAAAAGAGATTAAACTATACTCTAAAGATGCTGATATCTTGACTACTCATCCCGCTGGTTCTTATGCGTTGGAGAAAGATGATAAAGGACAGCTGACTTTGAAGATTACAAATCCGAAAGACTTCTGGAGTGTGTCCAAGTATTTGGTAATCCAAGTAAAATAACACTGTTATAAGATTGATACAGAACGGACGCAGGTTATTGGAATTGATAATCTGCGTCTATTTTTATATATCTCTTCCCTTTAAATTATGGCATCCCAATATAAGAACCTGTTTTTTGACCTGGACGATACGCTTTGGGCATTTTCCCTTAATGCACGTGATACATTCGAAGAAATGTATCACAAGTATGACTATGGTCGTTTCTTTCGCTCTTTCCTGCATTTCTATACTCTTTATCAGCATCGTAATACAGAACTGTGGGAAGAATACGGTAGAGGGCAGGTCAGTAAGGAAGAGTTGAACCGCCAGCGTTTCCTATATCCTCTGGAGGCAGTAGGGGCGAGGGATGTTGCTTTGGCTGAGGCTTTTTCTGATGATTTCTTTTCGGTCATTCCCACAAAAAATCGGCTGATGCCGCATGCTTATGAGGTGCTGGAATATTTGGCGGGGAAATATAACCTCTATATCCTTTCCAATGGTTTCCAAGAACTGCAATGTCATAAGATGCGTTCGGCAGGTATCGACCGCTTTTTTAAGAAGATTGTTCTCTCTGATGACATCGGTATCTTGAAGCCCTGGCCCGAAATTTTTCATTTTGCCCTTTCTGCCACACAATCCGAGGTGCGTGATTCTTTGATGATAGGCGATAGTTGGGAGAATGATGTGGCAGGAGCCAAAGGAGTGGGTATGCACCAAGTGTTTTATAATGTAACGGGGAAGGAAGAACTGCCTTTCCAACCGACTTATCATATCAGTAATCTGAAAGAATTGATGCAGATTCTGTGACATTGAAATTTTTAGTTGTACTTTTGTCTACAGAAACGTATATTATACAGCTATGGACACAATCTTACCTTTCGCTTTACTTTGTTTTACCTCCTTCTTTACGTTGACAAACCCTCTCGGCACCATGCCGGTGTTTTTGACCATGACGCATGGAATGACAGACCGTGAACGGCAGTCGGTAGTATCGCGCGCCACTTTGGTTGCCTTTATTACGATTATGGTTTTTACGTTTGCGGGACAGTTCCTCTTTAAATTCTTCGGTATCTCTACCAATGGCTTCCGTATTGCCGGTGGAGTTATTATCTTTAAGATTGGCTTCGATATGCTGCAAGCCCGTTATACCCCAATGAAGCTGAAAGACGAGGAAATCAAGACTTATGCCGATGATATTTCCATTACTCCTCTTGGAATTCCGATGCTTTGTGGTCCTGGTGCCATAGCCAATGCCATTGTGCTGATGCAGGATGCCCATACCATTCAGATGAAAGGAGTTCTTATAGGAATGATTGCCTTTATTTATCTGATTACCTTTTTCATATTGCGTGCTTCCACGCGGTTGGTCAAAATCCTGGGTGAGACGGGAAACAATGTGATGATGCGCCTGATGGGACTTATCCTGATGGTTATTGCCGTTGAGTGTTTTGTCAGCGGAGTGAAACCGATATTGGTGGATATATTGAAAGAAGGAGGCATACCATCACTGGCACACCTCCTCTAAACACTTTATTTATAAAAACACATTGGGAGAATTCCCAAGTTTCTTTAGGCTACTATTGATTAATAGCCTGGATTTTGTTCTATGTTCGGATTGGCATTGATTTCACCGACGGGAATCAACGGGAGCGCTTTCTTGGAGTCGCGGTTGAATGTACGCGCTTCTTCGCTCAGTACGTCGTGCCATCCTCTGTCATTAACGTCCGTGTAGCGTGTAACGGTTTCACCTCGGCGCATAACATCGAAGTAGCGCTGTCCTTCACCTACAAGTTCCTTGCGGCGTTCGATGTAGATGCGGTCTAATGTGATGTTTCCGCTGGTTACTTGCTTGCTTTCATCCGTTGTGCGGTTGGAGATGATATCGTTCAGCAAGTTGGCAGCCTTGTTCTTGTCTCCGGCTTGGAACGCTGCTTCTGCTGCTGACAAGTAAACTTCTGACAAGCGCAGCAATGGGACATTGGAGTAACGCACATCTCCGTTTACAGCAGGCATTTTGTTGATGTAAACTTTACGTTTGTCAAATCCTCCTGCTGCCGCTGCCAATAATATGTCGTTACGGATGTCTGCCGGGTCGGATGTAAGCATGTCAGAGAAGTCTTTTGTGACAATTACATCTCCATATCCGGGAGAAGCGCCAGCCTTGTCGGCATATAAATAGGCAATACCTTCACGGTCTGTCCAGTCAGTATTGTTGTTGATGGAAATCTCGAACATGATTTCTTTTGAATGATTGGCATCACTTTTGCTCCATGCAGCAACATATTCTGACGGTTCCCAAAGTTTGTAAGACGAGTTTGATATGATGTCTTCAGCTACGGATAAAGCCTTGCTCCATTCGCCTTTTGTCATATATACACGTACCTGCAAGGCTTTGGCAGCCCAAAGGTTGACATAACCCACTTCATTAGTTTTGGGCAGTGCATTTGAGTTGATTGCATCTGTCAAATCCTTTTCAATTGCCTCATAACATTGGGCTACCGTGCTGCGGCTTGGCTTTTCTGTCGATTCCAGCGGGGAGGTAGCGATGGGCACACCGAGTGAGCTGCCTTGATCTACCGTATAAGGTTTACCGTAGATACGTGTAAGGTCAAACAGTGCCATGGCGCGCAGAACTTTTGCTTCTGCATCATATTGGTCAATAGTGGCTTTTGCCTCTGCCGCGTCGGTCAGGTTGCCACTTTCTGCTGCCTGAATCAGACGGTTGGCGCGTGCTATGACTACATAAGGCATCTGCCATACGGCTGTTGAGGTGGTGAAATTGTCGGCAGTTGTATATTCCATATAGTAGTAGAAGTTTGCTCTTCCACTTCCCCCGTTATATTCATATTGGATATCTTCCCCTCTCATGTCACCGTATACGAACATGAGGCGTCCATAATAATTAATCAGGCTACTGTTACCTTTAACGGCAGCATAAAGTCCCGTCCGCACATTGGCCAAATCATCGCTGTTCTTGATTGCGGTTTCAGCATCTATTCCGTCTGCGGGTGACTGATCCAGCCAACTGTTGAGGCATGATGAAGTGCTGACTGCCATAGCTGCGCAAAGCGTTGCTGTGTATAATGTCTTTAATATTTTCATTTTCGTATCTTTATTAGTTAGAAATTCAATTCTATTCCGAATGTATATGTTCTCAATGCCGGAGTCTCAAATGTGCATAGTCCGTCTACACGCATTTCCGGATCTACAAATAAGTCTTTAGACTTCCATGTAAGCAGGTTGGAACCAGAGAAGTAGATTCTGGCTTTGCTGAGCCCAAGCTTGCTGATATAGTTTTGCGGAATGCTTACACCTAATGTGAGGTTCTTCAGACGTAGATAATCAGTAGGCATCAGCCAGCGTGAAGACAGTGAAGCAGCGCTTCCATATTCAAATTTAGGCAATGTGGCATTCGTGTCGCCCGGGCCTGTCCACATCTTTGAGATGTCATAGTATGTCGGTACGGCACCACCGTATAGATATGAACCGCCATTGGAGTGCTGCCAAGTGGAGTAGTCAAAAGCATCACCACCCAATGAATAAGTGAAAGTGAAGCCCAAGTCGATAAACTTCCATTTGAGGTTGTTGGTAAGACCGCCTTCTATACTAGCCTGATGCTTGCCTACAATAGTTTTGTTGGCTTCAGAGATATTTGTAGTTGTCTTGCGGGCATTCTCTGTTCCGTCATTCAGATAGAACATTTCTTTACCGGTCTCTGCGTCGACTCCGGCGTATTCATAAACATAGTATGAATAGTAAGGTTCGCCTACACGGTGAATCAGCGGTCCTGATACGATTTCATTCTGCTGGCCATCCAATTTGGTCAGTTTGTTGCTGTTGTGTGCCATGTTCAGAGAAGTGGTCCACGTGAAATCCTTGTTTCTGAAATTGGTTGATGTAATGGTCAACTCAAAACCGGAGTTCTTCAGTGAACCGATGTTTTGCGGGGTGGTATACCCATAATTGCCATCATAATATCCGCCGACTTGTGATACGGGGAGGTCATATATAAGGTCGCTGGTTTTACGCTGATAGTAGTCGAATGTTACAGAGATACGGTCGATGAATGAAAGGTCGAGACCGATATTCCATGTTTTGTTCTTTTCCCATTTCAGGTCCGGGTTTGCAATTCCGACGATTGACATTCCTGACTGTCCATTGTATATGATTCCGTATTTATAAAGATTCATATAAGCATAATAGTCTGATGGTTGCGTTCCGTTTACACCGTATGACACACGGAGCTTTCCATCTGTCAATACACTCTTGACAGGATTCAGGAAACTTTCGTCTATGAATCTCCATGCTCCGGAAACCGACCAGAAACTTCCCCAACGGTTTTCTCTTGCCAGACGTGAACTTCCGTCGGTACGATAGCTGAGACCGAGATAATATCTGTCTGCGTAGTTATAATTGGCACGTCCGAGGAACGAAGTCATGCGATAGCTCTGTCTGTTGGTTTCGGCACTTGTTGAACCGGCATTTGTCAATTCGTACAAATCACCCGGATAGTCTTGGCCTGCCATGTAGTTGAAAGCATATTCCGTATCTTGTGTTTCAAAACCAAGCAGGGCGTCAATATTGTGTAGACCGAAAGAGTTGATGTAAGAGAGCTGGGTTTGTGTATTCAGCTGGTCATTACGATTGACGATACGCTGCATGACACCACCGGGGGCACCATTGTTTGAGTGTCTGTCCCAAAGAACGTCATTGGTTCCTTGTGCGTAATCATAAGCAATCTTTTCACTTAAATTCAACTTGTCCCAAATATTGTAGGTCAACTTGATTGTATTGAATGCCTTCATCAGGGTATAAACGTCAGAGCTGTGTTCTCTTTCATACAAAGGATTGACTCCAAATACGCCGCAACCATTGTTTAATGTGCCGTCTTCATTATAAGGGGTTGATGAGGGGCTTTGGAAGAATGCGTAATTGGCCACAGGTCCATCATAGGAGGTAGCTTCATTAGTTTTGTTTTGTCTTACTTTTGAGAATTGGCTTGTAACCTGAACTTCAAAGTCTCCAAACTTATGAGTGAGGTTTGCATTACCAGTGAAACGTTCCAGACCTTGTTTGTAAATGATACCTTCCTGATTGGTATAAGCTACTGAGGTGTAGAACTTGGTACGGTCATTGCCACCAGATACGCTCAGCTGGTAGTTCTGATGAGAACCGTTACGGAAAAGCAGGTCTTTCCAATCCGTCCATCCGGTTGAGGGTTTTGAAGCAAAGTCCTCGATGTTCTGGTCTGCAAAAGTTGCGGCATCTGCATCGGACATGTTTCCGGTGTATAACCCGTAATTCTTGAGACCGGTCCATAAGAGTTCGCGGCGCGAGTCACCGTCAAGCATAGGACGATAATCTATTGCCATGTTTGAGAAACCCCAGTCGGAACGGAAACTTACATTTGTTTTGCCTTGTTTTCCGCTTTTCGTCGTAATGACCACAACACCGTTAGCAGCACGCGAGCCGTAAAGAGAGGCAGCAGCCGCATCTTTGATAACTGTGATAGACTCGATGTCATTGGTATTGAGTGAAGACAAAATATCAGTTCCTGCATCACTATAAGTGAACTCGGATAAGTCTCCACTTGTGACCGGTGTTCCGTCAATAACATAAAGCGGATTGTTTCCGGCATTGATGGAACCCATACCACGTACACGGATACTGCTTACAGAACCCGGATTACTTGAACTTGAGCCAAAAGTAACACCAGCGACATTACCAGAAAGTTTGTCGGCAACAGAAAGAACAGGTACATCTTCCAAGGTGGAAGTGTTTACAGTAGAAGCAGCTCCAGTAAATGATGCTTTTTTAAATGTACCGTAACCGGTAACCACAACCTCTTCAAGCAGCTCAGAATCGGATTTCAAAATTACCTTTACATGAGGTTTAATCGTTACTTCTTGGGTTTGCATACCAACAAACGAAATCACCAGAGTTTTCGCGGAACTACAATAAGTGTATATTGCTAAAAAACAATTGTTTACGTTTGCTATAGAACAGAGTTTATTCTATTGTATATTATCTATAAAGGTATATGGCAAAGGGAGGTAAGTGGCTCGAAGTACCCATTTCATACCGTTTTGAATAATTAAAAGCTGATAATGAGCGCGTTATTGTAACATTTCATTCTACTCTTTTAATTGGTGATGTACTAATTAACCCAATAAATGTTTTTTATTCAAGAATAACGATAGATTATATAGAGGAATTTATCTTGAAAGATAAATTTTATCCATAAAAGTTCCAAAATATTTTTTTGTTGAGAAATATTTACTTTACATATGTTATTTATAATTGATGAATATATAATATATACGGCAAGATTCAATTATAATTGAAATATTTTATATCTTTGTATATAAACTAAATCATGTTTGAATATGAAAAATTATATCTCCCGTCCTTTATACATAAAGAGAATTGAACCGTTTATTGATAAAAGTATAATAAAAGTAATAACCGGCCAACGTAGGATAGGTAAAAGCTACATTCTTTTACAGATATCAGATATCATAAAGAAAAACATACCGGAAGCCAATATCATTTTTGTAGATAAAGAGCAACTTGCCTTCACGGAAATTAGGAACTACATGGATCTTTATCAATATGTTTTAAAGAAGGTTACTGGGCATAATCATAACTATCTTTTTGTAGATGAAATCCAAGAGATTGAAGAATTCCAATTGTGTCTGCGGAGTTTATTGAACGAAAATAAATGCGATATCTATTGCACCGGAAGTAATGCTAAAATGCTGTCCAGTGAACTTGCTACTCAATTGGCAGGAAGATATATAGAATTTCCCATTCACTCACTTAGCTATGGGGAATTCTTAACTTTCAATCAATGTCAAGATTCCACCGAAAGTTTAAAACTCTATCTTACATTCGGAGGTATGCCATACATTCATAATCTAACAATGGACAAGAATGTCATATTCGAGTATTTGAGAAACGTTTATTCTACTATCCTACTAAAAGATGTGGTTGCACGTGAATCAATCCGGAATGTATCTTTTTTGGAGAATCTCGTAGCTTATCTGATAGATAATACCGGTTCTCTTTTTTCTGCCCAGAATATTAGTAAATATTTAAAGTCGCAACACGTCAACATTCCCACGCAGACAATTCTGAACTATCTAAAGGCACTGTGCAATAGTTTCTTTATTTACAAAATTCAACGAGCTGAAATCCAAGGGATGAAAATCTTTGAGATTGGTGAGAAATATTATTTTGAAGATTTGGGATTACATAATTCCATACAGCATTTTGATTTTCGAAAAGACATCAACAAGTTAATGGAAAATGTTGTATGCATTGATTTATTAAGATATGGATATGAAGTATATGTCGGAAAGAGTGGCAATAAGGAAATTGATTTCATTGCTTCCAAGGACGACCATAAAGTCTATATCCAAGTAGCATATATGCTTCCCGATGATGCAACTGTTAGGCGAGAATTTGGCAATCTTTTGGAAATAGCAGACAATTACCCTAAATATGTGGTAACAATGGATGAAATGCAAAGCGGGGGAAATTACAAAGGAATTAAACAGATTTCACTGCGAAACTTTTTGTTGGCAGAGGATAAAGAAAGATTGTAAATCTATAATTTAATTTCCAATATGAGAAGAGTAAATCAACAGATTTCCTCTGACAGATTATATGAAACAAAGTTGGAGAATCGATACAAAAGCATTGTGATATTTGCATTATAATAAGATTATAATTTTTTTTGTATAAAGCATTCACTTTATGGAGAAGAATACCCTTTCATAACCAATGGATATATATCCGCTGAATATTTTTGTGACCGTGTAGCTGAAACCGGAACATTAACCCGTTATATCACAAATGGTAACAATGTAGCTTTAATATCTTCTCGTCGTTTAGGAAAGACGGGCTTAATAGAACATTGTTTTCATCAAAAAACATATCGAAAAGGAATATTATATTTTCTTGATTGATATATATGCGACTAAGAATCTTCAAGAGTTTGTTTTTGAGCTTGGCAAAGGAATTATGAATGGTCTGAAACCACGAGGTAGAAAAGCGTGGGATTTGTTTTTAAGTTGCTTGTCATCGCTTCGGGCGGGAATTTCATTTGATTTTGCAGGAAATCCCGGTTGGAATTTGGAGATGAGAGATATAAAAACTCCTTCTATTACTTTGGATGAAATTTTTTATTATTTGGAGAAGGCCGACAAGCCCTGCCTGGTGGCTATTGACGAATTTCAAGCTATTGCCAAATATCCGGAAAAAATATTGAAGCTGTATTGCGTACCCATATTCAGCATTGCGCAAATGCAAGATTTATTTATGCAGGTTCCCAACGGCATATGATGGGCGAAATATTCACAAGTCCAGCACGCCCTTTCTATCAAAGTACAGCCATCATGGAATTACATCCAATAGACATAGGAACTTACACAAAGTTTATTAGGAAACATTTCCTCATAGCCAATAAAGACATTACAGAAGAAACTGTTCAGAACGTATATGAACGTTTTGAGGGCATTACATGGTATATTCAATTCATTGTATGCAATGACAGCTACAGGTGAAATTTGTACGGCAGACAAAGTGAGCATAGCGATCGAAAACATTTAGTCTCAGTTGAATTTTACTTATTCCTCTCTTCTTTATCAACTTCCTCCCAAACAAAAGGAGGTATTGTTTGCCATTTGCAAAGAAGGAAAAGCAAGGGAAATAACTTCTTCCAGATTCTTGAAAACCTATAAATTGACAGCCAGCTCAGTACAAGGAGCTATAAAAGGATTGTTGGACAAGGATTTTGTTACTTGTGAACTTGGAGAATA
>OLZJ01001262.1_pt1 | contig 10652 bp, 10 predicted proteins | sample 1673951 | NCBI WGS metagenome assembly OLZJ01 (sample SAMEA103958135, study PRJEB25191) | human gut metagenome
TCATCGACCTGCAGAAGTCTGTAGGCAAAGTGGACGAAGCTTACAAGGCAGTATTTGAGATCGCAGCACAGGGCGGCACCATCCTGTTCGTCGGCACCAAGAAGCAGGCACAGGACGCTGTTAAGACCGAGGCTGAGCGCTGCGGTATGTATTTTGTAAATGAGAGATGGCTGGGCGGCATGCTGACCAACTTCAAGACCATCAGAAGCAGAATCGAAAGACTGAAAGCAATCGAGACCATGTCCGAAGACGGTACCTTCGATGTTCTGCCTAAGAAAGAAGTTATCCAGCTGAAGAAGGAATGGGAAAAGCTGGAGAAGAACCTGGGCGGTATCAAGAACATGACCAGAATCCCGGATGCAATCTTCGTTGTTGACCCTAAGAAGGAAAAGATCTGTGTACAGGAAGCTCATGCACTGGGCATCACACTGATCGGTATCGGCGACACCAACTGCGATCCCGAAGAGCTGGATTACATCATTCCTGGTAACGACGATGCAATCAGAGCCGTTAAACTGATCACTTCCAAGATGGCAGACGCTGTTATCGAAGCAAATCAGGGCGAAGAAGTTTATACCGAAGAAGCAGCTGCACAGGGTGAAGCTTCCGATATCGAAGAAGTAGCTGCTGCAGAAGAGGCGTAAATACTTTTTGACAATAGAACCCAATAAACTGATTTTATATGGAGGAAAGTAAAATGGCTGTTACAGCTGCAATGGTAAAAGAGTTAAGAGAAATGACCGGCGCTGGTATGATGGACTGCAAAAAGGCGCTGACCGCAACAGAAGGCGACATGGACGCTGCTGTTGAATTCCTGAGAAAGAACGGACAGGCAAAGGCTGAGAAGAAGGCTGGCCGTATCGCTGCAGAAGGTATCTGCCGCATTGCTGTAAAAGATGAAGGCACCGCTGCTGTCGTAGAAGTAAACTCTGAGACAGACTTTGTTGCAAAGAACGAGAAGTTCCAGAACTTCGTAGCTGCAGTTGCTGAGCAGGCAGTAAATTCTGACAATACAGAGCTGGAAGCATTCCTGGATGAAGCATGGCATGAGGAACCCTCCAAGACTGTAAAGGAAGTTCTGGTTGAGCAGATCGCAGTAATCGGCGAGAACTTAAAGATCAGAAGATTCCAGAAGGTTACCGCTCCCCTTGTTGTTTCCTACACACATGGCGGCGGACGTATCGGCGTTTTAGTAGAAGCTGACACCGATGTAAAGAACGATGCGGTAAAAGAAGCACTGACCAACGTAGCAATGCAGATCGCTGCACTGTCTCCGAAGTATGTTTCCACTGCTGACGTTTCCGAAGAGTACAAAGCTCATGAGAAAGAGATCCTGATGGCTCAGATCCAGAACGATCCTAAGATGGCTGGCAAGCCTGAAAAGGTAATCGAGGGCGCAGTAAGTGGCCGTCTGAACAAAGAGCTGAAGGAAGTTTGCCTGTTAGAGCAGGTATACGTAAAGGCAGAGGACGGCAAGCAGACCGTTGCTCAGTATTTGGCTCAGGTAGCAAAAGAGAACAATGCAAACCTGACTGTAAAGGGCTTCGTTCGTTTCGAAACCGGTGAAGGTATCGAGAAGAAGGTAGAAGACTTCGCAGCAGAGGTTGCAGCTCAGCTTGGCTGATAACGGCGCATTCTGATAAGACTTGCACCGCAAAGGGAAAAACAATAGAATGCACGCTCTGCGAGCATTCTATTGTCATGAATAAAGGACTGTCGCATTAGCAAATAGTTTTGCTGGGCGACAGCCCTTTTTTTATCGTATAGGAAACTTCGTTTCCATACGATAATAAACGCGCTACGCGGATCGCACTGCAGCGGAATGGAAGAATGTCGCTTACGCGACCCGCCGCAGGCGGAGGAGCCGGGAGCAGAAAGTGCTTGGCATGATCGGGGTGGCAGCACATGAATGCGGACACATCAATTTCAGTAATTTTGAAAAGCGCAGGATTTATGCTTCCGGAATCCGGGAGGGAATCTTATATCCGGAACTGCCAGAGCCAAAAAATGAAGAGGAAAAACAGGTACTTGGGGAATTGCAGGTATGTCTGGAGCAGAAAAAGGAGAAGGAATTGAGAGTGATCCGGGAAACGCTTTTGTATCTGCATAACATTCTGGAAGATATGTATATCGAAGCAAGGCAGTGTGCGGAATATGGCGGGATTGTACAAAAAGCCATCCGGTTCCTTGGAAGATGGGACATGGAACAGGCAGAAAGCATCCGGCAGATGCAGGAATACGGGATGGACAGCCTTTCCATCATGAAAAATGTCCTCCTGCAGTATCTGAGGAGCAAAAAAGTAAATGACTGGGAGCGCGCAGGCGGAATTTATATGGAAATGCTGGAGCGGTGCAAGGAGACGCTGGATGAAGTGGTAATCCCGGCAGACGAAGATGTGCGCTTCCGGGCGGCAAACAGGCTGCTTCTGATTCTGTGGGAGTTTGTAAAGGAGGCTTTTGAACAGGAAGAGAGCGGAAAAGAAGATACAGAACAAATTCCCCCTGAATATGAAGGCGGCGATGGAGCTGGGAAATGGAAAGAGTCCGCAGCCACAGATACAAAGGAAGGGGAAGAAAAAAGAAGACGTGCGGCTGCCGTTCTGGGCGGGGAACAGCAGGAAAAGGCAGCCGCGGAGGATAGCGTAAAGGAGATTAGCGACGAAATCGGAAAAATTGTGACAAAAATGGAACAGGAAATGCTTGAGCGGGAACTAAAAGAGAACGCAGATAAGATGGATCTGGGAGAAATCCATAACGGGTATAGGCTGCGGATCATAAGACCAGAGCCAACATTGGAACAGATTGCACGATATGAAGTAATGAAAAAGAAGGTGGATGCAGCTGCAGAAAAAATGGTACGGTTGATTGCCCCGCATTTGGAGGAACAGGAAAGATTTCAGAAAGGGATGGTACAGGGGAAAAAAGTCTGTGGGAGCCAGATTTACCGCAGGGATGGCAGGATTTTTAGGAGCCGGAATATTCCGGGCAACCAGGACGCGGCGGTGGGGGTATTGATCGATGAGTCCGCATCCATGGATATCCATAACCGGATTGGCAGTGCGCGATATACCGCCTGTGTGATATACCGCTTTTGCCAAAGGCTCGGGATTCCCGTGCTGATTCTTGGTCATTCCACAGGAATTGGCGAGAAAAAAGAGAGTGTTGAGCTGTATTCCTATGCAGAATTTGACGCATGGGATCAAAAGGACTGTTTTCGCCTTACGGGAATCCGTTCCAGATGGAACAATAGAGACGGGGCTGCCTTGGCATACGCAGGGATGCGGCTTGGAAAAAGAGCTGAGGGACAGAAGCTTTTATTTGTTATTTCGGATGGGCTTCCTCTTGCGGAGGGGTATCGGGGGGAAGCAGGGATAGCGGATACCAGACGGGAAAGAGAAAAGCTGGAGCACAGAGGAATCCATGTGATGGCAGCGGCAATCGGGGAAGACAGGGAACTGATTAGACGGATTTATGGAAAAGGATTTTTGAACATATCGGATACGGAACGGATACCTGCGGCAATGGCGGGGATCATCCGGCAGTATATGGGAAAGTAGGTGAAAGGCTTGGAAAAGAATGGTGGAAAAACCGATTACAGCAGGATCACTTCGCGTCAGATCGCAGTATATAAGACAGATAAGGCACTTTTGGAGCTGGTAGACAGCTTGAAACCGGCGGGAGCTTCTTATCCGGCACACATCCATGCATCCGGGGAAGAGGATGAGGAAGGATATTCCCTGATCCGTCTTCAGATGGTGGATTATTCTGCAGGAACTGGTCAGAAGTCTGTCAGTGTGTATGCAAACATCAGCCCGGATGAGGCACTATACCTGTATTCCAGAATATTCAGCGGTGTGCAGACTTTTTTCATGTCCCGGCAGAAGATATTTGGGGAAGCAAAAAAAGAAGGGTATGCCAATGTGACAAAGCTTATGGTCAGCAGGTATGAAACAGACAGCGCTGGAAAAAAGCGGGCATATCCGTGGTCAGTCCAGATCCAGAACGGGATTGGAATCAAAGGGAAAAACAGCAACGGGGGGACATACTGTAAAAAGGATAGTTTTGTTTCGGATGGAGCTGCAGAAATCTTTTTAACGGATGCGGACATGTTCCACATGTTTTCGCGGGCAGAGGCATGGATCCGGGCATTTGAACGGGAACAGACAGGAAGAAAGCAGAGAAAGGAGAATTTTGGCAGTCTGTACCGGCTGCTCAATAAGGAACTGGAAGGGCATTTTGCGGGGCTCTATCAGAGATTTGAGGAAATGGGGCTTTTGGAGCCAGATGAAAAGGCAGCCTGAATTTTTTAGAATCTAACTTATTGTAATGGTATCTATATTCAGGGACGATAAGAAAGATTTTATGATACAGACCAGTTTCAGATTTAAGAAATAAATAAATTCCCGGGTGTCGAAAAGGCAGCGGCAGGGCAGATATAAACGGATTGTTTGTACCTGCCCTTTTTATTCCCGTGAAAAATTTTGGGGAAAATTCAACTTGAGAGAAGAGGGATGTGTCTTCTGAAATAGGAACTTACTTCATATATGGAGGATTTGTATAATATCGAGATTTACCGGAGGAAAGCAGAATGGAGAAAAGACAGGGAGCATTGTATTTTGACAGGGAAGAGGAGCGCTATAATATTCGTTTCGGCTTGGAAGAATGTTATCATGGCCTGTACTGCGGGGAAGGGCTGGAGGTGCTGGTAGGAAAAAGATGGGTGCGTACCCGGATTGAAAAGGCAGCGGACTGGTATCTGGTTGGGATTGATACGGACTGGCTGGACGGGCTGCGGGTAAGGGTATGAGTAAGCTTGCTATTTGCAAGTGTGGATGGTAAAATTACAGGTAACAGGGAGAGCATAGAAAGGGAAGGAATGACAACTGTAAGGAAGGGGCTGAACAGATGGGAAGATTCTTAAATCCGGATAACAGTGCGTTTCAGGTAGCGTTAAATTCAGAAATTTATGTTGATAAGACAGGACTGTTAGAATATACGAACAGGGTAATGGGGACAAAGCAGGGCTATATTTGCAACAGCCGTCCGAGACGGTTTGGAAAATCCATTACGGCTGACATGCTCACGGCATATTACAGCAGGGGTTGTAGTTCTAGAGAAATGTTTGAAAAATTAAACATTGGTAAAAGTACGGATTTTTTGGAACATCTTAACCGGTATGATGTGATTCATCTGGATATCCAGTGGTTTCTGGCAACAGTGGACAGCGTTGATGAGGTCATAAACTTTATTACGGACAGCGTGCTTGTCGAATTGCGGGAGAGTTATCCGGATGTTTTGCCGGAAGAGGTAAATACAGTACCGGATGCGCTTTCGCGGCTCAGGGAAGAAAACGGTCAGAAATTTGTTGTAATCATTGATGAATGGGATGTTCTGATTCGGGATGAGTCGGCAAATGGCAAAGTCCAAAAAGCTTATATTAATTTTTTAAGGGGAATGTTTAAAGGATCGGAACCGACAAAATACATCCAGCTTGCGTATTTGACAGGAATCTTACCGATTAAAAAAATCAAAACCCAGTCGGCGTTAAATAATTTTGATGAATTTACGATGCTGGATGCCGGCAGGCTGGTTTCATTTGTAGGTTTTACAGAAGATGAGGTAAAGACACTTTGTGAAAAATACCGGATGGATTTTGAACAGGTAAAAAAATGGTATGATGGGTATTGTTTGGGGGAATGCCATATTTATAATCCGATTGCAGTAGTAAACCTTGTAACAAAAGGAAAATTTAAAAGTTATTGGTCAGAAACCGGCACCTATGAGGCAATCGTGCCTTTGCTTAATATGGACTTTGAAGGTTTGAAAACAGCAATTATTGAGATGTTGGGAGGAAGTCGGGCAGAGATTGATGTATCTTCTTTTCAGAATGATATGGTAAGTTTTGCAAACAGAGATGATGTGCTTACGTATCTGATCCACCTTGGGTATCTGGGCTATGACGAGGATGCAGAGGCGGCATTTGTGCCGAATGAGGAAATCAGGCAGGAACTGACAAAAGCGATTAGAAGAAATGCGTGGGATGAAATGATCCAAAATCAGAGATGTTAGGATTGATTGTTGGAATATGCATATTTTTGTAATGGAATGGTAATTGATAGGGAGTGAGATGCTTTGTCAGAGTGTCAGAAACTTGAAAGGGTTTCTGCACTTTTTAAATTCATTCGTATTAAATTTGACCAAAAATGAGGGGAAAATGTCGTTTCGTGCATAACATGTTGAATTTGTAATAAATTTATGAATAATAGAAATTGAAATAGAATTTAAGGTATTTTGAAAAGGGAGGCGAATCCGATGCACAACGAATTTTTTTTAGTAGTACTTAGAAAACAGAAGAATTGTGATGAAGGAGGTCTCTATGAAAAATATTATTAAGTATTTGGGGTGTTTGGCTCTAGGATTATTGATTTTGAACAAGGTAGATTTTTCGGTATATGCGGCAGAACCCTCTAAAGTTGTAAGGCATGTAGAGTATGATGAAATTACAGATGTGAATCAGCTGTTACAGATGGGGATTGAAGAATATCAAAAAACTCCTAAAGTAAGAAATCAAAGCGAAAATGAAGAAATAACTGTGAAACAGTTATTAAGTATTACAGAATATGATGATGGTACGATTGAAAAAGAGTACTGTGTTACAGGTTTGGGCATGGTTGATAAGTCCGGTAAAAATGTGTCTGCAGCTCAAATCGCGAGGGCAGATTCTCCGGTAAATAAGGATAAGCAGGTGTCTAATTATGGAGTAACATTAGTGTGCTCACTTTATACAACAATGAGGCTGGATAGTGTATTCGATATGCCACTATTTAGGGTTGATAAGGTAACCACTACTATTTTAAGGACAGGTAGTGTATATCCGGGAAATGGAAGCACGCGGTATAATCATCAGCGTGGAAATGAATTTAAGTCTGTGCCTTTTACCGCCAGCACGGCATCAAATCAAAGTTTTACGATTCCCGGAAGCGCAAATTTCTACCATTCAAGTCCAGAGCCTCTTGCAGGAGGGTTAGTAGCACAGTCGGATGTTTCTTTATCGAATGGTAAGTCTTTATCTGTAATTGTAGGTGTCCCTTCAGATGATCCGTATGCAAAATAAATTGGGGAGAAGAAAGTAAAATGAGGGTAAAAATTTTTAATAGAATTATTATTCTTTTATGTATGATTTTGCTTTTATCTGGATGTGGACAAAAAACCAATACATTTCCTCAAATAGAAGATTTATCTCTTTTTGGTAGCAGCGTTAAGGAGGCTGGTAAATTATTAGGAATAAACCTTTTAGATATATCTCCTACTATATCAGAAAATTCAGAACAACTGGAAGTATACCAGTTACCTGGAACATGGATGATTGGAGAAGGAGAAGCGGAGGTTAGCCTTCATTTTTTGACCACGTCAACACCAAAAGGAAATCCAATGGGTTTGGAAATGGTTACCATGGAATTTTCAGAAGGAACGGATTTAAAAAAACTGTGGGAGTATATTTCTGAAACATGGAATTTGAAGGATAATCCAGATTGGGATAAGGACGAAAGAGGAAATGTTCAAGAGTTTTCATGGATGTCGGAACCTTTGGATGCGGAGACGACAGAGAAACTTGAAAAAATATCAGAAGAAACTTTTGGTAATTCGATGATTTATGTTATGCCATATATTTATATGGAAGGACGTATACGAAAAGATGGTTCAGTTCTATTTTATGTGTTTAGCGCCAGTGGTGCATTAAAGCATCATGAGGATGACTGGGACATAGATTAGCAGAAATCGGAAGATAGATTGACTTTAAAGTAAATATCATTTTTGAAAAATGTAAAGGAGTTGTACATGGTAATAAATGTGCAACTCTTTTATATAGGCAGGCTAACAAGTTCATGTTTTCAAAACAAGAATTGAAAGTTTGAGATATATGGAAAAGGGTGATACTGAGAGCGGCTAAAAGAAATAGTAGTTATCAAGATGGAGCTGGATGATTGAAGTACATTTAGAGTTAAAAAGGGGAAAATATGGGAAAAAGAAAAGAATATAGAAAAATAATAAAAAATTACAAAGAACAGAAAATAGTTTTTCAAGAAGAGATGAAATTGGATTATAGTAAATTAGAGGAAACAATTGCAGAGGCAATAAAAATAGAGAAAGAGAGGGAGAATGAAAACAAGAGAAAACATAGTAAAAAAAGGGAACTCCTATATAAAACTCTCAATATAATTTTTTATATGGTATTGATGATAATAGTTCTGTCGCTATTATATTCTATTTGTATGGCTTTTATAAGTTGTATGGCTTTTATAAGCGGAAAAATTGATGATATAGTTGGTTTTTTGATAACAATTGCAACGCTGATTATAATAATTATTATTATGATTTTGTGTTTTGATGAGTCATTTCAAGATGATGTTGAAGAAGCAGCAAATCATTTAGGGGTTAATGTTGCGGTGCTGGCACTTATTCTTTCGCTAATTAGTTTGATAAAGTAGATGCATAGATATTACAAAAATTTGTATGATAAAATTTTTATCCATCTACTTCCAAAATAGTCGAAAATCAATTGATTTTTTCGAAAAGATGTCAATCAGGAAAATTGACAATCATCTACAGAGAATGTTATAGTTGATACTATAAAAAAGAGTGATTGAAAGGCAGCAAAGGCTATGTGTGAATTTAAAATTCAGGAATTGGCTCTTTTGAATTACAGAAGATTTGAAAATGAAAAATTTACGTTAAATCCCAGAATGAACGTTTTTGCTGGAAAGAACGGGTCTGGAAAAACGACCGTATTAGAAGCTGCAAATGTAATGCTGGGAGCATATCTGGCAGCCTATAAAACATACGTTCCGTCCCGGTTTGTATACAATATAAAATCGGCAGATGTGCGGCAGAAAGCACAGATTTCTGAAGACAGTACGATTTTTACCACGGGGACGATCTCTCAATATCCTTGTAAAATCAGCTGTATAGCAAAATGGGGGGAGCAGGATAAAACGATAGAATTTCAGCGTGTAATCCTGAAAGAAGATGCCAGAACAAAATTTGGCGGTTCAAATCCGATGCAGCCGACAGTAATAGCGTGGGAAGAAGCAATATCAAAAGCAGATCATTCAGATATTGAAGTTGTTCTTCCATTGGTACTTTATCTTAGTACAGCACGTTTATGGAAAGATGGAAATAAAAAAGCGACAAAAAGGGGGGTATTCAGCAGGACGGATGCCTATAACCATTGTCTGGATGCGCAGCATGGACTGGATATTGCATTTCGATATTTGGATACACTAAAAGCAGTTTCGATGGAAGAAAATGGTGGAATACTGTTTCCGGCATATCAGGCGATTTTAGAAGCAGTAAATGAGGCATTTAGCGAAGAACTGCAGCCAGGGGAAGAGATTATATTTTCGACCAAATATGAGGATGATATGATTGCCCTTAAGACAGCAGAAGGAACAATTCTTCCATTCCGAATGCTTAGTGATGGTTATCGGAATGTGATAAAGATTATTCTTGATATTGCAACTAGGATGTGTATTTTGAATCCGTATTTGAAAGGGGATGCTCTTAAAAAGACACCGGGAGTTGTTTTGATCGATGAGGTTGATTTAAGTTTGCATCCGACCTGGCAGAAGCGCATTATAAGAATCTTGAAGGAACAGTTCCCAAGGATTCAATTTATCTGTGCGACACATTCGCCGTTTATTATTCAGTCTCTTGAAGACGGGGAACTGGTTACTTTGGATCAGCCGTTAGATAGTGAATATTCGGGTGAGGGGATTGAAGATATTGCGGAAGATATTATGGGCGTGGTACTGCCTCAATATAGTGAAAAAAAACGGAAAATATATGAAGCCTCACGAGAGTATTTTTCTGCGCTCAAAGAGGCAAAGACACAGGATGAAATTGAGAAGTTGGGAAAACGATTAGCTGAACTGGAAGCTGAGTACAGCGAAAATCCGGCATATATGGCATGGGTTCACCAGCAATATACGGAGAAAGCATGGAAGGTTAAAAAAAATGAGGGCAATAGATAAGGGCGGATCGCCTTATAAAGAAATAGACGAGTATCAGGATGCAATACCGTATTTGGAAAAGAAAATTGGTTTATATTGTTCTTATTGCGAAATGTCAATTAAACATGTTCCGGAAGTAGAGCATAAAATTTCCAGAAAGAATGGCGGAGACTGGACGGCATGGAGCAATTTGCTTTTAGGATGTAAATATTGTAATACCAGAAAAGCAGCAAAGATAACACCACAAAATGTGGGGGAGTATTTATGGCCAGATTCTGATAATACAGCGGTGGCTTTTTCCTATACGAATGGGATTCCAAAGGTAAATGAAGATATATTGAGTGCGTTAGATCCAACTGGGATTTGCTGTGAAAAGGCGAAAAATACATATGAAATGGTTGGATTGGGAAATATACCGATACAAAAGACAGAAGGGCTACAAGCAGGAATAGTGCGTTTATTAAAGCAAGGGAATCTTTGGAAGGATGGCGCCAGATTAAAGATGCGCCAGAAACGTATAAAAGCGTTATGAAAACACAAATTATGATAACAGCTGTAGCAGAGGGATTTTTTTCTGTTTGGATGACAGTTTTTGCGGACGAACCACAGATTTTGCAGGCATTGATAGAAAGTTTTCCGGGT
>OLZJ01001272.1_pt1 | contig 10612 bp, 8 predicted proteins | sample 1673951 | NCBI WGS metagenome assembly OLZJ01 (sample SAMEA103958135, study PRJEB25191) | human gut metagenome
CCCGGCGGGCCAGCAGACTGTTCATGGCGTGGTAGGCGGACTCGAAATCGTAGTTGCACAGGCCATAGAGTTTATCGTCAAGGACAAGCCCTGCGTCCTCCATGGCATCCTGCGCACCCAAACGGCGCATCCGGCTGGGAAAGCTGGTGGCCGGGCCGCCCAGCACCGCGATCTTGCGGTGACCCTGTGCGATGAGATGGGAGACTGCCGCTTTTGCTGCGGCCCGGTCATCCACACCCACCATCGAGAGGTTGGGAAAGTCCAATTCATTGGAGACCAGCGTGGCCAGTACGGAGGGAACGGAGATGTTTGCAAAGCCGTTCTGGAAGTTCGTGACACTGCCGCCCAGAAAGATCATACCCTTGGGCTTGATCTCCCGCAGGATCTTCTCGGCAGCATCGATCTCGTTGGCGTTCTCGTCCAGGTAGGAGACGATGCCGTTGTACCCATACAGGGTAGCGGCCCGCTGCAGCTGAACGAGGAAGTCGGAGAAGAAGATGTTCCGGGTCCCCTTGACCACGAACACCAGGCTACGGGATTGCTGGATCTTCAGCTGCCGCGCGTTGGTGTTGGGGGTAAAGCCCGCCTCCCGCATGACCTTGAGCACATGCTCCTTGGTCTCGGGCCGGACATCCGGCCGGTCATTGATGACACGCGAAATGGTGCTGACAGAACAGCCGCTGATGCGGGCAATGTCCTTGATCGTCATATCGCGGGCCCTCGCTTTCGGTTGGATTTTCGGGAACGGTGTCGGGAACGTTTCCAGTGACTATAGTATGGCACATTTTGTTCAAAAAATCAATCATGTTGGAGCGATTTCGTGAAATGTGTACAAAGAATCGGTTTGACGTTGTGCAGTTTGATTTGCCAACACATCAAAACACCGGTTGATTTCGGAAATTCCCGGTAACATTTCAGGAAATGCCGGAAAAACCGTACCGGTTTGTAACTTTTTGACCGGGTGATGCAATTTTATGGACGAGGGTGATCTGCCCGGAAATTGCGGGAACGGTTCCATAAGATGTTCCCAGAATGCGGCAAAAAGAAACAGGCAGACTATTGAGTGCCGGGAGCACTGCACAAACGAAAGACACGACAAAAAAGCGCTTTCACCTTGTCATCGGTGAAAGCGCTTTGCTGATTGCTGATTATTTTGAATGGGTTGATAAAGTTCTGATTAGTCGCTGACGTAGGGCATCAGAGCAACGTGACGAGCACGCTTGATGGCGGTGGTCAGTGCGCGCTGATGATAAGCGCAGGTGCCGGTTACACGGCGGGGAATGATCTTAGCACGCTCAGAGACGTACTTACGCAGACGGGGCACGTCCTTGTAATCGATGGTGTCGATGCGATCGACACAGAAGCTGCAAACCTTCTTGCGGCCGCGACGCATGGGGCGTGCGGGGCGAGAGCCTTCGGTTCTTTCAAAAGCCATTGCTTATTACCTCCTATAAGAATTGAACGGTCAGACCGTTACGGAATCAGAACGGCAGGTCATCACTGTCATCAATGACAGCAAAATCATCTGCACTGCCGGCGGAATAGCTGGGAGCTGCCTCCACAGCAGCCGGACGGGCAGGGGCTGCGTTCTGGTAGGCGGGAGCAGAATTCTGATAACTTGCTCCACCGCCCTGATTGCTGCTCTTGGGGCCTGCAAAGCTGATGTTGTTGGCTACAACTTCCACAGCCGTGCGATTGTTGCCGTTCTTATCCTGATACTGGCGGGTCTGAAGAGAGCCTTCGATGGCGATCAGACTGCCTTTCTGGAAATACTTAGAAACAAACTCGGCCTGAGAACGCCAAGCAACGATATCAATGAAGTCAGCCTGACGCTGCTCACCCTGACGCACAAAATTGCGGTCGCAGGCAATGCGGAAGCTGCACACATTGGTGCCCTGGGGCGTGGTGCGGAGTTCAGGATCCGCCACAAGACGGCCCATGATAGCAACAACATTCAACATTTTACGGTCTCCCTTTCTGTCACGAAAAGATTACTCCTCGTGGGCAACGATCAGGCTGCGCATAACACCTTCGGTGATCTTGTACACACGGTCCAGCTCAGCGGGGAAGCTGGGCTCGCTGGTGAAGTTGATCACGGTGTAGACGCCTTCCTCCTCGTCGTTGATGGGGTAGGCCAGACGGCGCTTGCCCCACTCGTCGATGGAATCGATCGTACCGTTGTTCTCGATCAGGGTCTTGAACTTACCAACCAGAGCGGCGGTAGCCTCCTCGTCGAGAGCGGCGCTGGTAATCAGCATGGTTTCGTACTTTGCCATTTTGTAGCACCTCCTTTTGGACTTAAGGGCCTCAAGGTTATGAGGCCAAGGGTACACACGACATGCGGCATCGCCTGCCGTGTGCGGCGTGTCTGTTCAGACAACAATTTATTATAGCAAGTCCCTGCTGTTTTGTCAAGCCCTGCAGGCCAAAAATCCGCACAAAAATTTGTGCTGAAGCTTTGGCGAACTTTGTCTGTTTTTTTAACGAGAAAGATTGAAAAGTATTTTGATTTTGGTTCGGAGCGGCGATATAATAAAAGAATAAGGGGTCGGGCGCGGCCGACAGCCCTGTTAAATGAGATAAAACGGAGGAAGGTAAATTTATGTATTCTGTTTTTCGCAACCTTGCTATCATCATCCTCAGTGCCAAGTTCTTCGGGCTGGTGGCCCGCAAGTTCAAAGCGCCGCAGGTGGTGGGCGAGATCATCGCGGGCCTGATCATTGGGCCCTGCCTGCTGAACCTTGTGCATATCAGCGATACCATCTCGATCTTCGCAGAGATCGGCGTGGTGCTGCTGATGTTCTCCACGGGCCTTGGCACCAACCTGAAGGAGCTGATCAAGGCAGGCCCCATCGCCACCCTGATCGCCTGTGTGGGCGTGGCGGTGCCGCTGGCAGGGGGCACGCTCCTTTATAGTTTGTTCTACGGCTTCTCAGCGCTGGGCAGCCAGGAGTTTTACCGTGCCCTCTTCATCGGTACCATTATGACCGCCACCAGCGTGTCCATCACCGTGGCTACCTTGCAGGAGCTGGGCCACCTGAAGAGCTTCCTTGGCACCACCATCGTCAGCGCCGCCGTTATTGATGATGTCATCGGCATCGTGGTGCTGACCTGTGTGCTGGGAGCAAGCTCCGGCACCGGCACAGGGCTGGGCAAGGTGCTGATGAACACCGTGCTGTTCTTCGCTACCGCCATCGGCGTGGGCCTCATTGCCCATTTCGCCATGAAGTGGCTGGACAAGCGCAACCCTCACACCCAGCGCATCACCATCGTCAGTATGGCGTTCTGCTTTGCCATGGCTTACATTGCCGAGGCCTACTTCGGCATTGCAGACATCACCGGTGCCTACATCGCGGGCATCGTCCTGTGCACTCTGGAGGATGCCCCCTATGTGGAGCGCCGGGTGGACATCAGCAACTATGTGCTGTTTGCTCCCATCTTCTTCGCCAGCATCGGCCTGAAGACAGATATCAGCGGCCTGACCCCGGAGATCCTGCTGTTCAGCGTGTGCTTCGTGGTGGTGGCCCTGATCACCAAGATCATCGGCTGCGGGCTGGCGGCCAAGATTTGCAGGTTCAGCTGGGGTGATTCCCTCAAGGTGGGTGTTGGCATGATGACCCGCGGCGAGGTGGCCCTGATCGTGGCCCAGAAGGGTCTGGACATCGGCGTGGTGGATTCCGTCTACTTCACCGCCGTCATCCTGCTCATCGTCGTGTCCAGTGTGGCCACTCCGCTGGTCCTGAAAGCGCTGTTCACTAAAATGCCTGTGCAGCCGCATCCCAGTCAGGCAAAGCAGTAAGGGAGCTCTGCCAGAACCCTTTTGATATTTTCCAAAACGACAGCAGCACCTCACCAGAAATGGCGGGGTGCTGCTGCTTTATGGGGCGAAACGGGGCGAAAAGTTTTCGCAAACGGTGCAAAATGGACTGAAAAGCGGGGCCCTTTTGTGAATAGTGCTAAAGAAATGGCAGAATCCTTGTAAAAAATAACAGCAGGTGGTATAATTTACCTGTAAAACGAAAATGATTGGCTCAAAAGAAACAAACTTGGAGGGATTTACATGAAAACTGTAGCGCAGACTGTGATCGAGGCAGATCGCTTCTATACCATCGCTGCCAAGGGCGGCAGTGTCATTCAGGCCGTGGAGAAGGCCACCAACGGCGGCGATATCCGCCTGGGCAAGTACGAGCACAAGCCCGAGCAGGAGTGGGCCTTTGTGCGCGAGGGTGACGGCGTGTACCGCATCCGCAACCGCGCATCCGGCAAGCTGATCGACCTGATGATGACCGGCACCGCCAATGGCACCTGGCTGCACCTGTGGGAGGATGTGGGCGGCACCTCTCAGATGTGGACTGTGGAGCCCACCCCCGCCGGTACCGTCCGTCTGCGCTCTTCCTGGGCCAGCGGCAAGTGCATCGATACCGTGGGCATGGGTGCCAACGATGGTGCCATCCTGCAGATCTGGCAGGAGGCCGCAGGCGATGACCAGCTGTGGACCATTTCCGAGGTGAAGGATCGTGCAAAGCGTGCCCCTGCCAAGAAGGCAGAGGAGCCCATTGTAGAGGCTGCACCTGTGGTCGAGAGCGCTCCTGCAGAGGAGGCAAAGCCGGAGGTCAAGGAAGAGCCCGTTGTGGAGGAAAAGCCCGTGGAGGTGCCTGCAAAGGCTGAGGAGAAGCCCGCTGAGCCTGTTAAGGCCGAAGAGGTGAAGGCGGAGCCTGTCAAGGCCGCTGCTCCTGCTGCCAAGGCTCCCGCAAAGAAGCCCGCCGCCAAAAAGACCAGCCGCGCCGCCCGCAAAAAGGCCGCTGCCGCTAAAAAGTAAGTAATATAAGCAAAAGCAGCTGCATTCCGTAAAAACACGGAATGCAGCTGCTTTTTTGTTGCGATCTTACAGGCCTCTCCTACGAGGAGAACTGGAACGAAACGTCTGAGATGGTCAGACGTGCATCATGCCGCGCTGTGCATGGATGCGGAATTTGAGTGCGGCGGCGATAAAGCCCTTGAACAGGGGATGAGCGCGGTTGGGGCGGCTCTTGAACTCGGGGTGGAACTGTGCACCCAGATGGAAGTCTCGGCCGGGCAGCTCCACGGTCTCCACCAGACGGCCATCAGGGCTGGTGCCGGAAATGACCAGCCCGGCATCCTCCATTTCCTGACGGAACTCGTTGTTGAACTCGTAGCGGTGGCGGTGACGCTCCCAGATCTCAGCCTCGCCGTAGCACTCGGCCATCTTGGTGCCGGGCTTGACGGTGCAGGGGTACTTGCCCAGACGCATGGTGCCGCCCTTGGGGATGTTGCCCTGCTGGTCGGCCATCAGGGCAATGACATTGTGGGCACCATCGGGGGTGAACTCGCTGGAATTGGCATCGGCATAGCCCAGCACGCCGCGTGCGAACTCCATCACCATGATCTGCATTCCCAGGCAGATGCCAAAGTAGGGGATCTGGTTCTCACGGGCATACTGTGCAGCCTGGATCATACCCTCGATGCCGCGGTCACCAAAGCCGCCGGGCACAATGATGCCGTCCACGTCAGCAAACACTTCTTTGCAGGCATCCTGATCGATCAGGTCTTCGCTCTCCACCCACTTGATGTCTACCTGGCTGTCATTTTCAAAACCGGCGTGGTACAGGCTCTCCATCACGGAAAGGTAAGCGTCGTGCAGCTTGACGTACTTGCCCACCAGTGCAATGGTGCAGGTCTTGCTGCGGGTGGCAATGCGGGAGACCACACCCTTCCACTCGGTCAGGTCGGCGGGGGGCACGTCCAGCTTGAGCTTTTCCACCACCACATCATCCAGACCATTGGTGTGGAGCATCAGCGGGCACTGGTACAGGCTGGGCATGGTCAGGTTCTCAATGACGCATTCAGGCTTGACATTGCAGAAGGTGCTGATCTTGCGGCGGATATCGCCGCCCACGCTGCCGTCGGCACGCAGGATGATGATATCGGGGTTCACGCCCATGCCCTGCAGCTCCTTGACGGAATGCTGGGCCGGCTTGGACTTGTACTCGTCGGAGCCGGAAATATAGGGCACCAGCACAACATGGATGTAGCAGCAGTTGTCGCGGCCCTGCTCCAGGCCCACCTGACGGATGGCCTCCAGGAAGGGCTGGCTCTCAATATCGCCGGTGGTGCCGCCGATCTCGGTAATGACCACATCGGCATCGGTAGAGGATGCCATGTTGTAGATGTAATTCTTGATCTCGTTGGTGATGTGGGGGATGATCTGGACGGTCTGACCCAGATAAGCGCCCTGGCGCTCCTTGTTCAGCACGTTCCAGTACACCTTGCCGGTGGTCAGGTTGGAGTACTTGTTCAGGTTCTCGTCGATGAAGCGCTCGTAGTGGCCCAGGTCCAGGTCGGTCTCGGTGCCGTCGTCGGTGACGAACACCTCACCGTGCTGCAGGGGGCTCATGGTGCCGGGGTCCACGTTGACGTAGGGGTCCAGCTTCTGGCTGGCCACCTTCAGGCCGCGGCACTTGAGCAGGCGGCCCAGCGAGGCGGCGGTGATGCCCTTGCCCAGGCCGGACACGACACCGCCGGTGACGAAGATATACTTGGTTTGCTTTTCTGCCATAAAAATACTTCCTCCTCTATGACTCGAGACGAAATAAGATTCAGAATACGTTTTCCCAATCCAGTATTATACACCCACATCCTCATAAGAATCAAGGATTTCCTGCGCGATCTCGGTGCGGTCGCGGCGGGTGTCCATGGCCAGCTTTTCAATGCGGCGGTGGGCCTCGGCCTCGGTGAGGTGCGCGTGCTCCACCAGGCAGCACTTGGCCCGGCTCACCAGACGGATCTGGGAAATTTTGTCCTGCAGGCGGGCGTTCTCCTGCCGCAGGCGCTGCAGGCGGTGGTTGCTGGCGGCGGCCATGTGCATGGCCTGCACAAATAAGGTGTTGCTGAAGGGCTTGCTCAGCAGCAGCACCCCCTGCTCGTTCAGGGGGGCCAGCAGCTGTTCGGCCTGTGCGGCCTTGACCAGAAACACCACGCCCGCGTCGGTGCTGGCCACGGCATCCATGCACAGCTCGTGCCCGAACTCGTCGGGCAGGGGGGCGTTGACCACGATCAGGTCAAAGTCGGCGTCCGGCATCCTGCGCCGGGCCTCGGCCCCGCTGGGCAGGATCACCGGCCGGGCATAGCCCATCTCGGCCAGCCGGGCGGCGATGTACTCGTTGGAGCTGGCACCGGCGCTTACAATGAGTGCGCGTCCCATACGTTCCGCTCCTTTCTCCTACGCATGTTCCTGCAGGGGTCAGATGGCGTTGAAGTAATGGGTACGCTCGTACTCAACAGGGTCGGACGCGTGTTTCAGTGCTTCGCAGCGCTTCAGTTCTTCCGTAAAGTAGCGGCTGGCAAGCTGCTCGGGCAGCACTCTGCGCAAAAATTCGCTCTCCTCCGCAGCCTGCACGGCCTCTTCCAGACTGGCGGGCAGAGTCTCAAGGCTGAGGCCCTCAGCCATAGAGGGGTCGAACAGATTCTTGTTCACGGGGGCAGAGAGCACCATGCGGTTCTCGATGCCGTCCAATCCGGCAGCCAGAACCAGACCAATGGCCAGATAGGGGTTGCAGGCAGGGTCCGGGCTGCGCAGCTCCATGCGGCAGTTGTCGCCCTTTACCTGCGGGATGCGCACCAGCTGGCTGCGGTTCTGGCGGCTCCAGCTCACATAGCGGGGGGCCTCGTCACAGCCAAAGCGCTGGTAGCTGTTGGGCAGGGGATTGGTGAACACGGTCAGCTCCCGGCTGTGGGCCAGAACACCCGCCATAAAGCTGCCTGCAATGCTGTCCGGGGCAATGTCGCCCTCAAACAGATTGCGGCCGTCCATGCAGAGCGAAAGGTTGATGTGCAGGCCGCTGCCTGCCTGATCCGGCAGGGGCTTGGGCAGGAAGCTGGCGTGGATGCCGTTGCGCATGGCAACAGCCCGCACGATCTGCTTGAACATCATCACGTTGTCGGCTGTTTTCAGAGGGCCGGCGTAGTGGCAGTCGATCTCGTTCTGACCGTGGCCGCTCTCGTGATGGCTGTGCTGGGGGCTCATGCCCATCTGCTCCATGGTCAGGCAGATGTCCCGGCGCAGGTTCTCACCTGCATCCAGCGGGGCTACATCAAAGTAGCCGCCAAAGTCGATGGGGATGCGGGTGGGGCGGCCCCGGTCGTCATTCTCAAACAGGTAGAACTCGCACTCAGCCCCCACGTTGCAGGTCAGCCCCAGTTTGCGGAAGCTGCGGCTCATCTGGCGCAGGAAGCCGCGGCAGTTGCCGCCAAAGGCAGCGCCGTCCGGTTTTTCCACGTCACAGAAGAACTGCATCACCCGGCCCTCGGTGGGCCGCCAGGGCAGGATGGTCACGGTGGAAAGATCGGGCCGGAGCACAAGATCGCTCTCCTCCACCTTCATAAAACCGGCAATGGAACTGCCGTCAAAGCAGACACCATCCTCCATGGCCTTGGGCAGGTCGCTGGCAAGCACGGCGATGTTTTTCTGGGTGCCAAAGATATCGCAGAAGGCAAAGCGGACGAATTTGACGTTGTTGTCCTCCACAAAATCAAGGATGTCCTGTTGGGTATTATAGCTCATAGTGGTTCCCTCCGAGCCGCAGGGCGCGGCAAATGGCACATCAGTGCAAAACTGGAAAAATCAGCTTGCGTTCTTAAAAAACGCCTAAAGGCCTGCTTCGTATGCGCAAAGCAGGTCTTTAGGCTGGTGTAAGAAATAGGAAAAGGGGAATGGCTTAAAAATCCAACAACCCAGCGATGCTTATCAAGCTATGTCAGAAAGATCAGACGTAGTAGAGCATCTTGCTGTAGCTGGGCAGAGGCCAGTAGTCCTCACCGCAGATGGTCTCGGCATCGTCAGCAGCGGCGCGCAGAGCATCCATCTTGGGCAGAACGTCATCGTGGAAGGAAACAGCCTTGGCACTCTCATCGGTCATGGCCTCAGCGGTATCCACGGCAGCCTGCAGGGCATCGATGGCATCGCTCATGGCATCGGCATCGGTGGACAGGCGGGTGAGGGTCTTGGTCTCGCTGCGCACGCTGATGGCCTCGCTGACGGCCAGCTTGGATGCGGCGGTATTTGCAACCTCACTCATGTAGGCATTGATGGCGGGCAGCAGCTGCTTGCGGGCCATCTCCAGCATGGTCAGAGCCTCGATGTTGATGATCTTGGAGTAGTGCTCCATCTCGACCTCGTAACGGCTCTCCATCTCGATCTTGGTCAGGACACCGAAATCCTCCATCAGCTGGATGTTCTTCGGGTCGATCAGTGCGGGCAGAGCGGCGGGCGTGTTCTTCTTGTTGGGCAGGCCGCGGCGTGCTGCTTCCTCTTCCCACTCGGCGGTGTAGCCGTTGCCGTTGAAGATGACACGGCGGTGGTCACGGATGGTGCGCTTGATCAGAGCAATGGCAGCACTGGTAAAGTCCTCAGCGCCCTCCAGCTCGTCGGCGTAGCCCTTCAGCTCCTTGGCAACAGCAGTGTTCAGGATGGTGTTGGCATCGCTGAGGTTCTCAGCAGAACCGGGCATACGGAACTCGAACTTGTTGCCGGTGAAGGCGAAAGGAGAGGTGCGGTTGCGGTCGGTGGTGTCCTTGCTGAACTTGGGCAGGACATCCACGCCCAGATCCATCTTCATCTTGACAGGGCCGGCATAAGGCGAATCAGATGCAATGGCATCGATGACAGCTTCCAGCTCCTCGCCCACGAAGATCGAGATGATAGCCGGGGGAGCCTCGTTGGCACCCAGACGGTGATCATTGCCCGGGGTGGCAACGGAGGTACGCAGCAGATCGGCGTACTCGTCCACTGCCTTGATGACAGCGGCCAGGAATACCAGGAACTGCAGGTTCTCCATGGGCGTGTCGCCCGGGTCCAGCAGGTTCTCGTGGGTGGTGGACATGGACCAGTTGTTGTGCTTGCCGCTGCCGTTCACACCCTCAAAGGGCTTCTCGTGCTGCAGGCAGACCAGACCGTACTTGGGAGCGATCTTCTTCATCATCTCCATGGTCAGCAGGTTGTGGTCAATGGCAACATTGGTGGTGTCGAAGATGGGGGCCAGCTCATGCTGGCAGGGAGCCACTTCGTTGTGCTTGGTCTTGGCGGGAACGCCCAGCTTCCACAGCTCCTCGTCCAGCTCCTTCATAAATGCGGAGACCTCGGGACGGATGACACCGAAGTAATGCTCCTCCAGCTCCTGACCCTTGGCAGAGGGAGCACCGAACAGGGTGCGGCCGGTGAGGATCAGATCCTGACGTGCCTCGTAATCCTCCTTCTTCACAAGGAAGTACTCCTGCTCGGGGCCGACGGTGGTGGAGACGTAATCAACATCCTTGCCAAACAGCTTCAGGATGCGGATGGCCTGACCGGACAATGCGTTCATGGAGCGCAGCAGGGGGGTCTTTTTGTCCAGTGCCTCGCCGGTGTAGCTGACGAAAGCGGTGGGGATGCACAGCACGTCATCCTTCACGAAAGCGTAGCTGGTGGGGTCCCATGCGGTGTAGCCGCGGGCCTCGCAGGTGGCACGCAGGCCGCCGGAGGGGAAGGAGGAAGCATCGGGTTCGCCGCGCACCAGCTCCTTGCCGGAGAACTCCATGATGGCGGTGCCGTCGCCCA
>OLZJ01001275.1_pt1 | contig 10597 bp, 10 predicted proteins | sample 1673951 | NCBI WGS metagenome assembly OLZJ01 (sample SAMEA103958135, study PRJEB25191) | human gut metagenome
TGCGCAAAAGCAGCACATGATCGTGATCTACACTCGCTTCGCTCGGCAGTCTTATTATATCACATTTTATACAACTTAAAAAGGGAATGTAATATTTACACTCCCTTTTTGGTACTTATGGAATCATCTGCTGTTATGCGATACGGCTTACATTGGCAGCCTGAGGACCTTTTTCTCCTTCGGTAACCTCGAACTCAACACGTTCACCGTCTTTTAACTCTTTAAATCCATCCATGTTCAATGCGGAAAAATGTACGAATACGTCATTTCCCTGCTCGTCCGAAATAAATCCATAACCTTTTTTGGCATTAAACCATTTTACAGTTCCCTGCTGCATAACTCTTTAAAAACCTCCTAAATACATAAAATAACCATTCAACAGAATCCTCTTTGTCATCTGTTTTGCCTAACAAATCAAAATTAGCATATCTCACTTATTTTGTCAACGATTTTTAGAAATCTTTGTTAATTTTGCACATATGAGTGTTATGACTATTTCACAGTAACTTTACTGGTTCCGCAGCCTGTAAACATACCACTCATATCCGTCACGTTTGAAGTGTTAAAATTGCTCACGTTCAGACTTGTCAAGCTCCTGTTTTACTGTATTTGCGGGTTTTTTATACACAAAAAAAGCGGTACATATACACATTTCGTATGATAATGATGTTGGGGGCAAATAGTGCATTCACAACATAACGACTGACAAATTGCACAAAGCCGAGACTGCTTTTGTGACTTTGGGAGAAAATTAGTAAATCTTAGACTGCCTGGTAATACACAGTGATGTTCTGCCACGGATGGCAGAACAAGGCAGCATCGAGTCATGGAGGACTCGTTGTTGCCGTTCACGTCACTCTGAGAAAACCTGACTCAGGCAGGCTTAGATTTTCTTATTTTCGTACAATGGAACAAAACAGACACGGCTTTGCGCAATTTGTCAATCAATAAACCTGAACGCACTATTTGTGCCAACAACATTATAAGGTATATTACAGAATCACAAAAACGTGGTTCTGTATTTTTTTACCCATTTTTTACATAAACCCCCACACCCATTTTACAATATCCGCTTAGGATATAGGGTAAAGATGAGAGAAATAAAAGAATCGATGCCGGACAGGCGGATTTAGTGCGCAGATGGAAGAAACCGGCAGGAATGGAGAAGAGATGGAAAGAACACTCGTGTGGGGACACCGCGGTGCAAGCGGTTATGCACCGGAAAATACAATGGCAGCTTTTGAGAAAGCGGTAGAGCTTGGCGCAGATGGAATTGAACTGGATGTGCAGCTCACAAAAGACGGAGAACTTGTTGTCATCCACGATGAAACGATCGACCGTGTGAGTGATGGAAGCGGCTGGGTAAAAGATTATACCTACGCGAAGCTGATCAAACATAATTTTAACCGTACACATCCGGAGTATGAACATGCACAGATACCCACGTTAGAGGAAGTCTATGCGTTGATAAAACCGACAGATCTGACCATCAATGTGGAAATCAAGACAGGAGTCGTGTTTTATCCGGAAATTGAGGCGCGTGTGTTAGATCTCACAGAGCGGATGGGACTCATGGAACGTGTGATTTTTTCCTCCTTTAACCACTATACCATACAAAAGATCAAAGAGATCAATCCGGAAGCAGAGACAGGAATGTTATACAGCGATGGAATCATCAATCCGGTCAGTTATGCTTCGTATGTGGTGGGAGCGGATGCACTGCACCCGGCACTTTACAACATTCAGTATGAAGGATTTATGGAAGAGTGCAGGAGGCAGAAAAAGAAAGTCCATGTATGGACTGTAAATGAGGAAAAATATATGCGGCTCGTCTGTGCGGCGCGTGCCGATGCAATGATCACAAATTACCCGGACCGCGGCAAAAAAATTGCGGAAGAGTACAGTGATGGGAAATTGACACCGGAGCTGGTGAAATTGTTGAAGCATAAAGAAATGGCGGCGTTATGAATGCGGCAGGCAGTCTGTATTTTGCAGACGAAGGGTATCTGACCTGGCAGAAAAATCTGGTGGAACCGTACCTGAAGCAATGTCAGAAGTATGCTTATTTTCACAGTTATGACGGGGCGGCCATTTTTTATCAGCAATATCTGGCAGCGGGGGCGGATACCTGTATTGTGATCTCACACGGATTCAGCGAGTTTGCAGAAAAGTACAACGAGGTTATTTATTATTTTCTGCAGCATGGCTGTTCCGTTTATATCTTAGAGCACCGCGGGCACGGCTATTCAGAACGTGAGGTTTCGGATGACCAGAAGGTATATATCCGTGATTTTGAAGATTATATCAAAGATCTGGACTGCTTTATGAAAAAAATGAATTACCGGATGGAGCGGCACCGCATCTTATTTGCACATTCCATGGGAGGTGCGGTCGCGGCGCGTTATATCGAGGAACATCCGAAAGTATTTGAACGTGCAATCCTTTCTTCACCGATGTTTCGGATGCAGACCGGAAAGTATCCGTGGTGGGTGGCAAAAATGACAGCTGATTTTTATGTGAGAACCAAAAGAGGTGAACGTTATGCAGCGGGACAGACAGGGTTTGACAGCAGGCCGGATTTTGAACACAGCAGCTGTATTTCAAGAGAGCGCTATGATTATATTTTTGAAAAGAGGCTGAAAAATTCCAGATATCAGACCAATGGCAGTACTTATGGATGGCTTTTGGCAGCGATGCGTGCAACAGAAACGCTGATGCGGAAAAAGAATCTGGAGCGGATTAAAATTCCGGTTTTGATCTTTATAGCAGGGAATGACCAAATGGTGGATAATCGTGCGATCGCAGTTTTTGAAAATCGTGTGGAGACGGCAGCGCTTGTCTGCATGCCGGCTTCCAAACATGAAATTTTTAATGCGGACTATCAGACCAGGTGCAGATATTATCAGGAGATCTTTGATTTTATCCTGCAAAACAGGAGGGAAAAACATGAAACAGAAATTAAATAAACTTGAAAAATACTGGGTAATGTACGATGTAGGCAACTCTGCCTTTGCGCTTTTAGTGTCCACGATCATACCGATCTATTTTAAAAACATGGCAGCCGGAAATGGCATATCCGCTTCGGACTCCACCGCATATTTAAGCTATGCGATCTCTATTTCCACTTTGATCGTGGCAATATTAGGGCCGGTGCTCGGAACGGTTGCAGATGGAAAGAACCGGAAAAAACCTTTATTTACGCTGTTTATGCTGATCGGTGTTCTTGGGTGTGCCGCACTTGCACTTCCGAAAAGTGCCATTTTATTTCTGGTTGTATTTGTGATCACCAAAGTCGGGTTTTCCGGCAGCCTTATTTTTTATGATTCTATGCTCGTGGATGTGACGACGGATGAGCGCATGGATGACGTGTCATCCCAGGGATACGCATGGGGATATATAGGAAGCTGTGTGCCTTTTGTTGTCAGTCTGGCATTGATTTTTGGAGCGGATTATATTGGAATCAGCGGTACGGTAGCGACAGCAGGAGCATTTATCATCAATGCCTTATGGTGGGCAGTTGTCACAATCCCGCTCTTAAAAAATTATAAGCAGAATTATTATGTGGAGACAAAAGTAAACGGAGTAAAAGAAACCATAAAAAGATTGGGGACTGTATGTGGTGAGATCAAAAAGGACAAAAAAGTGTTTCTCTTTCTCGTTGCATTTTTCTTCTATATAGATGGTGTATACACGATCATTGAAATGGCAACTTCTTACGGAAAGGATGTTGGAATCAGTGATACAAGTCTTCTTCTTGCACTGCTTCTGACACAGATCGTCGCATTTCCCTGTGCCATTATCTTTGGAAAACTGGCACAGAAATTTGAAACAGCCCGTCTGATCGCGGTTTGTATCGGAGCATACTTTTTGGTTGCAGTCTATGCACTTTGGCTGGATGCGGCATGGAAATTCTGGGTAATGGCAACGTTTGTGGGTGTATTTCAGGGAGCGATCCAGGCATTGTCGCGATCTTATTTTGCAAAGATCATTCCGAAGGAAAAATCAAGTGAGTATTTTGGGATTTTCGATATTTTTGGAAAAGGAGCATCTTTTATGGGAACGATGCTCATGGGTATTTCCACACAGATTTTCCACACTTCAAAAGCGGGTGTTATCGTGATCGCGTCAATGTTTGTGATCGGGTTTGTTATTTTTAAGATCCAGTCACAGACAATGCAGAGAGGGGAAAAACGTTCTTTGGCGGTAAGCAGGACCTGGGATGAGTTCGAAGCGGAAACGGAAAATGATTATGATGACTATGACTATGGATATGAGGATGATTACGAAATAGGAGATATGGATTTTGCCGAAGAAAGATTCTAAAAATCAGAAAAAAAGCATAGGAATAAAAGAGACTTTAGCGGGAGCAGATACTTCGCTCATGGAAAAACAATTAAAAGAACAGATCGAAGCACCTATGGTACGGCTTTCTTATACTTATGCGATGGATGTGGTGCAGGCAAAATTAAAAATGATCAATGCGGACCTGACGGAGCAGTTTGACCGTCAGGTTATTCGTAGTATGACAGGCCGGATCAAACAGACGGACAGCATTGCAAAAAAGCTGATGCGAAAAGGAAGAGAAGTAACATTTCAGGCAGCAGTGACCACTTTAAACGATATCGCAGGCATCCGTGTTGTCTGTTTTTTCTGTGATGATATATACCGCGTGGCGGATTATATAAAAAAGCAAAAGGATATTACCCTGATCAAAGAGAAGGATTATGTAAAAAATCCCAAAAAGAGCGGTTATCAGAGTATTCATCTGATTGTGGAGGTCCCGGTTACCTATTTAGAGAAAACAACAAAGATCCGGGTGGAGATTCAGATCCGGTCATTTGCAATGGACTACTGGGCTGAGCTTGACAATCAGATGTGTTATAAGAAGAGCGCAGGACAGATTGAAAATGTGGAGCGTGAAACAAAAGATTACTCGGATGTGATTGCAAAAGTTGACAATCAGATGTTAGAACTGCGCAGACAGATTGAAAAGATGTAAAAAGCAACGGAGGAAAAGAGGATGGCAGAAAAAAAACAAAAATATTTGGAAAACAGGGAATTATCATGGTTAAAATTTAATGAGCGTGTGCTGGAGGAGGCAGCGGATCCATTCGTGCCGCTGTGTGAGCGCATGTCTTTCTTATCTATTTTTCAGAGCAATCTGGATGAATTTTTTATGGTGAGAGTCGGATCACTTCACGATCAGATGCATGTGGATAAGACAGCACATGATAACAAAACAAAAATGACAGCAAAGGAACAGCTTGCGGCGATTTTTGATGCGGCAAGAATCTTGTCGGAACAGAAAGATCTGGTGTACAGGAATTATATGCAGCTTTTGAAAGCGGAGGGGGTAGAACTCTTAAGTTTTGCAGATATGCAGCCGGACGATAAAGTTTTTCTGGAGCATTATTTTAAGGAGGCGCTGATGCCTTTGTTATCCCCACAGGTAATTGGAAAAAAACAGCCATTTCCATTTTTGAAAAATAAGGAAATCTATGCAGTTGTTGTGCTTGGAACAAAAAATGGAGAAAAGCTTGGAATTATCCCATGCAGCAATGAAGTGTTTGAACGCCTGATCAAAGTTCCTTCAGGAAAAGAGCGCTATATGCTGGTGGAAGAACTGATCCTTCATTTTCTGCCACTGGTGTTTGAACGGTATACAGTAAAAAGCAAATCACTGATCCGTATCATCCGCAATGCGGACATTGATGTGGATGAAGCGTTTTATGATGAGGATCTTGACTACCGGGATTCCATGGAGAAACTGATCCGCACCAGACGCAGACTCTGCCCGGTAAAACTGGAACACAGCCGGGTGCTGGATGTGACGATCATTGAAAATCTGCGCAAAGAACTTGGAATTGGAGCAGACCAGGTTTACTTTTCGGAGGCACCATTAGAGTTATCATTTTTTTCGCAGATCCAGGATTCTCTGAGAGAAAAAAGAGAACTGTTTTTTGAAAAGAGAGTGCCGCAGCAGCCGGCATGCATCCGCAATGATCTGCCTGTGATCGACCAGATCGAAGAAAAAGACTGGTTTTTAAGTTTTCCATATGAGAGCATGAAGCCTTTTATAAGACTTTTGAAAGAAGCTGGCGAGGATGAGAGAGTTGTATCCATCCGCATGACACTTTATCGTGTGGCAAAAAATTCACAGATCGTAGAGGCTTTAATCGATGCTGCCGAGAACGGAAAAGAAGTTGTTGTGCTGGTAGAATTGCGTGCCCGGTTTGATGAAGAAAATAATATTGAATGGTCAAGACGGTTAGAGGATGCAGGCTGCCGCATTATTTACGGTATCGACCATATCAAAGTGCATTCGAAACTCTGTCAGATCACCTACAAAAAAGACGGCGAGATTCGTCATATCACGCAGATTGGAACCGGTAATTATAATGAAAAGACGGCGAAATTATACACAGATCTATCTGTTATGACTGCAAATGAAAAAATCGGCGAGGAGTCAGCAGAAGTTTTTCATGCTCTCTGTTTAGAGCAGCTCGTGGAGAAAACGAAATATCTTCTGGTGGCACCGAAGTGTCTGCAGAGTAAGATAATTGTAATGATCGATGAGGAAATCGCAAAAGCAAAAGCAGGAAAACCGGCTTATGTCGGAGCAAAAATGAATGCCCTGACAGATAAGGTCATCATTGACAAACTAGTCGAGGCATCAAAAGCCGGTGTAAAAATAGAACTGATCATCCGTGGAATCTGCTGCCTGATTCCGGGCGTGGAAGGATATACGGAAAATATCCGGGTGATCAGTATTGTCGGACGGTATTTAGAGCATTCCAGAATCTATCTGTTTGGAGCAGAGGAGGAAACAGCAAAAGTTTACATTGCATCTGCAGATTTTATGACCAGAAATACAACAAAGCGTGTTGAGGTCGCAGCACCGGTCTGGGATAAGGCGATCAAAGAACGCATTATGGATATGTTCCACCTGATGTTAAAAGACAATGTAAAAGCAAGGGAACTCGGCAGCGACGGCAATTATTCGAGGGTGACGGATTCGGATGTAAAGCTCAATTCACAGGAATACTTCTTTGCCATGAGCTACCAGCAGGCGGAAAATACGGAAAAGTAAGCGAAACATTTACCATTATTTTACATACATTTTACCAAACCTCTCTCATGTATTTTACATAAGTGCATTAAAGTAAAAACTGTCAAAAGGAAATGAAAAGAAAACAGCAGGATGGACGCTCTGCAAATTGAAAAAAGAGAGGATTAAGAAAATGAAAAAGAAAGTAATGTGTATGTTATTAACAGGTATGATGGCAGCCAGCATGATCGCAGGCTGTGGTAACAGTGGAAATGCAAGTGCAAATGCCGGAGCAGATACAAATACAGATGCAAGTGCAGATGCAGCGGACAGTTCAGCAGATCAGTCAGCAGATGTTACACCAGATACGACAGCTGCAAATTCAGCATCAGCAGCAACCGGAGATTTTGACAACAGCGAGTACATCAACGTTGTATCCCGTGAGGATGGTTCCGGTACAAGAGGAGCATTCATCGAGCTGTTCGGTGTGGAAGAGAAAAATGATGCCGGTGAGAAAATTGATAATACAACCGATGAAGCAATCATCACAAACAGTACCGACGTTATGTTAACAACAGTTTCAGGTGATGAATACTCCATCGGATATGTATCACTTGGTTCCCTAAACGACAGTGTAAAAGCAGTTTCCATCGATGGAGCAGAAGCTACCGTAGATAATATCAAGAGCGGAGATTACACGATCGCAAGACCATTTAATATTGCAACCAAAGGAACACCAAGCGATGTGGCACAGGATTTTATCAACTTTATCATGAGTGCAGACGGACAGGCAGTTATTTCTGATAATAAATACATCCCGGTAGATGACGGTGCAGCAGCATTCGAGTCAAACGGCGCAAGCGGAAAAGTTGTTGTAGCAGGATCTTCTTCCGTAACACCTGTTATGGAAAAATTAAAAGAGGCATATGTCGCAGTCAACAGCGGTGCAGAGATCGAGATCCAGGAAAGCGATTCTACCACAGGTATGACAGCAGCTATGGATGGAACCTGTGATATCGGTATGGCTTCCCGTGAATTAAAAGATTCTGAGACAGAGGGCGGCTTAACAGCAGCCGTGATTGCAATGGATGGTATCGCAGTCATCGTAAACAACGACAACCCGACTGCAGATCTTTCCAAAGATACGGTCAAAGGCATCTACACAGGCGAAATCACATCCTGGGATGGCGTTACAGAGTAATACAGACAGATACAAACAACATATTTCATAGAATTCCTTATTATAAAACATCAGGTAAAGACCGGGAGAGACAGTTACTCTGCCGGTCTTTACATAAATAACGTACACAACTTTTTATCAGTCTGGAGAAAAATAATGAATCATATTAAAGAAAAAGTAATGGAAGGCGTTTTCCTCTTTACGGCAGTCATATCCATTATCGCGGTAGCCTTAATCTGTGTGTTCTTGTTTGCAAACGGATTTCCGGCAATGCAGAAAATCGGTGTATGGCAGTTTTTGTCGGGAAAAGTATGGAAACCGACCAATAATATATTCGGAATCTTTCCGATGATCTTAGGAAGTATTTATGTAACCGGAGGAGCACTTTTAATCGGAGTCCCGGTTGGAATACTGATGTCAATCTTTATGGCCCGCTTCTGTCCGGAAAAACTGTACCGCATTTTAAAACCGATCGTGGATCTCTTAGCAGGCATCCCTTCTATTGTATATGGATTTTTCGGTCTGGTCGTATTGGTGCCGTTTATCAGAGAACATTTTAAAGGAAATGGAAACAGTATCTTAACCGCTTCGATCCTGCTTGGAATCATGATCCTGCCGACCATTATCGGTGTGTCAGAGTCTGCGATCCGTGCGGTGGAAAACAGCTATTACGAGGGGGCACTTGCACTTGGAGCAACCCATGAGAGAAGTGTTTTTACCGTGATCGTTCCGGCAGCAAAATCCGGTATCATGGCAGCAGTCGTGCTCGGTGTCGGACGTGCAATCGGTGAGACGATGGCAGTTATGATGGTAGCCGGAAACCAGGCGCGGGTTCCATCGAGTATTTTTAAAGGTGTCCGTACCTTAACGGCAAATATTGTAATGGAAATGGGATACGCAACGGATCTTCACAGAGAAGCACTGATCGCAACCGGTGTGGTACTGTTTGTGTTTATCCTCATCATCAATGTCTCTTTCTCTATTTTAAAAAGACGTACAAAGGACAATTAGAAAGGGGAAAGTAGTGTGAAAAATAAGATTTTTCACACGCAAGAAGGGAGATTAAGATGGAAAAACATATGGAAACTGAGATTGCTGCGATCAATCAGCAGTCTTTCAAAGATAAGATCAAATCATATACGAAACATCCGGGTTCATTCGTATTGCTGCTTTTAGTACTTGTCGCAGCAGTGCTGACCGTGGGTGTCCTGGTATTTCTGGTGGGCTATATTTTAATCCGCGGTATCCCATATTTAAAACCATCGCTGTTTGCATGGACTTATAATTCGGATAACGTGTCGATGCTTCCGGCAATGATCAATACACTTTTTATGACGGTGCTGGCACTTGTGTTATCCGTACCGTTTGGTGTGGGTGCGGCAATCTATCTCGTAGAATACGCTAAAAAAGGAAACAAACTGGTTGGGATCATCCGTGTTACGGCGGAGACACTTTCCGGCATTCCGTCCATCATTTACGGACTGTTCGGTATGTTATTTTTTGTGACGGCATTAAAATGTGGCTACTCAATGATGGCAGGTGCGGCGACACTCGCGATCATGGTACTTCCGGTCATCATGAGAACGACGGAGGAAGCACTTCTTTGCGTACCGGATTCATTCCGTGAGGGAAGTTTCGGACTCGGCGCAGGAAAACTGCGTACCATATTTAAAATTGTGCTTCCGAGTGCGATCCCGGGTATTTTATCCGGCATTATCTTAGCAATCGGGCGAATCGTCGGAGAGACGGCGGCACTTATTTACACCTCAGGTACGGTGGCAAACCTTGCAGGATTTTTTGATTCCGGCCGTACCTTAGCGATCCACATGTATTCGTTATCGCGTGAGGGTATGCATACCAATGAGGCATATGCGACGGCGGTTGTACTTCTTATCGTGGTACTGATCATCAACGGGGTATCCTCCCTGATCGCAAAAAAATTTGAAGCGCCGAAACAGTAGAATGGAGAAAAAAAAATGGCAGAAAAATTTAAAATTTCAAACCTTGATTTATATTACGGTGATTTTCATGCATTGAAAGATATCAATATGAGTATCCATGCCAACGAGATCACAGCTTTCATCGGACCATCCACAGTGATATTCAGTTGCCCGACCAATACTCCGACCAGCAGAACACTGGTGACTGTCCCCAATGAAAATTTTCCTATTTTGAGTCTGCCCAGCCAGAATCCGGCAAAGAGCGTCAGGAAAATAGCAAGTTCAGGATGTACCCTTAGTTGATTAATAATCCATTCCATATATGTTGTTCTTGTTTAGGTTATGTTCTTAACAACAGTTCTTGTACAAAAAGAGTTTAGGGGAGTATGTGCGTTATCGTCATAGTTTATAAAAATATAAATTAATTGT